>Ga0228710_1011791_pt1 | contig 11122 bp, 5 predicted proteins | sample MedpolnodulmetaG_FD_177995 | JGI IMG/M metagenome (GOLD analysis project Ga0228710, IMG submission 177995) | Root nodule microbial communities from Medicago polymorpha collected in Santa Monica, California, United States - pink nodules | ecosystem: Host-associated > Plants > Roots > Nodule... | reverse complement strand
TAACTATTTTTTTTTTTTTTTTTTTTAAACAATGTTTGTTTCTTGTTATCTTAAAATTTAAACAAAATTTTGTTGCCTATAATAATGGTTCGATGAATAGTTAAAATTATATAAATAAGATGAGTATTACTCCATCCGTTCCTTTTTAAGTGTCTTTTTAGGGTGAATTTTTCGTTCATATTTAACTGTCTTTTTGGTATTTTAAAGGTACAATTTCTCAATTATACCCTTTGTCAATTATTTTTATCTTTTTCAATAAAACTAATTAATGCTATCTATTTGAAAAACTAAAGTTTGTTTTTTTAAAACAGAGTTTGTTTCTTGTTATCTTGAAATTTAAAAAAAAAAATTGTTCAAACAATGCTTCTAAGAAGAGTTAAAATTTTATAAATAAGATGAGTAATAATTGTTAAAAATTTCATGTGTGACTCTAGCATTTTTTTTTTGAAAGGGTGACTCTAACATTAGTTGAAGTCATAGTTAAAGCCTTAACTTTAATTAAATGAGTTGGAAGAAAGTTAATTTTTTCTTAACTTTTGACTTAAAATAATTAAAAAGATGTGCACAATATTTAGAAAATTGACAATATTGTTTGTTATTAGAGAGAAAGAGCGCAAGAAAAAAATAGAAATTTGTTGGAGAAAAAGATAATAACTGACAATTGTTTGTTACGAGAGAGATAACATGTTATATTTATTGGAAAAATAAAGTGTGTGCAAATTGGTGGATTAAAATGAGGGTATAACAAGAAGAAAATGTGCAAAAATACACATTGCTATTTTGGTGTTAATTTTTTAAAAAGACACTTAAAAAGGAATGGAGGGAGTAATTGTTAAAAATTTTAAGTGTAAAGTAAAAGAATAGATCAGAGAGATAAAAAATAAAATAAAAGACTCCGTAAATGTTCAAAAGGAAGAAAAAGTGGAAGAGTCATTGGAACGTTGATGGGAGGTGAAGAAGGAGAAATAGTTGAAGACTTGTTTTACAAGATAGAAGAGCAAGAACAAGATGACAATGAAGAAGAAGAAGTTTCATCAAGAGTACTAAAGATAGTAACTAACAAATGTTTGTTACGAGAGAATGATAACATATTAAATTTATTGGAAAAAGAAAGTGTGTGCAATAAAATAGGAATATATTGGTGGATTAAAATGAGTGTATAATATGAATAAAATGTGCAAAAATACACTTCACTATTTTGGTGTTACTATTCTAAAGCGACACTTAAAAAGAAACAGAGAGAGTAATTTTTAAACTTAGAGAATACACATCAAATCAAAATCAATTTTGTAATGAAAAAAGGAAGATTTGTTTTATAAGGCCAAGAGAAAGGCTGGGCATCCGAGAGAATCTGAAGCATCCCAACTAGGTTGACACCCAATGGAAAACTAAAGTCTGTTGAAAACACGAATCTATCATAAACAACAACACATGGACGTTAATGTATGGTCTTGACAATTCATTTATGCCCCAATTCAAGAAAAGCTCTTTAGTCCGCATACATTTGCACTTGCACATTTGTTGTCAGAAGCAACAACATGACACGCCGCCTAAACACCTTACCAAGAAGACTTTTGACATAAGAAGTTGATCAAAAACTTATCGAATTGAATCTCGACTTTGATACCACTATTAGGTCATGAGGGAAATCTGGAGATCATATACAACACGATAAAAACCGCACAAGTGAGTTGCACATTATACTTTAATAAAAAACATTAAGGCAATAAGTTTATGGAATATCTCACTTATAAAATATTAGTTAAATTACACTAGAGGTCCTTTAAATTATCTTGTCATAACAAGCTTGTCATTTAACTTCTCTTCGTTCCACTCACGTCTTTTATGCTATTTAACTGTAACAAATTAGTAATTTAACTTTTTTTTTCTTTGTACCACTAGCTAGTAACTTAAAGGACCTAAGTGGTACAAAAAAACTTAAATGATACGATCATGGAGGCTAAGGGGATCTTGTAAACATATTCTATTAGTTTGTATGATAGTATTGTTATTGTGTGGTTGGTGTACTTATCTTACCTTATATATACATCAACCTATATAAGCATTGTATCCGTTAGAAAGGAATGAAGAAAAATAAATGAAAATGTTATTTTATCTTAATTAGTTTTATCCTCCTCTCTTTTAGCTTAGAACCCTAGTTTATCATAGTTTCTTATAATTTTGTTAGTGATAAGTTTTAGTTTCCTATCATTAAAGAAACAACTTGTAACAATTAAATAACTAAATAGATCTAAATTATATGAAGAAAAAAACCTAAAAAACTAATTTACTACAATTGAATAATTTAAAAAGATCTTTTTATATTATTTAGCATAAAATATTCAATTTCCATTTTTCTAAGCAATATATGACTTTTAAATCGCACTTGCTACACAATAACGGATATCTTATAAAAAACTAATTTAATAAAAATATCATTGTCTCACATTTAATTATACAATTTTTTTACTTTATGACATGATGAAAAGTGGTACTCGATTTAGTACGAGGAGATAATCTTGTCGAAGACATGGCATGTGACATTATGTTAGACCACTTTATTTCAGACAGGTTAAAGTTATCCAACTTTGTTTGTAGGGTAATGACGTTGGCACCATACGTTATTGAAAATTTTGAATAGAATGAAAAGTATTGCCTCGTGTGCCATCACTCAAATAAACAATCATATTTTCCCTGTACATGTGGTCTTCAGGAACAATTTTTTCTATAAAATAATCAACACAAATATTCACCTAAAAAAATAAAAAATGAACACAAATATTATTTCCAAAAAAGGAAAAACCCTATAAAGCATTGCATAATCTTCATTACAAGAAATAGAACATGGCAGGGCTATGGTGAACGATCTCTTGTGCATAAACTTAATCAATGTGCTTTGGATCTCTCTAAGTGGAGCAAGAGTGTAAATCAAAATACAAGGCAAGAAATTCGCAAAATACTACTAGAAAGCCGTTGTTTAGAGACCGATTCAGACACCAAAATAAATTGATCACAGTAGAGACCGAAATAACAATTGTAAACAATTAACCAAAACTTAGTTGGTCTCTAAATCGATCACAAAAGTTATTTAGCTACTGATTTAAAAACCAATTTTTTAGCTACCCTAATATTCGTCTATACTCTCTCTTAGTTTCTTAATTTGTAAAATAAAAAACATTTATATTATGTAACCACCAATTTATTGGTCACAAAAGCAGTCGCGGAATATCAATTGTTAGACCGTTCAGAAAGGAATAGCGAACAACCTTTTAGACACTCTTATTTTTGGTCGCTATTTCAATCATTAAATCTATCAGTGACCGATTTTGATGATGTAGAGACTGAAAATTCGGTCTTTAAAAGGCTGATTTCTTGTAGTGTTATAGACTTAACACCAGCTTGAAGTTATTCGTACACATGTGGACGCTTCTAATGTGAGTCATTTTAACATTCTACGACATAGACTGGATAAAATGTTGATTAAAGACGACGACTTTTGGAAACAAAGAGCAAAAACATTTTGGTTTAGAGATAGGGACCTTAATACGAAATTTTTCCATGCGGCAGCCACAACAAGGAGAAAGTTGAATAGAATTGAACATTTAGAGGATGTAAATGGCTTTGAATGCCGGTCTTAAGATGGTCTGAAGCATATTGAACGTGACTATTTCATGCAGTTATTTCAAAAATCAAATGACTTCTGTGCCAATGTTATTAATTTGGTTCCTGCCTCAATCACCATGGATGATAATGCTATGTTCAATGCTTCCTTTACTAGAGAAGAGTTCAAACATGCACCTTTTTCTATGCAAGCAAATAAATGCCCAGGCCGGGAGGATTTAATCTGGGTTTTTACCAACATTTTTGGGATACTTGTGGTCATGAAGTATATCAAGAGGGTACAAATGGTTAGCAAACAATGTTTTCCCGACTCATGTCAAATCTATTAATATTACACTTATCCCTAAAGGTGATACTCAGGTATCCATGAAGGATTGGCGGACTACTGCACTTTGCAATGTTATGTATAAAATTGTAGCCAAGGTGCTTGCTAATAGACTCAAAAAGGTGCTTGATCAGTGTATTTATATAATCAATCAACTTTCGTCACAGGTTGATATATCCTCGATAATGCAATGATGGCCATTGAGATCGTTCATTATATAACGGCAAAAGCTAAAGGGAAATTTGGAGAGGTTGCACTTAAGTTGATATTAGCAAAGCATATGATCAACTATACTAGGAATATTTATGTGATATTATGGTTCAAATGGGTTTTTCCTCTTGTTGGGTTAGTTGGGTCATGCTTTGTGTTGAGATAGTCGATTACTCAGCCTTCGTTAATGTCAGGTTTGTTTGTTAATTGGCCGCATTTTGTTAAAACAAGTGTTCTAGCAAGATGTTGGATAAGATGTATTGACATGTTGGTACGACATCATAGCGTACCATGTTTAGTTTTCTTGGATGTGTTTATTTTTGCGTGAGGTCTCTGAAGATTCTCTAAAGATATGATTCACGTGGTGTATTGACCAAGAAGCGTGTGCTCTAAAAGCATCAAGAGGCGGTTTGAGCTTTGCGTGTTTCTTAAGTGTGATGTTGTAACTTTTAAGGAAACAAAATATATGCTTCTAGAATTGTGTGTTGAAGACCGTATGGATAAGCTGTGTAGGTTTAGCCCGAATTATCATCAAGCCCATGATGTACTCTGGCTATATAAAGGAAGACTGTAAACCTAATGTACTCATTGAAGCCGCAATTGTCAAAGTGTCTTTTAGGGTTTTAGTCTGTCCATTGTTGTTGTTTGTGAGCTACTCTTGTATCAGTTTGATTCTAGAGCGGGACTGTTAGTTAAGTTATAAGTTGTGAATCACTCGCAAGTTCTTAAGCAAAAGTGGATTCTGTTTCATGGAGTGTGTCTCCATTTCATTTGTAATTGTTGATTATCATTGGTGAGTGATTGAGGGGAAGTGAGAGGGGTCTCATATCTAGGTGTGTCTTAGATAGAAATTACACCGGTAGTGATTAGGTGCGAAGCTAGTAGACCTGAGGTTGTTTATGCAGGCTTCAAACTAATACTATTATAGTAAATTTCTTCCTAGCTTGGTAGCCCCCATACGTATGTGACATTGCACCGAACTGGGTTAACAAATAACTTGTGCATTTTACTTTCTGCATTTATCTTTAAGTTGTTATTTGTGTTGTCACGATGTCTTGACATTATTCACGACATTCCGCGTGTCTTGACATCGTGCTCAACATCATTTACTGCGTGCCCAAATTTCAGTTAATGGAGCATCTGTAGGTCCTATTGTGCCATAATACAATCTTCTCATGGGTGATCCCCTTTCACCATATCTTTTCATTATTTGTGTTAAAGGTCTTTCCTCCCTAATTCGTGAAGATGAACGTTGTAACGAGGTCCGGGGTACCATGGTATGCACATGTGCGCCAATTATTTCACATATTCTCTATGTCGATGATTGTTTTCTTTTCTTTCTTGTGAAAGAGCGACAATTGTTATGAAAAATATTTTGGCCTCTTATAAAGCGGCTTCAAGGCAAGCCATTAATCTACAAAAATCAGAATTATTTTGTAGCCACAATACGCCAGATGATCTCAAGAACTTCATTGCCACCACTCTTCGTTTCGTCAAGTTCTAAGTACCTGTAAATACCTTTGGCTGCCGTCTATGATTGGAAAGTAAACATGCAACTTTTAAGTTTATAAATGACCACAAATGGAGTAAAATAAATTCTGGGAGTAGTAGGTGTCTCTCACAAGCCGAAGGGAAATCCTTACTATATTAGTATTGTAGTTTATCCCTTCATACGTGATGTGTTTTTCTCCTTATAGGTTCACTCATTAATGAATTAAGAGAATTTTAAATCCCTTTTGGTGGGATTATAATTCAGCAAACTCTTGAGGCTTGCATTGGATGTCTTGGGAAATACTTTCCACTCCTAATGTGTTTGATGGAATATGAGTTTTAAGAGTTTTAAGACATTTAATATGGTTATGGTTGGCAAGCAGGCTTGGAAGTTAGTTTCTTATCCATAGTCTTTAGTCACCCATTTACTTAAAGCTAAATACTTTCGTCAAGGTGATTACTTTGGAGCTGGTTTAGGCTATAATCCTAGCTATATTTGGAGTAGTATATGGAGTGTGAAAGATGTAATTCTGCGGGTTTTGCATTGGAGTATAGGTACGGGAGAACAAATACCAATCTTGGACCATCCTTGACTTTGTAACGCTGCGCGTATTTTGCCGATCACTACTCAACGTTTGGAGTGGCCACATATCACTATTACAAACTTGATGGTTACACCTTAGAAGCAATGGAACATGGAGCTATTTAATTTTTTTAAAAATAATACAACCAGAAGCATTTTTAATACTCCACTTTTGGCTTTGGTGATTAATCATGTGTATACCTGAAATTAGAGAAGGACGATGCTTATACAGTTAGGAGTGCATACAAGGACATTATGAATCATGATTTGGCAGCTTTACAACATCGTGTGTTAAGGAACTGGAATTGTGTTTGGAAGCTTAAGTTGCCACCAAAGGTTAAGAATATCTTGTGGAGAGCATGTCACAATTATTTTCCTAAAAGAGTTTGGTTGCAATCAAAAGGTGTTCAGTGTCCTGATCAGTGCACGATGCGTGAAGAGAGTGCTGAAAATAGTACTCATTTGTTTTTCATGTGTAGTAAAAGTGTGCTTTGTTGGAAGCCCACCAGATGATGGAGTCTCTGGATGGCTGTCTTTGATCCTGCAACAAGTTTTCTGACAAATGTGTTTTCTATTTTACAACATATGTACCAGCAACAAAAACAAGTCTTTGGTGTGACCCTGTGGAGTATCTGAAAGCATGTAAATAACAAGGTTTGAAACAATATCATTGAATCGGCTAAAACTATATGTGAACATGAAGGGTCTTTTCTTACTAGCTGGATGAATGCCCAACATATTCGAAGTCATACTACTAGGCATCCCACTTGTCAAGGAGACTTGCAATGGCATAAACCAAGTTCCAACAGGTATAAATGTAATGTCAATGCTTCTTTTTCCCATTCATTGAATCAAGTTGGCCTTGGCATGTGTATTCGAGATGATGATGGTCATTTTGTGCTGGATAAAACTAATGGTTGATTCCACTCCTTGACGTGGACTTGAGGGAGGCTTTAGGTTTATTATCAGCGCTTCATTGGGTGCATGACCTACGGTTGGGTATTGTGGATTTTGAGTTTGATTCCAAAATTGTGGTGGATAGTATATATGGTGGTAAGAGTGGCATTTCTAATTACAGTACAATGATCATGATTGTAGACGTTTGTTAGCTTTTGATTTAGTAACCTTTGATGTTAGGTTAATTAGCAGACAAACTAACGAAGTCGTTCATAGTTTCGCTAGATTGGCTTCGTGTCATGGTAGTTTCTATATTTATATGTTATACGTTTCTTGTAAAAAAAAAAAAAGAAATAGAACTTTTTTGAGGAAGAAAAAAAAGTACATACGCCTATATAACATTGCTCTCTCTTTATATTTCAACATAAACAAAATTTATTTTGAGGAAGGGAAAAAAATGTATCTTAGAACAATGACTCTTTCACATAGTTTCATCTTTCTCTTCTCCCTCACACTCATTTCCACTCAACCAACAACCACAAATGGAGATTTCTCAAAAGAATCCAACATCATATTACCCTCCGAACAACAAACTACATTGAAGCTAACACATATCCATTTCTACTACCATGACATTAGAGGCAACAAAAACCCCACCATGTTACAAATTATTGACACACCTCAAAATGTAGCTAATGGATTTGGTTCAACTTTTATGATGGATGATGCAATGACTGAAGGACCAGAATTAAGTTCAAAACACATTGGAAGAGCTCAAGGGCTGTTTGGTCTTTGTTCACTACATGATATTGCAGAGTGTATGTTGATAAATATGGTTTTTAGGGAAGGGAAATATGCTGGAAGTACTCTAAGTATGTTAGGAAGGAATCATATTACTAAACAAAATAGAGAAACCTCTATTGTTGGTGGAACTGGTATTTTTAGATTTGCTAGAGGGTATGCTATTGCAAATAGTGTTAACTCCATTTCTACCCCTGAACATTATGTTGTTGAGTATAATATTACTGTTTCTCATCCTTAAAATGCTCTTTTGAAAAAGAGTTAGAGATGGTGATAATAAAGTTTCAGCTACTTTTTTTTTTTTGAGTGAGCACTTTGATTGTTTTGTTTGCTACATGTGTTTATTTCTTATATATTTTAATTAATATATACTATTGTGATGTGTTTTGTTAAGTGTCTGAATCATTTGATTTGATTGTTTACATTATAAGAATAAAAATTGAGTTAAGAATGAGTGAAATTGATAATTTTTTATAGTTAGAAAAAGGACAAATAACATAAGGGGTGGAATCTCAAACTTGAGGCAAATAAAACAAAACCTGTTAACATCTAAATGTCACCTGAAATTTTGAGTGAGTTCGCATGTTTCATTTCTAAAGTTCCAAATCACGACTGGCTGTGATAGTAACTACTAAAAGGTACTTCAAAAATGAATGATAAGAAAACAAAATGAATTGGACAAAAGTTACAAATATTAAAGAAACGAAAATCGCAACAAATATCATGAATTGTTAAGCATGAGCACATAGTTCTCTATTTCTTATACAACAATCTAGTCAATTATGCCTAAGTTTTTGGTTTTTTGAAATGGACAAAAATAGTTCTTAACTATACTAGGTTAGTACTATTTTTTCCATTATCACGGTTTGAACTCTATTGTTCAATTCTTTTATCTTAACTCAAATCAGTTGATTTAACCATTCTCCATATTAGGTTTATGTTAATCTGTTTTTGCCGTATAAAATGATGTATATTAGCATGATTGATACTGTGTATTTTTCAATACATAAGCCATATGTCTACTCTAATTCTAATATCTAACTATAAACGTTGATTACTTGCGGAAAACCATTTTCATCCTATCTTAAATGTTTTGAACTGACACCCACCCTGCCAAGGAGACAAGACATTTGCTTTCTCATTAGCAGCAAGACTACAACCCGTCAAAATCTCAACTTTCACACAAGGATACAATTTTAATTTCAAACATTAACAAATAGTGCTTAAAAATGTTAGATATTTCACTAGTAGGAAAAACAAAATTATCGATGGAAATTATTGACGGAAAAAATTAAACCTCATACAGATTTCCTCATCGCAAAATTTAGTGTATGAATTAGAGAGGGATTCCACGTTTTTCCTCAATAAATTTCCCTGATAATCTTTGTTTTCTTTAGCATAGTTTCTTAAAGACCTCAAATGTGTATACACCTTGAGAGAGATAGAGATACAAGTGTTGTGAATTCGTTGAAAAATCACACCAATAAAATACTTGATGTGTGGAGCAAATTAATCAAGCAACCAATATCAAAGTGGATGGCAATTATAAACACAAGCAAAAGTAGAAAAACAGTGAGAGAAAGAAAGAGAGAACACACAAAATTTGTTTACTCAATTCTGTCCAATACAACCTAGTCCGGGGGAGAGAGCAGCCCTCTATTCCACTATAATGATGAGTAACTTTATAAAGAGATATCAAAAGGTTACAAGAATTAGTCTTCAAACCTAATTCTACCCAAAGTCTCAATCTCTTCATGTGACCAAGAGACTCAACCCTAATAGTGTTTCCCAAGGTGAATCAATCACAACCCTAATGTTTGTTGTCAAGAGCAAACTCTACAAACCCTAGTTTTCTTGTTGGCTTTTAAACCTTTTTTTCAGCCCCTCTCACACTTTTTCATCTGATATGTGATCTGTATTTATAGAGAAAACATCCCTAAAAAATTGCAACAAAATCTATGTTGAATATACGTTTCTGAAATTTCTCCTTCAACGCAAAATCGTGGCCCAATTTTTCTAGAAGCAAAACTCATAAAACTGCACCCAAAATCGTGGTCCAATTTCTCCAAATCGTGGCCCGATTTTGGCAGATTTCTGATTCTAAATTTTGATTCAATTCCAACAACAAGAAAATGAAATCTTGACACTACATGAAAAATGGGTTTTAGCTTCGGCAGAAAATAGGATGCTAAAAGGCGGGAAAAAAAAGAGGACTAGCATCCTCCAAACGCTAAAATAGCATTTACAATAGTAGATGCTAAAACTGAATATATGTGTTTAATATCAATTATGAACTTTCATATCATAGATTGTATGCATTTCAATGTCATTTTGTACATTGATGCTCCTTTACATAATATATGTGTTTTAATGTTATTGAAGCGCATTTTTGTAATGAATATTTTTAAATTTAAAGTCGTTTCTGAGCATCTTTATTGAAAATATCTTGATTTTAATGTCATTTATGTTTATTTGTTTTACATGTTTATGCTTTTTAATATCAATTATGAGCTTTCCTATCTCAGATTGTATGTAGTTCAATGTCATTTATTCTGATTGATGCCCCCTTACAGAATATCTATGTTTTAATGTTATTGAAGCGCATTTCCATTACAGAGATTTTTTCAATTAAAAGTCGTTTAGGAGCATCTTTATTGAAAATCTCTCAATTTTAATGTCATTTATGTATATTCGTCTTACATGTTTATACCTTTTAATGTCAATTATGCGCTTTCATATCACGTGTTGTATGTTTTTCAATGTCATTTATGTGTATTGTCCTTACTTAGTTCCTGCCATTTTGGTTTTGCAATTCTGCAAAACGAGAAGATACTTGGGTAACATATAAGTTCGGGGTATTAAATTATTTCTATATTAAGTTTATTTTGATAAATTATTGATTTTGGTATAACATATAAACAACACCTGTGATGGGAGTGACTAACTCATTCTACGGTTCAAAGGTTCAAATATTCATGGAATTCAAGTACGACGGAGAATGTTTATCATGCAATGTCAGTTGAGGACGAGTTCAATTACCAGTATCGGATTAAAAACGATTAAGATGAAGGGCATAATGATACTTTTACGCAATAAGTATATAAGCATAAGAGACCACAAACAATCAATTTGGAATTTCTCTTTCTCTCTCTAGGTTAAAGATTTTGGGATTTCCTCTCCTCCTTCTCTCTAGG
>Ga0228710_1011786_pt1 | contig 11129 bp, 9 predicted proteins | sample MedpolnodulmetaG_FD_177995 | JGI IMG/M metagenome (GOLD analysis project Ga0228710, IMG submission 177995) | Root nodule microbial communities from Medicago polymorpha collected in Santa Monica, California, United States - pink nodules | ecosystem: Host-associated > Plants > Roots > Nodule... | reverse complement strand
CATTAGATGTGAAAAGCATAATTGAATGATTCTTCAGTATTTGTGAGCTTTTCGCAGGATAACTTGCAAACCAAGTAATCAAAGTGCCTAAAATATATAGTCTATTTAACTCCTTTTTGACACTTATTAGTATCCATATTCTTGAACATTTGATGAGCATCGAACTTTGAAGAGACACTTCCAGCAATCATTTCTACCGACATGTCCTCTTCCATCTTCAGATACACGGTTGGAGACAACCTTAACTCGCAGCACAAACGTTTCTCCTGATAGAAAATTACATCTGGCGGTTTCAGAAAAAAAAAAATTAGAAGCAATGTACAGTTTTAAAATGCAAACATGGCAGAAGAAAAAGATTCGTACAACTTCAGAAAGTAAATCTGCTACAAAGTATCCTGTTGCTTTGACAACACTTGATGTAGCTAGCACTGCAGGTCTGGTACCAGTAGAGTCTGGTGACATCAATGCATTCAGAACCCCGTGATTGTTTGGGACCACATGAGTACTTTCTCTTGCCTTGCGAGCACTTCCTTCAACTTCATTTCTTCTCTTATTTGCCCGATATATATCTGCTTTAGCTGAACTGCGGCATCCAACAACAATTGCTTCCTGCGGCCATGTTCAACAAATGTCAAAAAATTGTTCAATTATCCAAAAAGAGAAAAAAAGTGAATGTTCATAACAATTTAATGGCATCCATGTCTCAAACCTTAAGCTCTTGAATTCTTTTCTAGATATCCATGTTAAGAGATAACAGTTCTAAGAAATTCATTATGCCTTTCCTTAGTATGAAAGCACATTAACACGTCATATTTCCGGCATATTGCCTTTTCCTCGGGTGTTAAATCCTTCTTAAATGGATTTGGATATAGCAAATTTCTTTCAAGTATAAATTTCTTCATATTTGTTTTTTAATATGGAAGAGAGCACAAGAAGAAATTTATACTTGAAAGAAGTTTGCTATATCCAATTCCATTTAAGAAGGATTTAACACCCGAGGAAAAGGCAATATGCCAGAAATATGACGTGTTAATGCGCTTTCATACTAAGGAAAAGCACAATGAATTTCTTAGAACTGTTATCACTGAACATAGATATCTAAAAAGAATTCAAGAGCTTATGGTTTGAGACATGGATGCCATTAAATTGTTATGAACATTCACTTTTTTTCTCTTTTTAGGAAATTGAACAATTTTCTAACATTTGTTGAACAAGGCCGCAAGAAGCAATTGTTGTTGGTTGCCGCTGTTCAGCTGAACCATATATATATCTGGCAAATAAGAGAAGAAATGAAGTTGAAGGAAGTGCTTGCAGGGCAAGAGAAAGTACTCATGTGGTCCCAAACAATCACGGGGTTCCGAATGCATTGATGTCTCTAGACCTACAGGGCCAGCTACATCAAGTGCTGCCAAAGCAATAGGATACTCTGTAGCAGATTAACTTTCTGAAGTTGTAAGAATCTTTTTCTTCTGCCATGTTTGCATTTTAAAACTATACGCTTCTAATTTTTTTTCTTCTGAAACCCTCGAATGTAATTTTCATTCAGGAGAAACGTTTGTGTTGTGAGTTAAGGTTGTCTCCAACCGTGTATCTGAAGATGCAAGAGGACCTGTCGGTACAAATGATTGCTGGAAGTGTCTCTTCAAAGTCTGGTGCTCGTCACATGTTCAAAAATATGGATCACATGAAAATTGACAGGGTGTATGATACGCTCATTAAGAAGGGCATTGGTTCCCCCTTGAGACCTCTCTTAATCTATTATCATGTTCAAGGACCCCTTAATAATAATCAGAATAAAATTAAGTTATACATCAAACTATAAACATTTCTAAATTTTTTTGAAGTGTTGTATCAAGATTTTGTAATAAGTTTCTATCCGACATTTTTCATGCACTGTGGAGTGGATAGAAGTGGTGTGTACCGAAATTTCACAGGGAAGTTAAAGACCTGTTGCTTTTATGAATAAAATGACTTATTTGCTAACATGTTGTTTTTGGGGGACCATCAACCTTGAAAATTTGTTGCACATTAGTTGTTTTTTTAATTGTTTTACTCATGACATGTTTTAAGTTTGAAAAGTCTATAGCTTGTCTCCATGAGATATAGAAGATTTTATGGTTTCTCTCTTTATGTGTTTCGCGATTATCATGTGGCTATGCATGCTAGTTTAGTTGCATTTGGTTGAAATTGAGGATAGGTAGGGTTGAGACTAACGTGGATTTAGTCATGGAGTAGCAGTATGGGTTTGAGATTAAAGATTAGGAGGTTCTTGGTGGTGAGTTGTTGGGCATTGCTGGTAAATCCCCAGTAGTTGTAATCAAATACCTCAAGGTTGGGGACTTTCAAGGTATTGCAATGTGTAAGAGTTTGTAATTATTGCATAATTGGTGCAAAAAAGGCTCACATATCTCTGTTGAGAATTGACTCAAAATTGAGGATTAGAAATCTGCCAAAATCGAGCCACGATTTGGAGAAATCGAGCCATGATTTTGGGAGTTTTGATTCTGGAAAAATTGAGCCATGATTTGCAAAAACCGAGCTCGATTTTGCGCTGAAGGATAAAAATAAAACAAATTTTCAGCATAAGATTTGTTCTTAATTTTGAGGATTTTATTTCTCTATAAATATAAACCTTGTATAAGAGTAAACCTTGAGAGAGAGGGGACTGAAACAAGGGTTTAGAAGCCAACAAGAAAACTAGTGTTTGTATAGAGTTTGCTCTTGGCAACAAACACTAGGGTTGGGATTGATTCACCTTGGAAAACACTGTTAGGATTGAGTCACTTGGTCACGGGAAGAGATTGAGACTTTGAGTAGAATTCGGTTTGAATACTTATTCTTGTAACCATTTGTCATCTCTTTGTAAAGTTACTCATCATTATAGTGGAACAGATGACTGCTCTCTCCCCCAGACTAGGTCAGTATTGGATCGAACTGGGTAAACAAATTTCGTGTGTTCTCTCTTTATTTTCTCTCGTTGTTTTCCATCTTTTGCTTGTGTTTATAACTGTCACCCACTTGTTTTGGTTGCTTGATTATTCTTGCTCCACACATCAAGTATTTATTGGTGTGATTTTTTTCAATGAATTCACAACAATCTCATTGTTGAGTATGTTCTTTTTCAGGTGTTTCTTTGAAAGCTATTAACACAAGTTTAGTTCTGATCAATCCAGAAGTACCTGAAGCTTATAAGCTAAGATTTTGGTATTAAAATTGTCCACTTGTTTATTGTCCCTTTGTTTTGATATGTTTATGTTAATCATATTTATATGTTTAAACCTCATGCAAGAAACACTTCACAACCACATTGGTAGCAACGAGTCTATAGATGACGTTGAAGCCATAGACAATGGAAACAACAAGTCTAGTAGCTCATCTTTGGTATAGTATTGACTCTTAAGTTTCTATCATTCTGGGAGTCAGGTATAAGGACTATGTTTTTGGAAATGAGACTGAAGCAAGAACATTTTCCAAAGATATCCCAGTCCAAGGAGATAGCTATAAAGATATCCCAGTTGCCAAAGGCATCAGAAACACACAAAAGGATTACTTATCACACATGGTGTTGATCCTGTATGCATTGCTCAAGATGGGAATGTGACATTTTTCCCTGTTATACTAGTTTCGAAAGAGAAATTAGTAGATACCAATGGAGCAGGTATTGCTGGATGTGTGTCACAGGTTCCTCGGTAAGATGTTTGTTCTTCACGTCTCTAGGTGTCAATGCATTTCAAGTGTTCTCTTTTATGCTTTTAGAATTGAGAATTCTGAGATGATGCAAGGAAGAATGGATTAGAAGCTTACTGAAGATGCTGGGGATTCATGTTCTTTTTCTAGCACATCTTTATATTTGTTAACATTCTAATGTTCTACACATCTAATTTGTTCTAATCGCTGAAATGCTTCTTTAGTTTAAATTTTTTGTCGTTCTGGAATGCATTTTTTTTAAAATTTTTATCATTCTGGAATTCATTGAAATGCATTATTTTTTTTTAAATAGATAAATCAATTTCCTGCGGCTTTATTTGTGGATTTTCTTGTGTTGTTTACTGCGGAAATATTTGTTGCAGGAAACATGGTTACAGGCATGAAAATCCCCTTAAACATTGACCTATTGTTTCCTCCGGATTTTTTTAGATTTGCTGCGGATATACCTTTTTTGAGGATCCTAAAATCCTCAACAAATAATTACCCACGAAGGTATTAATTGGGAACCTAAGTCCTTGGCAAAATCCGTAGAAAACGGGTTTCCTGCGGAATTTACACATGTATCCGAAGGTAATTCTGCAGGAAATACGGGAATTTCTAGTTGTGTATATAGAATAACATGTCTTAAAAGTGTTTATAAATGAAAGACATCTCTCATCTTACAAGCCGATTTCATGGGTGGTTTTAGGCTGAATCCAAATTCAATCATGAGCAGCAAACTCATCAATAGCAATTCCTACTTCAGTAACAAAATAAGGGGCAATAAATTTCATTCCATACTTAGAAAACATACCTTCGGCGGTAACTCCATCATTATTCTGGCTCACATTGGAAGCCTTCTTGATTGTTCTTGAAAGAGCTTTATCGCTTGCTGAATTCATATCACCCATATAAATTATACCCATTAACATAAAATTTTACTATGAAATGGTAAAGAAAGACTTTTCTCAAGCTAAAGATTGTACCCGAGGTTGGCTTAGACATTGTTTCATTAGTGGCAGCCTTCCTAGAATCTTCAAGCTGAGATGTTATACCAAAGGATTAGCAGTCATAAATGAACAAATTTAAAAAACCAGAGTATATTGGTAAGGTTTACCTTATTCCATAAGAAAGTGGAGGTTCTTTCAGAGTCAGCTCTACATTTGGAGGAAATTCTGTAACATGGAACAAAAGCTTGTATTATAAAAATGCAAACAACAAATTGGTGAGTACAAAATTTAATGTATTGTGAGATAACAATACACTTGAGAATTGAGATAGATTTTCATTTTGTCAAAGAGAATATACTATCCGGAGACACAACTGCCCAATATGTCAACTCAAATGACTACCAGGCTAGCTAGAAGATGTATTCACCAAGTCTTGGAGGGATTAACATATAAGATTTTAATTTTTGGAGGGCAAACATATAAACTACTCATATAATAAGTTTGGTAGACATGATCTATATACTTCACTTGGTTACACATAGCTATTGTTTCTCTTGCTTGTCAACACTACCACTTAGATACATAGCATGCATTTAGGTTCATTGAATAAAACAAAGTAAATAGATTGAGGTGTAGACCATCAAATTCAAGCTGGATGGCCGAAATGGAGGATGGAATCATTTGTTTTATGATACGAAAGTATCACTCAATTTGAAGGGAAAATTTTATCGGACAATTGTAAGACTGCAAATGTTGAGTGGGACAAAGTGTTGGATTATCAAGAACAATCATGAAATTAACTTAAGCGTAGCAAAGATGAGGATGTTGTGTTGAATGTGTGGTAAGACCAGGCGAGATACGATTAGAAATAATATAATTAGAGAGAGAGAGAGAGAGAGAGAGAGAGAGAGAGAGAGAGTTGGGGTATGTAGCACCTATGGTAGAGAAGATGATGGAAAGTAGGCTTAGGTGGTTTGGGCATGTAGAGAGAAGACCTGCAGATTCGGCAGTTAGGATAGTAGATAATATGGAGAGTAGTTAAATCACTAAAGGTAGAGGAAGACCTTGAAAAGCTATAAGGCTTGGTTGTGGTTAAATAAAACAAGTTAATCAAGTCAAGGATGCAAAATATCCACAAATGGTGATTTAGATCATTAAGAAGCAACCCTTTATTGAGTTAATCTCCCTTTGCCATGGCAATGAGTTCCTCTTTGTTCTTTCCCATAGAATAAGACAAAGCCTACATCCACATACAAACAATTACACCATGCATTCAAACACATGTTGCATGTATGCTATCAATAAAAAGAGTTGTCAAATAGCCTTACAGGTAGAGGAAAAGATGGCGAATTCAGATATACATCATTATAGTGGCCAATACACTGAGATTCGCTTTTCGTCCCAACATGTTCAGCAACACCATTCCAATTCGCAAATCCATACATGTCAAGGGCCTAAAACAAAACAAGCTTGTTATGATAAAATGAAATAAGGTAGAAATGCAATCAACATTTAACATATAGCAAGTAAGTAGAAAAAAGATAAAAGAGTTCCCCATGCTCAAACCACATACCTCAAGAAGTAACAACTCTTCATGCACACTCCAATCTGGACATGGAAGCGGAAAAGATAGATCATCCTGTAAAAAATATATATTTTAAAACATCAAGTACTACACAAATTCATCCATGTTGAAAACTTCATTCATAATGGAATTTCACTTCCCTTCAACTTTAAAAGATACATGTATGCTGAAAGTGCACAAATCAAGAAAATTTTCATTCAACTTAAAGTTTGCGCTATGCTTAGTACAGAGTTCAGAAAAGCGTTCTATATGAGAGAAATGATATATAAGCATTGCTGATTAAAGCACATGGAACAAGTCAGAAACTGCTTATTTCAACATATTTTGTGAAAAGTATTTTCTGAGGGAAAAGAATAGCCATCATCCTAATGTGATACTGCACAATATTTATAGACTACTAAAGCAAGTGTTAATTGTGGATTCCTCCAATTTTATTTTAGGAAAAAAAACAAGATGTGATTATATGAAAGTAATACAATAATTATAAAACAGGAACAACTCAGAAGATTTCATACCATAACCCGATATGAATGATTGCAGAAAAGCAGCCTATGCAAAGATCCAAATCTTGACACACGGCGCATTTGATGCACTCTCCAAAGTACAGTCAACTTTAATCACATATGTGAAACAAACAAACAAACCTCTTTTTGATGCAGCCTTGGTTGCTTTGCACTCTCCAAAGTCGAAATTCCGTCAACTTTGTTGTGGAATCGAGCCTTATATATTTTTATAACACGGTATTTTATACAATTCTTGCTCTTTATATATTTTTTCTCTCTTTTTGGGTTCAACATATTCAATGTATTTTATACATTTTCAAATATTGTATTAATTCAATATATTTTATACATTTTCAAATATTGTATTAATTCAATGTATTTTATATATTATCAAATCTTGTATTAATTCAATGTATTTTATAAATTTTCAAATATTGTATAAATTCAATGTATTTTATACATTTTCAAATCTTGTATTAATTCAATGTATTTTATACATTTTCAAATATTGTATTAATTCAATGTATTTTATATTAATTCAATGTATTTTATAAATTTTCAAATATTGTATAAATTCAATGTATTTTATACATTTTCAAATCTTGTATTAATTCAATATATTCAAAAACCTATGTTTGAATGAAGGATTTCTAGAAAGGAGGACTTTTTATTTTTAGATTACTAACACTATAAAATAGTTTTTTTTTTTTTTTTTTTATAAAAAAAAATAATTTATTTTATTTAAATAAAAATTTTTTTAATTATATTTTTTTTTTTTTTTATATAAAAAAAAATAAAAAAAATTTTTTTTTTTTTTTTTTTTATAAAAAAAGATCAATTATATGATTGATCATGTTCTCTTTGAATTTTTAAAGATATAAACCTAGTCCTTCAAAATCATCTCTTTCAAAACTCCTTGGAAATCTTGTCCTAGACAAGCTCTAAGTAAATCTTTTAAAAAATAATAGTTAATATCATTTTAAACTTGGTAATTGACGTAGAAATAATAACAATTTTTTTTTAAAAATAATGATAACTAGAAAAAGACCTGCACATTGCGCGGCCAGATTTTTTTATATTATATTTAATTTTTCCATGTAAATGTTTTTTTTATATGTGGAAGAGAGATTTTATTATTGTTATATATTTTAGTGGACATTTTACTTTACAAACTTATTTAGAAATTCCTTCCAGGTATTACGGTAGGACCTTAGTAGACTAATTTTGTCTAACAACAAATAGAAAATATACTTACTAAAATAACAATAATACAAGTATATGATAATTTACCCAGATAAAGAGCCAAGTATAACAATATGGCGTGACACAAACAAAGGATTTTCAACAATTTGGTTAGGGGTTTGATGGATAGTGTATTGCTCTTGTTTAGTAAGGATTTCAATAAATAGTGTAATATTGATCATTTATAAAATAGTTTGTTTTTAAAATCAATTAAGTGTGATTGAAAAATTATATGATCATTTATCATGTTCTCTTTGAATTTTTTAAAATATCAACTTAGTCCTTCAAAATCATCTCTTTCAGAACTCCTCGAAAATCTTATCTAAGACAAACTCTAAGTAAAATATAAAGAGTATGTTGACAATTAAAAATAAAATTTAAATTACTCTTGAAGTTTTGTGAGCTATTTATCATCAATCATTTATATTTTCTTATCTAGGGAGCGCTGATATTAGAACAACACAAAAGTTGTCCCTATACACACAGTAATCTATTGAGGCAGCTAAGGGTGGAAATAGGTCAGATTGGGCTGGGCTTTATAAGGTCTGAGCCTGGTCTACTGTAAAAAAACTAGGCATGAGTTTGGCCTGGCCAATTTTAAGACTATTATTTTTCCCACCCTTTCCCATTCTCACACGCCCTGCACACCCTGCACACTTTACCAAAATACCCTTTGTTCGAATTAAACAATCCAGACACGTTTAGGATTGTGAAATCCGAAACCAATCATCAAAACATGTGTTGGGTTATGTCTGCGTTCAATCCTGGACAACAGAAGGGTGTAAGACCTCCCAAACTATATACTCCGGACGAAATATACCTATTCTGGATTATATATTCTGAAAGACCTACTTTTAAAAAAAGTGGGAAAAGTAACAGGATTGTCCAGATTACGTAATCCAGAAAGCTTGGTTATATAAGGTTCACCCAGATCCTAGCTGCAGTTCACCACCTTTCTCTCCAAACACTCCCTACACCTCTAAAAACACACCATTTTGGGCGAAAATGTGATTTGGAGCAGCAATCTGGTCATCAAGATGCATTAACATCATCATTTTCGACTGAATGCAAAGGTAACGTGTATATAAACCTTCCCTCATTTGATTTCTAGGCGTTTTCCTTTTGATCACGTCAACAAAAACTGTACTAGAGCAATTCAGATTATGAAATCCGAATACTAGCAATGTGGTTCGGATTGTGTAATTTGAACATCACCAGTACATAAACTATGTGCATTTTCTGACCCTGCTCTCACACTGTTTCAGTAATGGATGTTCCCGTTGATGCCTCCATTGAATTGCCACCTGATATTGAACCTCCTAATGTGTTGCTGGTTGTTTCACTTAAAGTTGTAGATGATCCCGGAAATGCCAAAGCTGAGGATCCCCCCACCAACGAAACAATATGATATTTTGTAGTTTACCTGACGATTGCTGGGAATATGTGTTATCGAAACTACTAAACAACAAGAACGATAGCATCAAGGACCGTGATCATTACTTAGAGACTCTATCCCTGGTATCGAAACAGTTCCTCTCCTTCTCAAACCGTTTTTTGTATTCCTTGGCATTATCCTATAATCCATCACCTCTCTCTCGCTCCTTCCAAAGGTTCCTAAAACTCACCTCTCTTGACCTCTCGTGCTTCTGCGTGACCTAAACTCACTTCTCTCTCGAAATCCCCTGTTACGATTCCCTCACATCTCTCAACCTCTCCAATCACCCCACCTTCTGCAATCTGCCAGAGACCCACTTTGAATTCTTTCTATAACTTTACGGAAGCAATAGAAGTGAATAAAGTTACTCCATACGATGTTAACTTGTCTTGATTTGTCTTTCTCCTGCATTTTTGTTTACTTGCTTTGCTCTCTAGCACTTGAAGCTCTTCCTTTGAGGAAACTTGTCCTCCAAGGTTGCTTCGATTATTCATATTATGGGATCTATTGTCTATTGTCAAAGTCTCCATTTCTACAACATCTAGATCTTCAAGATGCAATGTTTTTGAATGATCAACGTATCAATTACTTGTGAGCATTTCTTGGGGACTTGGTGTCTATAAACATCAATGGTTGTAACAAGCTCACCAATGCAGCCTTCTTTTCACTTCTTAGGAATTGTCCTTTGCTGAGTGAGATCCATATGGAGTCAACACAACTTGGAATTGGTTCAAGACCATCCCTGAATTTGGTTGTATACCATCAACTGAAGTCTCTCCATTTGGCTAACAATTCACATTTGCAAGATGAAGACATCAACATGTTTGCTTTTATGTTTCCTAATATGCAGCTTCTTGATTTGAGCTCTTGCGATGACATATGTATTGTTAAAGTGTCAAAGACTTGTTGTAGTATTAGGCATTTAAAATTTGCCTTCTGTCCACGAGCTAAGGTATTTTTGACCAACGTTGGACCTTCCAATCTAGAGGTGCTGAACCTGTCACACTCAAGAATCGATGATCAAGTACTGCATGAGATCTCAAAGATTTTCCATCGGCTTCTGCAACTGGACCTGAAACATTGTTACCATGTCACGGAGAAGGGATTGAGGTTAGCGTTAGAAAACTGCACACATTTGAGAGAGATTAATTTGCAACATTGTCGTAAAATGTCCACTAAAATTGTTTCCTGGATGATATTTTCAAGGCCATCATTGAGAAAAATAAAGGCTCCGCCTCATTTTCGTCCCTATGACTGTGACAGGAAACTCCTCTTTGGGCGATGTCTTGTTTGCTAGTTAGTGCTCTGTTCGAGCGTAATTTTTTTATGTTTTAGATGTTACTTCTCTTAGATTTTTTCTTTATTTTGTTGAAAATGTATGTGAACTTCCATTTGTTTTACTATTGTTGCGAAATCAACCTTAATCGAATCACACCAATGAAATAAAACAAAGATGTGTGGAGCAAAAGATAGTGGTAATCCTAGGTCTAAGTGTCTTCAAGCAATAACACACACAAAGAGCTTAATACAATGACAAACACAAACCAAGCACAAAGATAAGTAAGCTTAAAGGAAGTAAACAAACACACACAAGAAATGATAACCCAGTTCGGTCCAATATGACCTACTCTGGGGGAGAGAGCAGCTCTCCAATCCACTATGAGAAGATGTTACAAGAGGTTACAAGAAATTAGCCTTTTCCCTAATCTCTACCCTTTGTTTCCCTC
>Ga0228710_1011780_pt1 | contig 11133 bp, 8 predicted proteins | sample MedpolnodulmetaG_FD_177995 | JGI IMG/M metagenome (GOLD analysis project Ga0228710, IMG submission 177995) | Root nodule microbial communities from Medicago polymorpha collected in Santa Monica, California, United States - pink nodules | ecosystem: Host-associated > Plants > Roots > Nodule... | reverse complement strand
ATTTTTTTTTTTTTTTTTGTTAATAATTTATTTTTATTTTTTTTGTTGGAAAAAGAGGGGCTAAATGCCCCAAGCGAAAAAAACTACATAGTTATATGAATATTCTTAGGCATACAAGCTCCGAAAATATCATCAAAAAGGAGACTAGAAACTTTACTAGGAGGATTCTCCATGACATGAATGTCAAAAGAATTTAAAGAAAAGCTAAAATTCGCAAGTCAATTAGCACTTCTATTTCTCTCCCGCCAGACATGGTTGAATTGCACCTGTCAGTTTAACTTTAAAAGCTCTTGAATACGGCACACCAAGGTGGGTGCTAAGTTAGTTCTTACGTTTAATGCACTAAGAATACTCTTTTGTATTTTTTTTTTATAGGGTTATCATGTGTCCAAAGAGTTAGGCCACGTGTTAATAATTTAATAAACAATAAGTATTTATTGAGGAAAAAAGGTATTTTTTAAAACTTTGAGGAATAAATTGAAAGTATTTTCAATCCATAATTTTTATCTTTGATATATTAAACAAGTGTAATAATTGTATATGTTAGCATTTCTCTTTATAAACTCTACTCATATTTTATCTTTAATCTATGTGCGACTTATTTTTTTCAATAATATTGAACTTTGGATTGAACCTAACTCAGCCGCACAAAATAGAAGAGGTCCGACTGAGTTGGACAATGGACATCGATAGTCAACACGACCCCTATTTATACAGGTATCTGGGTGTTGTGGACCACAAAAATTGTCGGTGCAATGTGGGTCACACAAAAGAATCCAATGCTGAAGCAATCCGGATTCTAAAATCCGAACCAACACTCACCATACAGAAAGTCTCAAGTTTTCCTTTGGTCCACGCCATAATCGTATGTTTCCGGAATATGTAATCCGGAATCCATGTGTAATCCGGATTATATAATCTGGACTGCACCAGAAGTTTTGGCCTGTGGTATGTACCACAAACAAAACGTTTTTCAAACGTTTTTGGATGATGGTTTACACGTTTTTTGACTATAATTATGGCTTCCCACACATTTTTTAACCCTTCATCCCCTATAAATAGCCTTCATTTTCTAAAAAATAGTCACACCTTCTTCTTTCTCCTCTTCTCTTCTACAACGATGTGTTTCCATCGTTGACCTTTCATAGAAAGAGGCCTCTTTGAAAATCCATCAAGGGTCATATGATCAGTCAATAGGGAAGGGGTCAGTCTGGGTGTGAGGTTGGTCTGTTTGGGTGTCATATTGACCATCATGGTCTCTTGTTCCATAGAGGCCCCTGTGCCCCCTCTGTCTCCCCTCCAACAGTGAAGCTACTGGTATGTCCTCTCAGCCGGAGCCACTAGTATAGCTTACCCCCCCTAGAAATAGTTTTAGGTTCTTATGTAATAAGATTAGGAGTAGTTTTAGGTTCTTATGTAAAAAGCTTTAACATTATTGTAATGTATTATTCAAATATCAATGAAATGAGTTGTTTTCATCTTTTTGTCTTTTTATTTCTGTTTTATATGTTTATTTGCATTTATAAAACGAATTTCAAAGCTTAAAAATGAAAAAGTTCTGGAAAAAAGGTCATTTCGGATTTCAAAATCCGAATAAATCTGGTAAATTATAACAATTCAATCCGAAAAACGAAATCCGAACCAGGGGTAATTTTGGAAAAAAATAGGGCACGCGAGGAAAGCCTGTGGGAAAAGTAATACTCTTATTTTTATGAGTTTTCTATTTTTAGAAACCATACCCACCCAATTACCCAACTCAATCCAACCCATTTTTTGGAGTTTTTTGAGTGGGCTTGGCCGGATTTTTTGGGTTGATCCAACCCATGAACACCCCTAATCAGCCCTTAGATTTATGCATAGTATTTGTACATCAATATGTGATGTTTGATTTGCACCAAGAGGAACACAGTATTTCCCAATTTAATAAGTCTTGTTGACAATTATATCTTAGATAAGTTGGTATTTTTTTTTTTTTTTTTGCACAAATGAGTTAGTAATTAATATCATAGCATACTCCCTCCATACCTGTCACTATTCTTGCAAAAAAAAAATTTTGCCTCATTTTATATATTGTTTTACAAACATCAATGCCAGAAACCTCACTAGCCTACTTGCAATATTTCACCAGTTACCATCGACGCCATTGGTACAAATTTCAGCACCTTGTGGAGCATTGGCATAACTTAATATATAAATCATTGTGTATGCATGTTTCTTATGTAAATTGATTTTTTCTTGTCATTGTGCACTCTACACCAGCAAGGAAATGGCTGTTTTCATAGCAAACGAAAGGAAATTTCTTTCTTGGAAACATTCAATAAACCTCCCCTTTGTTAAACTCGATGAAAAAAGATATAAAAATATAAAATTTCCTCCTTCAATAAAAAAAAAAAAAAATTCCCCCTAATTAATCATACAAAAGTTTGACATAAGAAGAAATAGACACAATGTTAAATACAGCCGAACAATGTTGGTCTAGCATGTAGCAGAATCTAATATAAAGAACAGAGTCTAACATAAATACCTAAAAAATAATTCAACTCATTTCAAAAGTAAGGGAATCAAATCCATGCCATTAAGGGAACAGTGCAATGATTTACCAAAGCTTATGATAGCCAAAGCTTAATAACTTGAATTTTATATCAAAACCTTCTATTGTCTCTCCTAGTTTTGAAGCAACTGAGGGACTAATTTGATGGATTAATAATAGCTTAAGAACTGCTTATTATTTTTGTACAGTTCGAGGACCAAATAGGAGAGAGTAATAATTAAATTGAGGGTTTACTCCGAGGAAAACTATCACAAGTATGAATCTATTTTGTCAATACATCAGTATCTTTAATAATCTCCATGGAAGGAAGAACAATTGCAGCTACTGGTTTATCAGGGTATCCACCGCCTTCATCAATTATCAACCTTAAGCCTTCAACATGAAGTTTTGCATGGTGACCACTAACAATGATGGTTGCACTTGTACTTAGTTCCTAGAAGAAAACAATGAGCTAATTTATTTGAATTCAAAGAAGCTATAAAATCAACAAGAAAGAAGTTAACAATGTGCATGACATGCAAATATGTTGCAGTAATATGAAATAAGAAGCAAGCTATCACCTCTGGAATATCCCATACATTCTTTCTACCACTTAAAGCCTGCACCTTCGGTATCCGAGTATCTCGAGCTTTCAAAATTTTCATCTGCTCATTCACATCAACACGTTTCTCCAAACCAGCGTGAACAGCTATCAACTTGCAGCACCTGACTCCATTATCAGTGTTTATAAAGACATCATCCTGGTAAAACATGATCCAAAGACCTATCAGAAGTTGTTCATTTAAGCCACATCGGTTTGATATGACTATTGAAAGAAAGAGGCAAAGAAAGTAAACACACCTCTTCATGGACCCAAACCAAATTCGCAAGAAATTTCTTATGCTCATCAGGAACTGCCTTAACCAAATCTGCATGCAACGAACTGCTCTTTAAGTACAGGATCTAACAAAAACCAATTTTCATTGCACTACAAAACTTAGAGAGTAGCACTTATTTACAGCAGCGAAACCCCCTATACCTTGCGGTTGGGTGAATGGCTTAATTAAGTACTTTATAGGAAGCTTATCAATATAAGCTGAAAGCAGTTCATAGACTGATATACATATCCAAAAGTATTTTATAATCTCTATCCAACACTTACAAAAATACTTAGGCCGTGAGATAAATTTAAATAAGTTGTACATAAGCACTTCCAAACGCACCTATAATTCAACTATAACATTCACACATAACTTAATGTTACATACACATACCATTACCAACACAGCCAGCAAAAGCTGTAGAAGAAATAAAAACAACTTTCACCAGCACCACAACATTTTCTGCACTTCTCTTTGAAACCCTCAATATATAAAACGCTCATTTCTACTAAAGAACTTCAACTTATCAAAAACAGCATGATAAAGTCTACTCATGATTCACAATATGATTTTAAAACTAAAAATATGCATACAGACATAGTAAATTTGATGATAAGATAACCATAGGAGCTATACCATGAACTTGAGTCTTGTGTAACTCTTCACAAAAACAAAAACAAAACCCAAACACCAAGGAATAAAATTAAGTACTATAATTCATAAATATGCAAATTAACCAATTACTTTATTACGAATTTAAAAATAGCCAAATTGATTATATGAATTAAGATAGTAAACCATTTAAATTCGCAATCTCTCTTAATAGTCTAGCTTATGTTTTCCTTGCTTATTGTCTACTTCACCCAATCTACCTTGGACCTTCTTTTCCTAACATGTATTCTTGGTATCATGTGATTTGCTAAATTGAGGAATGCAGGCTAAAGTACGTGCTATAACTTATAACAGTTGGCTTTAAAAATCCACAATGACTTGAGGACATTTAATGATAAAAAAAATGAATCAAATGTCCCTTCTAGTGCAGCATTGGTATGTGACTACAACAGAAAATTCAACCTATTCAGTAAGTCAATTGCTAGTGGGAAAAAAATGCTTGAGATGACGACGACCGATATTATTAGCTTTAAGTATCGCCATTACTGGTTAGAGAATAAACTGATTGGTATATTGATTCAACAAAAACAAGAGAAAATTGATATAAATTGAATTTTGAGTACTAATATTTGTTTCCCTTATTTCTTTACAATTGTGGGGACTAGTACTACTAACGGAAAGCTGCATCGATATTTTAAGAGTTTCAAACTTTTCTCAAGAATTGATCCATGAGGTAAACTATCAGACATTTTTCTACACAATAAGCCACATTTCCACCCAGTACTTTTAGTTCCACTTTTGAATAATCTGAAATTGATTCTAGAGATGTACAATTGATTTTAACATGTTTGGTTGCTCTTGAGCAAAATTAACTTTCTCTTCAAAATTGATTTTAACTCACTTTTGATTCTAAAATTAATTTTTACGCTCAAGTTTATTGTTCAACTCACTTTTCCTTCAAAATAGACTTTATGTTTGGTTCTGCTTTGACAAGAATTGATTTTGACTAAGATGATTTTGTAAAATTGATTACGACTAAAAGTGAGCTACAAGTAAAATGACTTCTGTTTGGATACATTCATATAAAAGTGAGTTGAAGTATATAAATTTGTGCGTTATAATCAATTCTAGAATCAAAAGCTACAAATAGTAAGGAAGATTTTCAAGTGTATCCAAACATAATTTAAGTGTCAAAAGCTAAAATTGATTTCTCAGAAAAATACCAAGCATACTTTTATAAAAAGTTATAATTGCCTTTGAAGCATGGACACTCTTTGGATAAGGCGTGTCCCGGTGTTGGACAAATGTATAGTGTCTGACACCGACACGACACTGATTACATTAAATTATAATTATGTGATTTTCTCAAATTATTAGCTGTGTCGTGTCCGGTGTCGTGTCAGTGATTCATAGGTTTTGACACTTGAAAAGCATACATCTAAAAATGAAACCAAACAATCTATTCAGAATCAATTTTTGAGAATCTAACATACACCCTAAAGTATGGAAGATTAAGAACAGCAACATAATTTACATACCAGCAGAACCATGAGGAACCCCATAAGACTGAAAAGTGGGCCCAGCATCATAAATAGAACCCTGATACTCAGTCCCTTTAGCAACATTAAATTTGGCTTTTATTTTCCCACTCCACCTCCTCCCTTGCAAATGCATCCCTTCATACCCATCACCCTTAAACCAACCTTCTCTCTCCTCATTCTCCTCATACTCCTTCCACCCCTCACTAAACTCCGACCCATCAGCCGGCGGTGGAAGGAGGCGGAGGAAAGCGGCGAAAGCGAAATCATGGTTTCCGGCGAGGAAGACGTGTCGTTGATTCGGGTAACGGGTGGGTAAGGAGATGAGAAAATCGAGTACTTCGCGGGTTTGTGGGCCTCTGTCGCAGTAATCGCCGAGGAAGATGATTGTGGCGGTTGAGAAGATTGATTGGGGGATTGTGTGTGAGAGATTTGACCAGAGGTTTTGGAGTTTGGTTATGTAGCCGTGGATGTCGCCGATGCAGATTATCGTTCTGGTTTGTGGTGGTTCTGTCATCGCTATTGTTGTTGTTTTTGGTTTGGTTTGGTTTTGTGAGGTTTGGTTTTAATTTGCTACCGCACAATTTCGGTCCCAAGGAACATTGTTTTTTTCTGTGCAAATTAATTAAAGGAAAACATGGTCCTGCACCTATCGAACCCAAACCTGGCAACAAGGGTCAAGGAACATAGTTTTATTTTTGGGTTAATACATGTTAGCCCTAATAATATTAGCGATTTTTGGTTTACCTATGTAATAAAGTTTGTTTAGATTCCAACCGTGTAATTTGAAGATTCTTTACTTTTGGACCTTCATGAATTTTGACTGTATCAAATCGATGATATCGCAGGGGTAAACCGAAATTCTCGTAAATCACATGAGGCAAAAATACCTTAAATTTTGTAATTTAATGCAATGAAGATCTAAAACCAAAGAATCTTCAAATTACACAGTTGGAATCTAAACAAACTTTGTTACATAGGGTAAACCAAAAATCGCTAATATTCTAGGGCTAAACATGTATTAACCTTTTTTTTTTTGTGTTAAAAGTCAACAAGGAACATTGTTTTTCTAGTGTCTGGGGTTTGAATCTCAAACCTTGGTACGAGTAAACACAACATTCTAATATCTCGTCTTAAAGTAGCGAATGTTATAACGGTGAGTAGATGGGACTCCGTCTTTGATAAAAGTCAAAGTTGTTTGAGAGTCCAACTCGCAAATCATGTCTCTAAATTTATGGAAGGAATTCTAATATGGTAACAAGACCAGATAAATAGTGTTTGGACACAGACATATAAACAAGTACTTTTTAATGATAAAACGATATTTAAATATTTTGAAGATAATCTCTTTGAGTGTGTTCAAAGAGATAATCTCTTTGAGTGTATTCAAAGACTATTTATTTGTTCTTGTGACCATGAAAGAATACCTCAATTTATGGTATTAAGTAAATTGCAATTCATAGAAAATAGCACGAAACTCGGCATTGGTAAAAAAACTTTCCAATGCGAAGATTAGAATCATTTTGTTCAACATGAGAAACTCTCTCACAAAGACGACCATAAGGAAGCTATTTATCTTGCATCCTAGACGTATGGTTCCAAACAAAGTACATTTATCTTGCGATCCAACAACATAGTTCTGGACACATGGATGGTTTCTAAATTAACTTTAATCACTAGAGGCCATGACGTGATAAGCTAACTAAACCGATAAAATTTCACGCGAATCTCATTATTAGCGACTGAATTGCATATGAAGTTTACAAAGTAATTATTTATTTATTTAATGTGCTTGTATCTTTACGCGATTTTCATAGTTTGAAATAATGGAATGCGAGCTTAACGTGTCACAAGTTTTTAGTGTTGTTGCATTGATGTAGATCTATATGAAAGGATAGATGTTTTTAACATATAATCTCATAGTCTCTAAAAGTAAATTGACTACTCTGGACCAGCAAAACCATCATAGATATGAATCTATTTTGCTAATACATCTGTATCACGAATAATCTTCATGGAAGGAAGAATAATTGCAGCTATTGGTTTGTCTTTGTATCCACCACCTTCATCAATTATCAACCTTAAGCCTTCAGCATGGAGTTTTGCATGGTGACCACTAACAATGATGGTTGAACTTGCACTCAGTTCCTACAAGAAAAAAGTACAACCAATTTATTTGATGAAGGTTCAAAAGAAAATATGTTGCATTAATATAGAAGTAAGAAGCAAGCCTATCACCTCTGGAATATCCCATACATTCTTTCTACCACTTAGAGCTTGAACCATAGGACTTCGGGTATCTCGAGCTTTCAAATTTTTCATCTGTTCTTTCACATCTACACCTTTCTCCAGACCAGCATGGACAGCAATCAACTTGCAGCACTTAACTCCATCATCAATGTTTATAAAGACATCATCCTGGTAAAACATAATCCAAAACGCTTTCAGAATTGTTAATTTATTCGACATTGGTTAGCGAATAAAACAAGGACTGTTTGATATGAGTATAGAAACAAAGAGGCAGATAAAGTAATTAAGCACCACCTCTTCATGAACCCAAACCAAATTTGCAAGAAATTTCTTATGCTCATCAGGAACTGCCTTATCCAAATCTGCATACAATGGATTGCTCCTTAGAGAGTGTCATAATTATGTATGCAACAATCCATATACATTTTTTTGGCTTCTTATGCATGACAGTTGCAGATAAATCAACGAAAGAGTAAAATGAGTCTTGGCAATCCTTATTGCTCACATTACAGGACCGTGACTGAATCAAGCATCCATGTTTTCAGAGAGTGCCCTTAGGCATAGGGTGTGTGGCTGCAGCTTGTCCGCCCTGACCCTCACAGTGATTTTTGGTTGGCAGGTTACTTAGAAATGAAGAGGGGTCAAAGAACCTTGGCTCCTGTAAACCTTTTGTGGCTGAGTTGAGGGGAGTTTTGGAAGGTTTGACCTTAGCTGGAATTCACGGATACATGGCAGTAGACTAGGTTGATTCTAGGGATATCAATTTGCACCCGTATATGCTGGGATCCGCGCGAGGATGGGCACACAGGAGAAAGTCTCCTGGAGGATAAGAATCATAACCCTTAAGTTCTTGAGCAGTTTTTGAATAGAGTATTCTCTTTTATGAAGGAGAAACCCTTGAGAGATTTTCTCCTATTCTATCATATTTCTTAATAAAACTGTTATTTCTTTGGAATCAAATTCTCCTGGTGCAGCTTTGGCTAAAAAATAAAAGTGTCTCATATGGTCTAAATAGGCATATGCTTGAAAATCAAACGCAGCAGCCTATATTGTCAAGCATTCATTCACTCACTATAGATCATATAAGAATGTGATAGCTCTCCATTAGAAGCCATTTTCACTAAAGTAAGGAAGATTAAGTGTTTTATTTGGTTAGTGGTCCTAATATTGAGATTGTAGTGGTCAAAAGCTACTTGACCAGATTTTGTGAGGTTTGAATTATATAATAAGAACCAATCTTGGTCAGGGAACAAGCAACAATTTATAGCTTTCACTTTGAAGTTGAATCAATTCTAAATTTATGCATTTTTTTTTATATATCATGTTAAAGGAAAATACGTATATGGTCACAATAATTTTGATGCATTATTTGGAAACACACTCACTTACATACATATCATTTAATTAAAAATACACATTATTTAATTCATTTCTTTTTCTATGTTTGTTTAAATATACAAGTGAGTCTAAATATTGTACCCAAATCGTTGTGATCATCCAAAATTTTCTCCATGTTTGTTTTGAGAGGAAATATTTCCTGTTAAAACTCTCTTTTGTAATTACATATATTCAAAAGGAAGAAAAATATCAAAACAACATAATTTTATAGATATATCCACACCCAAGAATAATGAAATTTGTTAGAATCACGATAAGTTGATTTTTCAAAAAACTACTAAATACAACTTTCAAAAACCAAGGTAATTTGTATAATTCTGATAAACTCACAGTGATATCAAACATATATTTAAGACGGCCTATGTCGAGGCATACCTACCGGCGGAACCATGAGAAACTCCGTAGGACTGAAAAGTGGGACCAGCATCATTTACAGAACCTTGATACACACGACCCTTAGCAACGTTAAATTTAGTCTTTATACTCCCACTCCACCTTCTACCTTGCACATGCATCTTCTCATATCCATCACCATTAAACCACCCTTCTCTCTCCTCGCAATGCTTAAACTCCTTCCACCCTTCAGAAAATTCTGACCCGTCGCAGGGTGGCTGGAGGAGGTGGAGGAAGGCGGCGAAGGCGAAGTCATGGTTTCCAGCTAGGAACACATGTTTTTGATTCGGATGACGGGCTGGTAATGCTATAAGAAAATCAATTACTTGGCGGGTGTGAGGTCCTCTGTCACAGTAATCACCTAAGAAGATGATAGTGGCTGTTTTGAACTGCGATGGTTTGACGGTGTTTTCGATATTTGACCATAGGTTTTGTAGCTTGTCAATGAAACCGTGGATGTCACCGATGCAGCATACGACCCTTGCTTCATGGGATTCTGACATTATTTTTGTTGTTGGTTCGTTCTTGTATGCTTTGGTTTGGTTTGGTTTTGTGAGGCTTACTTTTTTTTAAAGGAATTGATTATTTGATTGTGGACCTTTTAAAGGGATTTATAAATTGATCGTGGGATGGTGACAAATGACACGGATTAAAGAAAGACTAAGTAAGCATATGGTCATTGATATATTATAAGATGATAAACTGAAAGAAATCAATGATATCTCTTGTTTATTAAAGTTAACCGGAAGGTAATGTTTGCCTTAATTTTAATCTAAACCTAATGGTTAATTTTACTCTAATACCCCTATTTAATTATTAACCCTATTTTTTTCTTCTCAACAAATACAAATTACACATAATCTCCTGTTTTTTTGAACAAAACAAATGTGCCCTATTTTTTTGAGATGTTCTCAACAGATCACACCTAATCTCTTATTTTTTTAACAAAACAAATCTGCCCTATTTTCCTTTTCACCGCTTTATTTCTTCTGTTTATTTCAACACTTTGTTTCATACTTTCCTCCATCTAACTCATAAATCGAAAGCAACATCGCACAGGTTATCCATTAACAAATTGGATAACCATATCTTAACAAATTGGCGACAATGTGAGCCAATGTTTTTTTTTTTTTATTTCTTCTTACTGCTTGGTATATTTACATGTTTCTATAACAGGCTGCTGCCATGTTAAAAATTGATAAACAACAAGGAGCTCCCAACAATCCCAGATCATCTCTCAAATGAAGGAAAATATTTTGTTAGAATATGTCTACAACGTAATCGACGTGATCACCCTTCAACGAGTGAATTATTGGACCACCCTTTTGTAAAAGGTGTTGCACCTTTGGATAGACCTATTATGGTTCCCGGAGCTTCAGAACCTATTTTTGGAACTACACATGGAACAAAAGCTCTGGTGTGTAACCTATTTCCTACTTAAATCGTTTGAAACTCACTTCAGTTGTGTTTATGTGGTTGTCTATGTTACCATTCAATGATACTTTGTTTGTCTTTCACTTTATGTGAATAC
>Ga0228710_1011779_pt1 | contig 11134 bp, 7 predicted proteins | sample MedpolnodulmetaG_FD_177995 | JGI IMG/M metagenome (GOLD analysis project Ga0228710, IMG submission 177995) | Root nodule microbial communities from Medicago polymorpha collected in Santa Monica, California, United States - pink nodules | ecosystem: Host-associated > Plants > Roots > Nodule... | reverse complement strand
GTGCTAACACCTTCCCTAAAAATAACTAACCCCCGAACCCAAAATCTTTTCAAAGGGGTGGTTTTAACTTTTTCCCCTTTTTCTTAAAAAAAAAAAAAACAAATGTTCGGTCGTGAAAAAATTAATGAGTCTATGCTAATAAAATAGCTTGATCTCCGAAAAATGACGCGACAAGTGTCTTTAATCCTTCAATGGTACAAGAGAACACTTATAGAAAGCCTCAGCAATCAGTATAGAAACCAGAGAGAGGAAAAGTCATGGTATATATTAAGCTCAGAGGGAAAGGATGATGTTAGCACTAACCTAGGAGGACTCATTGGTGTATAAGGATTCCAAGCTCGGTCACGCATAGGTGTCCTCATTCCATCATGAATTGGAGTTGCTGCAAATAGCAACGTATTTAAGAGATATTAGCAGTTTACAAGAGAATCAAATGTTAAATCTAAAAAAATCAAACAGAAAGCTAGAAATATAAAATCAACCATACCTCCGGCATCTCTCATCGGAGTCATATATGGATGCAAAGGAGTTCGAGATGGATGTATTGGAGTTTCACTTCCCAACGCATATCGAGGATTTTCACTGGAAGAACACAAGAGTCATATGATTGAATATCTTCTAATACACACAAGGAATCACAAATTTTATGTAGATATAACTTACGGCTGTGGGGTAACAGTCACATTGTCAGATATATGATTGCGGTCAACTGCAAACAACCAAGTCAGAGAACATGTGAATACAAAGATACAGGCAGCTCAGGTATTTGCCCAAATCACAAGACTTACCAGTTACAACCTTCATTTGGGACTCCAATTCAATCCGAACGAATGATCCTTTAACTTCTTTAACAAGTCCACGACAACTTTTATAGGGACCCTTGCATACTTTAACAGTTGCACCTGTCAAACCATCATGCCCTCTTCCACCCCTATGTCTACCTCCAGCTTTACCACATCCAGATAAATTAACATAAGAAAACTTTCATAAAAAGGTCTATTATAATAACAGATTGATCCAATGTTTAGCATTTAACACAAGCAAAGATTTAAACAAACAACCAGATGGAGGCGCTCCTCGAGAAATCCCATTTGGCGACTGAGTAATGCGAGGTGGTAGAGTTCTAAGAACTGGGAATCTTGCCTGTATATCACACTGTAGAGGAAATAGAACATTACATCAAGGATGAATTTTTAAATTTAAAAAAAGAAAAACAAACTCAAGAATCAAAATAGGAAAAATATACATTTCTGTCACCATTTGAGCGTGAACCTCCCACAACTTCACATGATTGGGCCTTAACACATATGAAGCCTGCATGTTCAAGATGATGGCGATCAAAGATGAACAAGACCCCTCTATATATGTGCTCCACAGAACCTTGTTTGCCCTAACCAAAAACAAATGTTAAACCTTATTATCAAGTTCCATAAAAAAAATCTTGCTAACAGTCAGAACCTCACTTTGTAGGGACCATCAAGAATCTGCACGACATCTTTTGATGATACTGTATTCCTAAACTTATCCAGCACATTTATTTTCTTCTCTAACTTACACTTGATTTCTCTTAATTTAACAAGCACAGCTTCAGGTCTGTCAGCAACACCCTTTAGAACCTAACAAAGGAAAAATACAATAGCATAATGACAAAAAGTCTTAATTTTGATTGAGAAAGCCATGAAGTTTCAATTTGTTGAGTTACTAACCTGAAATGCCTCACTTTCTACACGGATTATGACACCAAAATCCTTATTACTGCACCATATTAAATTAGAAGTGAGAAAGGTTTGAACCAGAGCAAAACAAGGCAAGGTATTGTGTGTAATCTTGGACACGAGAAAAATGCTTACTCTAGCAATATAAGATCACGAACTTCATAGTCCCCAATTTTAGTCACACCGGTGGTTACTTCAGAACTCTTGACAACATCATCTGCAAACGCACGGATCTAAAGAGAGAATATTTGTCATTTCTGTGCTAAATGCAAGTCGAAATTCAAAAGCCTTTCAGCAAGCATATCAAAGTACTATAAAACTCACATGCTCCTTTGTGGTATCAGATATTAAGATCAGGACATGGTGCTCCACCTTTACAACCATACCAGTAGCACCCTCTTGAGCACCAGAAACAACTTTAACATGGTTTCCAGGTTCAAAATATTTACAAAGTTCCTTTTCAATTATTGCAAGAGTTTTCTACGAAAATGGGAAGGAAAAAAACACTAGATAATAAGATCATCATAAAGGCAATTTATCACTAATCAGCAACATGCAAAACTGCCAGGCTATGGTCTACACCCTGGAGGAAACTCGCCATATATGATATATCAATTCATACTTACAGGTAAATCCTTCCTTTCTGGTCTTATATGAACATTATCCTCATCAACTTTCTCCACCCATCCCTTTAAATTCTTCAAATCGCCCTTGATGATAATAACAGCATCGCCTTTCATGAAATTCTGTTTCTTTCTATTCACAAACAGAGTTGACAGACTGGCTACATCTCCACTCTCACCCGGTTTACGGAATTTTTCAAGTTCATCAAACGTAGGTTTGATGTTCTGGGAATAAAGGGATTTTATAGATACAGTTTTGTATAAGAACCCATCTTTGAACATCATGACTCCAATGGTGTCAAACCGTTCCCCGTAGGCATCACGCTTATGCTCCACAGGGATATGCAGTTCCCTGATAAAAAGATTAAGCTCTGTCAGACCAGGAACTGAAAAGGTTCATAGAAAGTAGAAACATATAAGCAACAGCCAGGAGAATCAGCAATACCTAGCTTCTTCAACATTCATAAAACGAGGAGGGGGGACAAATGTCTTCTTTTTCACAACTTCTCTACCTTCCTGCATGACAAATACATTTTGTAAAGTAAATAGGGACTACAGTTTTCAACGAAATTAAACATTCAACAATAAAAATCATGCATTCAACAGGACAGAAACATTTCATTTCATACCAATTTATTTGCGAGAGCTTGTAAATCTATCCTCGGAATTAGTTTCACAGTAACCTTCTGCCGTACATTATCAACATTCACTACCTGTTGAAGGGATATAAATTAGGTGACCAATTAAGAATAGGGATAAAATGATGAATGTCCAAGAATACAGTGCATACTTTGGCCAGGTCCCCCTTGTATGTCCCAATCTTCATTCTAATCCAAGTATCTCTAGCAAGATCAATGGCTTTGCTTTCAACTGACAGCACATCAGTCATTTCTCTTATTGGAACAAGAGTTATTTGTCGTCCAAATATATTGGGAAGACCTTTGCAAGCCTGAAACACATGTAAAAATGTTCACAATTTTATCTAACCATAATGTATGTGTGATAAACAATAGATATACCTCTCTAACATGAGCTTCTTTATCTGCTTCGACGTATATATAGTTTTTGAGATGATCAAGAGCAATAGCTGATCTGATTTGCAAGTCTGACCCCTTATTTATGTACTTTTGCATGAGGTAAACAGCGGATTCACGTTCACGGCCAGTCGCGCATTTGACCATCCAGAGCTTTGGGTCTCTAACAGATGGCAAAAGCGATTGCTGTTCTACATCTGTAGTTTCTTCATCATATTCTTCTGCCAACCGCTGCTTTCCATATCTCTCATGTATCCTTCTTTCCATCTCTTCAAGGTCTTCATGATCTTCTTGGTGTGGTGGCTGGTGATGGTGATGCGCTCTCCCTCTACTGGTATTATCATCTTCGTCTTGCACATCAGGCCCAATAATGAAGCCTGCATGCATGCATGTGTTTAGATGGTTGTTTGTTAGTTTATCAATTAATCATTATAGATGATAATAGAACAAAAATGCAATACAAGAAGTATGTACCGTCTTCGGCTTCTTCTTCCTCCTCCTCATCCTCCTCGTCAGAATCAACATCAGCCTCTTCATCAAAGAAATTCGAAGCAGAAACCTTCCTATACTTACGGCTACGGTCTTTGCCTCCGCCGTCGTAATCATCATCATAATCATCTTCCTCCTCATCGAAATCTTCAACCTGCTCATCTTCATCTACATGCTTTCGACGACGACTCATTGTTGCAAACCCTACAGGGAATTTGCTCCGTAACCCTAGATTGGATTATAACGAATTTTGTTTTTGTTGGAAGCTTTACTATGGTGACATATGACAGACAACTGGATGAACCATACGATACGATTCAAATTTTGTTTTAGAAAGAGGGTAAAGGAGAATGGTGGTGGAGAGTGATCGAGAGATTCAGGAAGAAAAGTGATTAAGAAGAAGATGAAATAGGAGAATGCTATTATATACGTAACGATTAGGGTTCAGATAGATTTCACTAAGTTACTTCAAAAAAAAAAAAAATCATCTTATAATAATATTAGGAGTATTTATCTCCACCTAGCATAATTTTTTTTCGTTAGTGCCACCTAGCATAACTTAATAGAGAGGAGGTATTGCAATTTTTAAGAGTTGGAATTTAAACACTCACTTACTTCTTTTATATGGTGAAATTCTAACAACTAAATTCCTTCATGAAAAAAAAAAAAAATATTATTTATATTATTAATTAAAAAATAATAATTAAATCTCATTAAAATACGACAATATTGTACAGTATTAACGAAAATCACTTAATTATTTTTTACTATTTTATCATTCCTTGTCGTCAATAATTGTTGATTCTCATTAAAATACGACAATATTTCACTTAATTATTTACATTATTTTTTACCATAATTGTTTTTTTCTATAAATAAAACGAAAAGTTAACTTTGCTAGTAAGTTTACTTAACCATGAAGAAATAAAAAAATAAAAAAACTTAGCCACCAAGGAAATTTAACTACTCTTAATTGCAATTTTGACCCCTATAAAAACAATAACAAATCAAGTTTACCCTCTTTTGCACTTTTCACCCCAGATCAATTTTCATTAGGTTAATGCATACGTGACACCCAAATTACTTTATTCATTAGGTTTATTTGCAGTTTTGACCCTCTAAGTATCACAATCTTACGATTTTGGCACATCACTTTAAGTGATGCGGATGCCACATATGCATTGATTTGGTAAAAATTGGTCTAGGGGGCCAAAAGTGCAAAAGGAGGTAAATTCAGGGGGCTGATTTGTTATTATTTTTTATAGGGGCCAAAAACACAAGATTGTGATACTTAAGGAGCCAAAATTGTAATTAAGTCATTTAACTAAAAGGTTTATTCAACAATGAAGAAATCGAAGAGTAAACTTAGCCAAAGAAAAAAAAACTTAGATAACAAGTAGCTAAGACAACATCTTTCAAAAAAAAAAAAAGTAGCCAAGACAGCTTAACCAATTTTTTTTCAAGAGAGTTTAACCATGAAACCCCTCTTTGTTTATATATATATATATGTGTGTGTGTGTGTGTTTTGTTTATATTCTATATATAATATGTGTTTGCATGGTAACCCCTCTTTACTAGGGAAGGATATATATATCTATTTTGCTATTTCCGTTTCAAACTAGTGTATTTACCCGGCGTTGCCCGGGTTAAATCTATAATTAAGTATGACCAAAAGTTTGCATATATGGTATCAACAAATAAAATTTAACATGGACCGGTATGGAACGGATATCTTAATGGATATACACGAATATTATAAAATGTTCATTTTTCTACAGTTGTTGATAATAAAAATAAAATATTTAGTTGATAAGATCAAAGTAACAGATTAAGTTTGTTAAGATATTTATGCCAAATAAAATATTAATTTTAAATAATAGAAAAAATAAAATAAAAAATACTGAGAATAAATGTGGAAGCGACATATGGCATAAAAAACCTTACTTTATATATATACTAGTGTATTTACCCGACGTTGCCCGAGTTAAATCTATAATTAAGTATGACCAAAAGTTTGCATGTATGGTATCAACAAATAAAATTTAACATGGACCGGTATGGAACGGATATCTTAATGCATATACACGAATATTATAAAATGTTCATTTTCCTACAATTGTTAATAATAAAATTTAAGGAATAAATTCTACATAATTTTAATTATTGATACTATTGATTATACAAAAACACTTCAATTTTTTGTTACAAAAGACATAAAGGGATAAAAAAAATATGTGTCAAATGATTAAGATAAGATTAAACTGTGTTTTTGGTGGTTATTAACTTCTTAAGTAAAAAATAAAAGATAGACTATTGATTGATACTATTGATGATTAGAAAATTTTCAAACATAATGAGTTGTTTATTGAGATATTTATGTTACATAAATTTTTATAAAAATTAAAAACTTAAATAAAATAGTTTGTTTTTTTTGGACAATCAAAAATGGAACTTATATATTAACAAGGAGGGAGCTCACCCAAGCAAAAGGAGTGCGAAGGAGCTCCCAAAAAATTACAAAAGAATAGTGGCAATCAAAGATAGGTAAGTCCCAGACAAGCCAAAGGACTTGACCACCACAAATGGAAACCAAAAACAAATACAACATTGTTAGCTTTTAGCCACCAAAGAGAGCACCGCTTTACTTTGTCCAACAACTGGTCAATAGAGCTACCCAAATTGTTAAACAATCTCTGATTACGGTCATTCCAGATTATCCACGCACTAATCAACCACACAAGTTGCATGAAAGAGCATTTTGCGCGTCCGCCACCTGTTAAATGAGTAAACTGATAGAAATGATCTGGTACGGTAAATGAGTGACACACCAAGCCAAGATCGAACCTGAGACCACAAGGTACCATAAAAATCACAAGAGATGAATAAGTGTTGAGATGTCTCGGTATTGCCGCACCCACATAAACAACCAGCACCCGCGTCTGACAGGATACCACGATGCACCAAGTTTGCCCGTGTAGGTAGCCTATTCTTTACCAACCTCCAAGCGAAAATTGAGACCTTCAGCGGAACATGTTTATGCCATACTAGGGCATCAACACCTTCCACCTGAGAGGTGTCCTGAGTAGTCAATAACTGGTAAGCACTACGAACTGTATATCCGACATAGGTATCCATGTGCCATTTCCAAGTATCTGTCACATTAATCTGCAAACAAACATTACGAAGTAAAATAATAAAATAGTTTGTTGATAAGATCAAAGTAACAAATTAAGTTTGTTGAGATATTTATGTCAAATAAAATATTAACTTTAAATAATAGAAAAAATAAAAAAAAATACTGAGAATAAATGTGGAAATGACATGTGGCATAAGAAACCTCACTATATATATATATATATACACACACACACACACACACACTATTGATATATACTACTAGTGTATTTACCCGGTGTTGCCCAGGTTAGACATATTCAAAAAGATCAAAAAATTCTATGTATGATATCCGTAAATAAAATTTATCACGGATTGGTATGTGACGAACATCTTAATAAATACACACGAATATAATAAAATAAACCATATTATAAATACTCGTAAATTTATAGATGCGCATACAGATAAAATTAACGGGATTTAGTAAAAATATTAACTCATATAGAATAAAATTAACTTTTTTTAAGTTTTCGAACTCACATAAATCCATATTTGTTATTAAATTAATTAAATTATACAATTGTTGTGTTACATGAAATAATATATAACTGGATCTCCTAATTAAAGATTTTTGTTTGATTAGTAATTTCTGAATACCTAGTTTGAAGTTATTCAACTTCAGGAACAACATCATTAATTATTAGTTTTGAATTATTATAGGGTGTGTTTGATACTCCCATTTTTTTCTAAAAGTCCAAAATATATGTAAAAAAAGAAAAAACATTTGCAAACAATTTTTAATATACAAAGTAAACTTTAATTTGAAACACGTAAGAATTTCTTAAGAAAAATACCTCTCTATACACAATTTAAACTTAGCCAATTGCAATGTACATTTGGATTTTCAGACATAAAGTCAATAAGTTGATTTACATATTCTTCCGATAGTGAGCACGTGAGTTTATCCCCTCCTCTGCGTATAATTGGTTGGTTGGACACCACTTTTGTATTCTGTAAGTTCTCCCTTTGCAGCTAATACTCCAATAATATCTTTAAAAAAATATGAAAGGTGAAGTTGATATCCAATGCAATAAAAAAAACTATAACAAATAAACAGGCAATAGATATAAAAAAGACTCCATAAAAAAATAGTCTATAGTCATATCCTTAAAAAAAATAGTATATACTATTGATTGATTGATCGATTGATGATTTATAGTGGAAGGGTATCGTATGGAATTTGTTGAGATATTACTGTTGTATAAAAATATTAGGAATTCAATAAAAAAGTTAAGTAATATATTTAATAGATAAGATCAAAAGTTTGCTGAGATATGTATGCCAAATTAAATATTGGTTTTCAAAAATAAAAAAATAAAAAAAATATTGCGAATAAACATGGAAGTGACACGTGACATAAAAAACCTTACTTTATATATATATATATATATATATATATATATACTATTGATTGATGATTTATAGTGGAAGGGTATCGTATGTAATTTGTTGAGATATTTCTCTTACATAAAATATTAGGAATTCAATAAAAAAGTTAAGTAAAATATTTAATAGATAAGATCAAAAGTTTGTTGAGATATTTATGTCAAATTAAATATTAGTTTTAAAAAATAGAAAAATAATAAAAATATTACGAATAAACGTGGAAGTGACACCTGACATAAAAAACCTTACTTTATATATATTGATTGATTCTTCAATGCAAAAAAGAATCATGATTGATCGTGGTTGCAAAAGCTTCTATATACAATATTTGAACCAAAACAAAGGGTAATTTTCTTTTAGATAAACAAGTTAATCAACATCCTCAAGAGGACAATATGCTTTCAACGATAGAAGATATGTTGGATGAGTTTATACAAATTTCCACGATGAACATGCAAAAAACTAATGAGAGAATACGCAATACGGAATTTTAAACGACACAACTGGTCAAACAATTTGCTGAAGCATAAAAAACATGAACGTCTTGACCCAAAAAAAAACATGAACGTCTAGAACAATACTTAGACCAATCCAAGAACAAAAAAGTGTTATAAAGAGTGATGGGGAATTTTGAGAAGGATGTTGATGATCTCGAAAAGGTTGTTGAAAAAGAATAAAGTAGAGTTAGAAGAAACTTAAATATGAGGCATATTGGGAGTATTAAGAGAAATGGACATGTCTTAAGTCAAAGCTTCCTTATCCACAACTGTGTGCGAAGAAAGTTACTGAAATAAAGGCAGAACACATAGAAGTAACTCATCAAATATTGTCTCTAAAGACCACTATTGTTGGCAGAGAAGAAAAAATGACTAATGGAGAAGATAATGAAGTATTAGCTAAAAAAAGATAACGCAATTAAACAAATGAGGTTGAATGAGAACAAGGCCAAGATCGATCCAATCATATAATTTTTTTGTCTTGTTTACAAAAGTTCAACTGGGGGAGGAAATTGACCCACAACATGTCTACCTCGAGTTCATGGAGTTTCCAAACAAATGAAAGACGAAGGATGATGTGTTGTATGTGTCATTTTCCCCACTCTAACATATCAAACATCAAGCTATTCACGTTAAAGGAGCGTTTGTTGGGAGGTAACCGCAAATTTGGCTATTGTTGAAGCAAAGAAGTTTCATGTAGTTTTGCAGCATTTCGTAAACTGGTAATTTGCTAAGCGAGTGCATCTGCTTGTTAGGTAAATTGGCCGCTAAAGAGAGACTATTAGCCTAGAAATTTGAAAGTTCCATGTTCAAATTAAGGCAAATTTGCAAAGTTCCTTATTAACCTACAAATTATTGAAACTGATAGAATTAAAAAATGATTGATTTTCTACCATATTAACATATTATTAGGGTTTTCATTTGTTTGGAGTCACTTTCCGTTCCAAATGAAGTTTTCTCACCTCATTCTCAAGGGTTTGCTCTTAAAAGTTTTAACCAAATAGGCCAACATTGATAGCAATGTCCCTATTTTTAAGTATGGTTCAGTTTCTAACTACATTAACAAGAAAACAATATTTAGTAGAGATTTACTTTTTCCACCTTGCTGCCTCCTCGCACGCCCTGCAAAAATTCCAATAATACCCCTAGTTCGGATTTTGTTTTTCGAACCAGATTGTTAGAGTTTTCGGAAATTAAAATCTGGACACATACGATATGAAATTTTGTGTCTTTCTTTGATGTCAAGGGTCTCTGTTGACCGTTATATGACCCCCGCATAAGCTGCAATGCAATTGCAAGGGTCGTATGAACGGTCAACAATGACCATGACACCACAAACATACCTAAGAGCTACCTAAAAACTAATTTTTTTTGAAGAAAATGTAAGAAAGGAGGTGAAGAAGAATGAAGGAAAATGTTGAAGATCCAAGCCTTTTTATAGCCTTAAATCAGTCATAGGTCTTAATTACAGTCAAATAAAACGTGTTCCACATTCAAAACCGTCAAAAAATGTATTAAAGGTCCACTAACCGGCCAAACCTTAGGTGAAACGTCACCGGCCAAAATGTTATTGAGGGGTTCCAGATTGTATATTCTGGAATGCATGTAGTGTTTCCGGATTACAAATTTCGAACTGCTACAAACCCTTTATTTGGATCGTTTTCGTTGTGAATGCCTTGGAAAAAATAGAACAAAGGTACGAAACATAAATAGAAGCAACATAAGACAAATAAACAGTTAAAACAGTCAAGAGGATTTCTTTGAGTTAGATCTTGCTGCCTTGCCAAATTACATATTCATCTGGCAGGCAGCAAGATCTAACTCATAGCAACCTCTTGATATTTTTGAGTTATTTACCTATCAAAGAGGCATCAAGGAGTATCTATATATTTTTGAGTTATCTATCTATCAAGGAGGCATCAAGGAGTACCTATAAATAGCCTTCATTTTCTCAAAAATAGTCACACCTTCTTTCTCCTATTCTCCTCTTCTACAACGATGTGTTTCCATCGTTGGCCTTTCGTAGAAAGAGGCCACTTTGGAAATCCATCAGGGGTCATATGATCGGTCAACAGGGAAGGTTAGTATGGGTATGAGGTTGGTATGTCTAGGCTATGACCGTCATGGTCTCTTGCTCCCTAAAGGCCCCTGTGCCCCCTCTGTTTCCCCTCCAACAGCAAAGCTACTAGTATGTCCTATCAGTAGCGTTGCTC
>Ga0228710_1011778_pt1 | contig 11134 bp, 6 predicted proteins | sample MedpolnodulmetaG_FD_177995 | JGI IMG/M metagenome (GOLD analysis project Ga0228710, IMG submission 177995) | Root nodule microbial communities from Medicago polymorpha collected in Santa Monica, California, United States - pink nodules | ecosystem: Host-associated > Plants > Roots > Nodule... | reverse complement strand
GATGTTAATTAGGGTGAATAATTAAATAATATTGACCACACCATTGTATCATTAGATTGTTCTATTAATAATTAAATAATAATGAAGGAAATGGAACCCCATCTTTGTTCTCTTCAATTACTTTTTGGTTTTAGACCAGATATTTAAATTGAATCAAATCTTGAATTAAATTTCCATTACCACTCAAACACAAACACAAACAAAACCAAAAGGGCCAAATGAAATGGATTTCACGGCCTCTTCTCAAGTCAACTGTTTGCAAACATCTACATATTTTTGGTGGGGTGGAGAAGATGGAAGAGATAGAGGTAGAATTGTGTGTGCAAATGTATTCATCATGTTCTCATTTTAATTATTAACAAATCTAAACCGTTGGTTAAATCTAACAATAGTTTTTAGATGGTCCACCGGTGAGGGACTTAATTGAACTCTCACCCTACAATTCATTCTAGGGTGAGGGTTCAATGAAGTACCTCACCAGTGTACCATTTTATTTAACTGTTTGATTTAATAAGATCATATTGTTTCATTATACGTGACCACACTGGATTTAAATTTAATAACTTCATTCTGCAATCAATTCTCTCTCTCCTGGCAGATTTCACCGCCGCACATTGAATGGAAAGTAAAATTAAAACAAGTTTAGGGAAATTTTAAGAAAAAATATTTGAGGAATGAAAAGGGATTTTGACAATAACTGTCGAGGAATTCAATTAGGAAATTAATTTCAAATGAATATTTATAGGAATCAGCATCAACAGAAAAGAATTCCATTGTAGTTTTTGAGTATTAGTCCTATATGAATTGTTGTTTATCACATGAAATTGATATCTTCTACCCATACACTACCAGAGCATGATTACCAATGGGCAATGGCCAAGAAGAATGAATCACTCATTTGAGACAAAACGAAGGATATTATTTACATCTAAAGGGAAAATGATAAGCACTTGTGGGGTTTATTGTGTGAACTCGGGAGTAAATATTTATATGTAGCGGGGAAGCAATCAGAGCTCCGGGCGGCAGCGTGGTTATTCTTCGGAGTTCGGTGAAAGGAGATTTGTTAGACGAGAGAATTGGTTTCAGAGAAGAGGAATTAGATCCAGTGTGATCACTAATAATTAGATCATATGGTCTTATTAAATCTAATGGTTAAATAAAGTGATACACTGGTGAGGGACTTAATTGACCTCTCACCCTAGAATCCACCAAATTATCTCCTATGAAAAAAAAAATTGAGAAAACAATTTTCTTTAATCTCCTCCCTCCATTTTTTATTAGAGATCAAGGGTTACAAATTACAACACTCTTACCTAATGTCGTTATTCTTCATTGTTTCTAATTATTTGTTTCAAGCGAACACTTCCTCCTTCTGAAAGTTCCTAATCGAAACCCGCAAACTAAAACCTCAACCAAGTGTTAGGAAGAAAAAGGTATATGATCCATGTCAACTCCCTCCATTACATGCTAGTTATTCTTCTTCTAAGATTCAAGTTTAAAAAATTAAGTTTTATTGCAGTGATCGATTGTCGTGGTTTGACATTGTCATAGGAGGCTTTGTGCAATCACAAATGTTTTTTGTTGTTTGAGGAGGCTCGTTATGTTATCGCGAAATAAAGGCTTTTGTTCGTGTATTTGAAGAAAAAGGAACTTGCCCTTGATTAATAGCCAATTATTCCTCTTTTGTAAATCGTGTTCAGGAATTGAGTTGCACTGCTGTTTCTGCTAACATTGTAGCAGTATAATAATACTTATCTCGTCATTATTGTCACACGTTGTAAATTAAGAACTAAATTGTACTTTAACAGTTATCTTCAAATTCCATTTTTACTCTTTGGTTGTACATAATTTTCACCACCCTTTATCTTTGTTGGTTCTCTTTTTATTAGTGGGATTTTATATATGATGTTTCCATAACGCCAACTACTTACGACACCATACTTTATGACTACCGCCATGGAGGGTTGTTCTTCTTCAATCTGAATAGAATGTAATTGCCGGATGAAAGGATGAGCAAAAGTCGACCTTCCGAAATGTGTAATGTTATTTCGAGTTCATAGTGGTGACATATGATCAAATGTATTGCAAACTGAATTTGTTATGTTGTGTTTTGGCCACTCTTTAGCTTATATATTTTTATGCTCAATATTTTGGTCACACTTTACCTTGAAAGGATTATAAATGCAATGTTTAATTTTATTTTACGCTCAATATTTTGGCTCTTTGTAACGGAAAACAATTATAAATTATAATAATTTGGTCAGTATTAGTATCAGTATCGATCACTTGTACCCAATGGTGTTTAGGTACTATTTTTTGTACAGCAATCTATTATAGTAATTCTTTAAAAGCCACTAATAACTACGGACCTTTATTTCTTCACAGCTAACGTGCTAAACAACTACTCCTATTTTAATAAATGCGCTGACCTTTATTCTTTGTTAGTCCTCCTTTGTTTATTGCTTATCCAAGTTTTTTAAAGATGTAAGGCAAAATTAATTACAATGAGGTGACCAGTTCATGAATTTTGGTTTACTTACACTAAATAGCAAGCATATGTGTAGTGAAAACCAGTTTCAAGACATTAACCTGACATGAGGTGGCAGTTGGTGATTGGTTTATATTATTACATGTGCCAACTATGATTTTTGTTGAATTGAAGTCAAAGGTAACACTCTCACTTGTCTTTCTTTATCTCTCTCACATTACCCTTCTCTGTTTCACCCTATTTTCAAATTTTCATCTTCTTCTCTGTTTCCAGAAGCTTACCCTTTTCTCTTCTTCCCACAAAACTTTCATCAAATATATAATTCACTACAAAACTCACATTTTTCACCATTGTTAATTACAACCAAAATTCACGAACTGAACTGAACTGGTCCCATTATTCAAACACAGCCTATATTCTCATGGAGATAGAGATAGAATCTTCTGCTGATTGTGATATCCAACATATACTTAACATCTCTGAAATTATAGAGCCTTCACTTTGGCCTCAATGTTGCATATACAATGTTCCTACTACTTTGTTGAAGGTGAAGGAAGAAGCATATACACCTCTGCTGGTATCCATTGGTCCTATCCACCATAACAACAAAAAGCTTGAGGAAATGCAAGAATACAAACGTAGGTATTTTCATTATTTCTGGAATCGTTTGGACAGCAAAAATCATTTCATGAACTACAAAGAATTTCTTCAACAAGAAGATCAGAATATACGTCGTTGTTACCAAAAGAAGTTCTATGGTATCAGCAATGAACAAATGGTTGATATGATACTGTTGGATTCTGTCTTCATCATGGAGTTATTTTTAAGAGAAAACAAAAAATGGGAACACAGAGATGATTACATTATAACTCAACTTTGTGTGAGTAGAAGTATTCAAAGGGATTTGTTGCTTATTGAGAATCAACTTCCAATGTATGTCTTGGAGAAACTCTATGACACAGTTGTTCCAAGTAATGTCAAAAACCACTATCTGTTTACCATGCTAGCACATGACTATTTTGCTTCTTGCTACCCTCATCACAAAGAGTCATCAAAAAGAATGTTTGAGGAAAAAAATTGGGAGAAATCACTTCATTTCACTGATTTGATTAGGTCCTCTTATCTCCCAATGAAGCTAACCAATCAACATATTGATTCTCAAAGAGAATGTTTGAAGCCAAGGACTGCAACAAAGCTTAAACAAGTTGGCATAAGCTTTAAGAAAGTTCACAACCGATGCTTACTTGACATTAAATTTCAGAAAAAGCCCTTTTTCAGTTGGTTTCTGTGTTTAGATTGTTTACCATGTTTCAAAGCTGAATTTCTATTCCCTCAATTGAAAGTGGACCATTCAACGGAACGTGTTCTTAGGAACCTCATGGCTTTTGAGCAATGTCACTATCCAGACGAGCCCTATATTTGTAACTATGTTTCTTTTCTTGATTCTCTAATTCACACCAAAGATGATGCAGAGTTGTTGGTCGAGAAAGAAGCGATTGTTCACGAACTAGGAAGTGACGAGGAATTGGCAAATCTTGTTAACGGTCTATGCAAACATGTTGTGGTGAATTCATCATGTTATTTGCAACTTATGGACGATCTTGATGAACATTGGAGAACTGCTAGGGGTAAATTAAGGAGAATCTTTTCTAAAATAGGTTGGATCGCACCTCTAATATTCCGCGTCTTTCAACTTTTGTTGCGTCGTTGATTAGATATAATGTTTTAGTTTATATATCATTGTTAGTGAATGAATTTTATGTATCTAAGAATTACATGTACTAGAATCTGCTTGCATACTGTTTGCTACATGTAATGAAAATATGAAATATGACCTTTCTCTGTTATGCTACTTCATTTGAGTTGGTTTCTGAATAAATTACTTTATGTAGGTTTCAAATTGATGACATTTAAGAATTTTCTACATTTGAGGTAGAAGGTAACCCGCATTTTAAATGGGTCCATTTGGCTAATATTTCATTATGGGAGCAAGTTATGTCCAAAGCAACAATTTGTGTTTCATTGGGTGATTTTCAATAATCGTGCAAATGAGATTAATGAGTTAGTCAAAGTGTTGTCCTAGAATTGGAGTCTAAATAGAATGTCAAAATCATCTTACCTTTTCTATGAATGGGCGTCGAACCCGCGGGATTGCTTGCAGAAGGGTTAATGGGCACTGTTTCTGTTTTGGAGGTTTTGTGCGTGTGTTTTTGCTTATCTGTGTGGGGGATTTTCTGTGCTGTGGTACAAGTTATTTTGCCAGTTTTGATTCCTTTTGACAGGTGCGGTTTGGGATTTTAGTGTTTATGATATAGGTGCTTTTACTGTGGTCTGTTTTAATCTTTTGGGAGTTTGCCGCATATTTCAAGCCATTTGTATTTCTGATGTTGCTTCTATGCACGTTTTGTGTATAGAGCTGAATCCGTGGCTGAATTTATAGCAACTGAATCCATGGCTGAATTTAGTGGTTAACGGTTAGTCGTTAATCTGTTGTGACTGAACCTGTGACTGAATTTATTGCGACTGATTTAGTAACCACTTGTTGAGTTCAAAGAAAGTATGGGAAAGCTCGGGTAAAGGATTGGTATGGTATAACTTATTTGTGAGAGAAACTGGATTAGGGTGGGATAATGTGAATGTAACACCCAAATGGTATGTTGTTTTAAGTATTAAGATTTCAACTAGGAAGTACTAGGTAGTAAGCTTATGCAGGAACTTTTATATACTGTTTTTTCCTTCCACTTGTTGTAATTGTTCAGATTCAACTTGGTTTAGTACTTTAGTTCAGAGTTAGTACCAGTTTTGTACTCCTGGTTTTGTACTTGAGATTTGCCACTTCGGTTTTGTACTTGAGCTTATGCACTTAGGAACTCATGTACTCCTGTACTTTTACGAGATTTGGCAACTTGGTTCGTATTTGATCTATACACACACACACATGTTAAGGAGTCAAGATCCTCTCCATTTTGGATCTATCCTAACTCCATGTTAATCGTGCAAAGGAGATTAATGAGTTAGTCAAAGTGTTGTCTTAGAATTGGAGTTTAATTAGAATGTCAAAATCTTCTTACCTTTTCTATGAATGGGTGTGGAACCCGCGGGATTGCTTGCAGAGGGGTTAATGGGCACTGTTTCTGTTTTGGAGGGTTTGTGTGTGTGTTTTTGCTTATCTGTGTGGGGGGATTTTCTGTGCTGTGGTACAGGTTTCTTTGGCCAGTTTCAGTTCTGTCATGGGTGAGGTACCCCTGTTTGTGACATAGATGCTTTTACTGTGGTCTGTTTTTTCCCTTTTGGGAGGGTGCCGCATATTTCCAGCCATTTGTATTTCTGATGTTGCTTCTATGTATGTTTTGTGTATAGAGTTGAATCCGTGGCTGACTTTATAGCGACTGAATCCGTGGCTGAATTTAGTGGTTAACTGTTAGCCAATTAAATCGGCTGGTTAACTGTTAGTCCTTAATCTGTTGTGACTGAATCCGTGGTTGAATTTATAGCGACTGATTTAGCAACCAATATTTGAGTCCGATTTAGTAATCCATGGCTGAATTTGATGAAAATAATCGATACATTGTACATCTCTTCGAAAAAATAAATACATTGTATATCATTGGAAATACAAATTGAGTAGATACCACCCTAATTAAAGCAAATCAAAAAAGTTCTATTCAAATGGCACACATCGTATGTTCAAATGACACACATCATATGTCAACCACATCGAATCTCTGACCAGCCCTAGAGAAGAGCACATCTCCCTTGAACTTGCAGCAACCATAAGTGCAAACTATGCCCAGCAGCACGTATAGACTGAACTTGTGATTTTGACGTATCTACAAGAAGTATTTTCTGTTTCTCTGTTTAGAACGCATCCTGCCAGCGACAAAGTTTGGCAAAATTTGAGTCAGTTGGACTGCCATTATGTAACAAGAAAACAAAAATTTGTCCAAAGATATGACATCTAGTAGTGTTAGGCAACAACACTAATCCCTAACCTATATGTAATCTTATTCATGCTAAATGTAAGCACTCAAACACAGAGTCAACACTAAAATCAAATTCTACTGAAAGATTTCAAAGATATGTGCTATTTTAATCCATTTAACAAAAAATGCAGCCAGTGTCTAGCTAATATATATCAACCAAATTAAATGCAACATGCTAGTATTTTTTTAAAGGACCTCAAATAAACAAACATTTTGTAATGCCAAAGCCATGGAACATGAAATTGGCAATGTCGCAATTACAACCTCTACCTCAACTATGTTTGATTCCACTACCTCAAATTGCCATGTTAAATGATTTCTAATTCATGTGCATGTTTAGAGCCCAAACTAAATAAATACATGTATGTAGAGCTTAGTGTGCATTTTCATGTTGGAAGTTGGAACTAACGATTCAAAGAAATAAATGTGATGCATAAGTATATCAAGAATATTAAGTAACATGATATAAGTGCTCTTAGTGTCCTTCAAATAAAACATTAAATAAATTTTTATCATACCAAAGGAGTATGCAACAAAAAGGCCACTTAGATACCAAAACTAAGTGCTTATATACACGGTGCAGCCGCACAAGGCATGTACTTGATTCATGTGGAAATAGTAACACGAGTATTGACAATGAGAACTTCTACCCTTATACCACTGTTTCGGCACTGTGAAAGTGGAAATGCAGGAAGGCATGGTATTGACTATATGGTATTTTTATTCAGCTATCGAGATCTGAGTGCATTGACTGCATGGTATTTTTACTGCTGATGGTAATGATGAATGGTTGTTGAATAAACAACTAAACAAGTTGATGACAGATAGCTTACTTTTGTTGTGCAGCTAAATCAATTTGAACTTCTGGTGGAGCCAGAGCAGGAGGTTCAACAAAGTGCAGGTTGGGGTCGCGGTAAATTGACAAAAGTTAGAAATAATTAGTTGAAATACATAATAAAGTTCAATCTATTGTTCCTGACTGTATAGAAACTACACAAAAGACACCTACCTTGCAAGTTTCCAGGCAAGGTACAAGAAAGGCTTCTCAAAGTTATAGTTGCAGACATACAAACAAAAGTGTGTATCAAGGCAGACTAAAAGCCTAAGACAATCTGTTCTTTTAAAAAAAAAATATATATATATATATATATATACTTCATTACATTCTTTAATGCTAGAATTCCCACTTAACGAAATAGTAACTCATCACCAAAGGAATAAAAAGACTATAGAAGGTTATCGAGGCCAAGCTACAGTTTGAGTCTTGGATCTCTCCCTTCCAAAATGTTCGAGAGTTGGGTCTCTCCCAATCCTTTACCAACTATCTGAGTCCCCCTTTCTCTGCCCTATCTTATTTCAATTCTCAGAACCGTCTAACACGTTGTTTGTGAGAACATGTAAGTTGAAAGGTCAAATACTTAGACAAAGCTAACTGAAGAAAAGGACCAATTGAGTGCTTAAACTGATTATATTCACGAATCAAAACTAACATGATTCAAGTTAGAAAAAAGTATACATCCATAGTAGGAAGAATTGCCATTATTCAGTTCATTCAAAGCCTTATTCCATAGTTACAAAATGAACACAAACAGAATCGTAATTTGCTGCATATGGGAACCGGGTGAATATCAAGCTGTAACGTTGTCTTACTAATTGCTTGTTACTAGTAATTTAGGACTTAAAGTAAAAGCAGACCCTTCCAGTCCCATGATCAGAAATAGAATGGATTGATTTATGCATAGGAAGATAAAACACAAACACTCCCATGGAAAACTTATTTAATGAGCATTTTGAGCCTTTTCTTAACCATTGCACTAATTGTACTTATTTATGGTCAAATATTAATTAATGGTTAATGTTAATTTGTCTATAATTCCCTGGGTGAATAGGCTATTTAGTCCTCAAATTTATATGCATCCATCGATTTCGTCTCCGAATTTTTCGAAATAGCCAATAGGTCCTTGAATATTACGGACGACGATCAATTTAGTCCATTCGTCAAGTCTCACCGTTAATAGTGCTTAAATGTCATGTTAAGCACTAGCGTGGAGTTCCAAGCAATATTCTGCGTCTTTCAATTTTTGTTGCGTCGTTGATTAGATATAATGTTTTAGTTTATATATCATTGTTAGTGAATGAATTTTATGTATCTAAGAATTACATGTACTAGAACCTGCTTGCATACTGTTTGTTACATGTAATGAAAATATGAAATATGACCTTTCTCTGTTATGCTACTTCATTTGAGTTGGTTTCTGAATAAATTACTTTATGTAGATTACAAATTGATGACATTTAAGAATTTTCTTCATTTGAGGTAGAAGGTACCCCGAATTTTAAATGGATCCATTTGGCTAATATTTTATTATGGGAGCAAGTTATGTCCAAAGCAACAGTTTGTGTTTCATGGGGTGATTTTCAATAATCGTTCAAATGAGATTAATGAGTTAGTCAAAGTGTTGTCCTAGAATTGGAGTCTGAATAGAATGTCAAAATCTTCGTACCTTTTCAATGAATGGGCGTGGAACCCACAGGATTGCTTGCAGAAGGGTTAATGGGCACTGTTTCTGTTTTGGAGGGTTTGTGTGTGTGTTTTTGCTTATGCAGGAACTTTTATATGCTGTTTTGTCCTTCCATGTTGACTTATGTTGTGTGTTTGGTTTGTAATTGTTATTATTCGATGGCTTTTAAGTTCAGATTCAACTTGGTTTTGTACTTTAGTTCAGAGTTTGTACCAGTTTTGTACTCCTGGTTTTGTACTTGAGATTTGCCACTTCGGTTGTACTTGAGCTTATGCACTTAGGAACTCATGTACTCTTGTACTTTTACGAGATTTGGCAACTTGGTTCATATTTGTTCTATACTTCTATACACACACACACACACACATGTTAAGCAGTTAAGATCCTCTCCATTTTGGATCTATCCTAACTCCAAGTTAAGAGGGTGTGATATAAACACAACATCCCAAACAGCAACTTATTCTAACCCTTTCACTTTAACACAAGTAATCACCACTCCAATCATCTGATTCACTAAATCATAAAATAAAATAAAAAATATTCAAAACCACTTGCTACAATTGCACAAAAAAAAAAAAGAATTCAAAATCAAGATTCTAGTTATCCATGTTCAAATGAACAGTCAACATGGACAATGAAGCAGAATCAATAATGCTAACAAGAAAAGCATAAAAGAAAAAAAAGAAATCCAAGCAGCACACTGGAGCATATCATGGCCCTATTGATTAACAGAAAGCCCCCTCCGCTTGTATCGGACCATCACTTTTCCTTTCACTCCGACAACCATGGCATTCCAATCAATCTCAGGGAAAGGTGACACAAGCTCCAGTTCAAAGTTCCTCAGAAGATGAGTCCAGATTGCTTTTATCTGCAGATATGCAAAAGGCTCTCCAAGGCATCCATGTCTACCACCTCCAAAGGAAATGTACGAGAATGCCCCTGCTGCCTTGTCTTCTTCCCTCCCAACAGCAAACCTATCGGGATCATACCTATCAGGGTCATTGAAAATGTGTGGTAACCTGTTTGCAAATGCAGGGGATGTAGCAACTATATGACCCTTGGGAATGTCATACTCTTTCCCCTCTCTTGTTGTGACGCTGAAATCGCTGTGTGAGCTTCTCAGCAACATAATTAGTGGAGGGTGCAGTCTCAAGGCTTCTTTAATGCACCTATACAAGACATCCATCTCAGCCAAAACATCGTGATCAACTCTATCGCCGTGTTTCTCCATCAAGTTCTTTTGCTCCTCCTCCACAGCAGAAAGGTACTGTTTGTTACACAGAAGATATGCTCCGGTCCAAGTGGAGGTGATTGAACTGGTGTGCTGTCCTGCAAAAAGAGCAGCAATGAGGAGTCCTGTGACTTCAGATTCTGTTGTTGGGCGACCGTCTTTGTATTTTGAGTCAATGAAGCACTGCAGCATGTCGTCTTCTGATTTGTCAGCATTTTTTCGAGAAGAAATGATGTTTGCAAAGATTTCAGCAAGCTTCTTGCGTGCGTTGTCACGGCGCCTGTGAGCTGGGATTGGTAGGTATGGGAAGAGAACACTGATTGGAAGCATTCCGTTATCGAGGTCATGGAACAATGCAGAGACATCATCGAAGAGCTTGTCACGAACTTCACGACCCAAAAGACATCTACTGGCTGTCAAGATGATCAGATGCTCAAGCTCATACTTCAAATCAACTTCACCGCTTGATCCCCACTTTGAGAAATAGTCCTGTAAATTTGGTTCATGTTTGAGAAACAACACAGCCAAAGAAAGTTGCAGGAGAGGAATTTACAATTATCAACATAAAGAAACAAACAATCAAGTCTCACAGGTTTGATACCATTATTATACCATGGTCATTTCAAGTCCAAACAGAATTCAAGAGCTTCTTCAGCTTATCAAAATATGATAATGAATTGAAGTTGCAGTGTAAAATTTGATATTCAATTACGTTAAGAATTTGGCTTCATGAAAGTGTGGAGTTGTTAACCATTGGATGCAAACATGACTGCTGACATTGTGATAAATGCATCACCACCATCTACTATAAAGTTATTACTACCTCCATTAAATTTCAATTGTTGTTTAAGGTTATCACCCCCAACTACCATGTTGTTAGTTTTGATGGAATTGTTTCTTTTGATGGTTT
>Ga0228710_1011772_pt1 | contig 11142 bp, 7 predicted proteins | sample MedpolnodulmetaG_FD_177995 | JGI IMG/M metagenome (GOLD analysis project Ga0228710, IMG submission 177995) | Root nodule microbial communities from Medicago polymorpha collected in Santa Monica, California, United States - pink nodules | ecosystem: Host-associated > Plants > Roots > Nodule... | reverse complement strand
AATTAAACAGGGGTATTAGAGTAAAATTAACCATTAGGGTTAGGTTAAAATTAGGGCAAACATTTGCTTCCGGGTTAACTTTAATAAATAAGAGATTATCAAGATCTTGAGTTGGAACTGAGGCACTATAACTATACCATTATGTCGCTGAAAATACTATAATGCCCTTGCGTTAGTTAAGTCACGCTGCATGACTTAACTAACGCACGTTGTAATTTATGCGTGACTTAAGTAGCGCGGCGTGAGTTAACTCACGCAACATAACTTAAGTCATTTAACAGCAACACAACAACTCAAACCTTCATTTTTCCAACTTCTCAAAATACGAATTTTTCCCCTCCAATTGTGATTTTCACCATTCTTGTGCTATTCAAAGCCAATTTCTCCCACAATATCAAGTAAGTGATGATTATCCTACTTCATTGCATTTTTTTTGGTTGAAATTTTTGAATTTTATAAGAAATTTAACATTTTTAGGTTTATATAAATTTTGCTTGAATGTTAGTTTTTATGATTGTTAGTGATGAATTAAATTAGGAATAGTATATTAGACGTTGTTTAGAGTGAAATGCGGTAGTTTTAGGTATTTGAAATTGTTTGATTTTAAGTTAATTGAAAGTTGCATTGTAGGTGTTTGATAAAATGTCTCATTGATTTTTTTTTTTGTTTTTTGGATTTTTAATGATGAAATTAGTTAGAAATATGTTTGTTAATGTTGATTATAGTTATTTTGACTACAAGGTGGTAGTTTACGGATTGAAATGACACTGTTGAAATATTAGTGTTGTTGTTGAATTTTTAGAAATGACACAATGTCCGTGTGAAAATGTGTCATTGATTTTTTGCTTTTTTAAATGTTGTGTAGATATGTCTCGGAGAAATACGTCTCAGAGGCCGCCTGAGCCACCTCAGGATAGGAGTGACAGACTTAGGGCAGGGAGGCCTGCCCCTACTAGTAGTGCACAGAGGGAGAAGCAAGCACTACACCCTCCTATAGCTGGTCGAGGGAGAGGTGGGGGACGAGACTTGCTAGAGTTGATGCTGCATGGGGGTCAACGTCACAGACGGGTCCATCACAGATGGTGGACTTGACACAGTATCAACAAGATTATCAGGTGTATGAGCAGGCGCAGGATCAGACGTATCATTTTAAGGAGCCTTAGCCTCACCAGTATCATTTTGATGTGTATCAGCATCATCAATATGAGGATCATCATGAGCAGCCTGATATTGAGCAAGAGCAGTAGCATGATTGTGGGGGTCATGCTCAGGGGGTGTCGATGGTGGTGTACGAGGCCGGACCGGACGACTATGGAAGGGGGCCTTCTGACCTCACACTTTTACCTTGCTTTGGTGGACACGTGGCATGCAGGATATGGGTCGATGCCGATGTAAGTATATTTTAATGTTTATTTTACTTCTTTTACTATTTATACAACTTATTCTAATTATTATTTTACTTATTTAATGTTAGAATTAAAATTTATGTTAGAATATATTTAATATTTATTTTCTTATTATTTATTTAACGATGTTGTTTTTTGTTTTTTGTTTTTATATTTCAGTTTCGAAAAAAACATAGGGTGAAAGGTATCTCGCACAAGAAGAAGCTGAGCCTTAAAAACTTGATATTGCCTACACCAGGAATACAGAATGAGTGGTTTTGGGAAGAAGTGAATATGTTCGGTCTTACTCCCCTTTTGACTAGTGGGTACAAGAACATTTCTCACGGGTTCGTTTGTGCGTTGTTAGAGAGATGACATGAGGAGACCAGCAGCTTCCATCTACCTGTTGGGGAGATGACTATCACACTAGATGTGTGGCATGTCTCCTAGGCATTCCCATCACTGAGAGGCTCCTTCATGATAGAGAGTTAACCCGTGAGGAGGGGATAAAGATGATTCAGGTGGACCTACTTTTTACAGCGGAGGTTGGCGGTAAGGAGGTGACAAGACAGGGTGCTGCTCACGTCAGTTTCGGCATACTGAAGAGGCACTACGAGGAGCTCTTGAATAGGTGTAATCAGCTACTTAAGCCTGACACAAAGGAGGAGTATGAGGAGCAGGTTCAAGTTAGGTTGGCCTGCATTAAGGCGTTTTTGTTGCTTTTGGTTGGCTGAACCCTTTTTACCGGCAAGAACAACAGAAGTATTAATCTGTTGTGGTTGCTTGCGCTGCAAGATATATACGAGTTGGGCAACTGGGCATGGGGCGCGATGAGACTTGCTTTCCTATATGAGCAACTACCTCTTACCTCCGACTCATCTGTGGCCTCCTGTGGTAGTTACATGACTTTGCTTGTGGTAATATTTTTTTTTCTTCTTTTTTACTTATTGGATCGTAAATGTTTAATTGTTTGTATAATACTTGTGCTGATATAAATGTTTGTTTCTTTGTGTTTGCAGGGATGGACTTTGGCGCACTTCACGAACATCATTCCGAGGATTGATGATGATGCTTACGACCCTACTATTGCCTCGCTTGTGAGTCAATGGAAACCTCCCATGGGCTTTTCTAATCCTGGACACTACAGAGATACCATTGATTCGTTGGACCATTCTCATGTCATTTGGAGGCCGTACGAGAGACGATGACACATCACGCCCTTTCAGGACATATGCTGGTACTCCCATGGATTATTGCCGGCAGAGACAGGATGGTCCGTCACTTGCCAGAGCGGGTTCTTAGGCAATACGAGTATGTCCAGACACGGCCCAGGCTTCCTACATACATTGAGCCTCTTGTGGGAGATGACGTGGCCTAGGCCTTCACGGAGTTTGCTCTACATGTCCTCCACCATCAGCAGAGGGGTCATCTGGTTCCGGATAACGAGCCATGGGCTCATACTAGGGGGTACATGAGATGGTTCGTTAGAGTATCACATCCTATTGTGAACTCCCTTGCATCCATTTCTGACTAAGAAGCTGATGCCCCTCCTCGTTCTGTCCCGTCTTACGAGGAGGTTCTTGTTGAGCAGCAGTGAGCCATACATCCTCCCGACCCATACCAGATCATTAGCAACATCAGAGCCAGAGTGGACGGTGCAATGGCGCATCCTGCTGTGTTTCATTATCCAGAGGAGGTTATTCGCTTGATGCAGGACATACAGTCTGAGTGGAGCATGCTGGATTTATGACCAGTATGACTTATGTAGTTTTTTTAATGACATTTTGTTGGATTTGGTTGTAATCCTATTACATTTGTGCTTTTTGGCGTTTTTATGACATTATTCGTTATTTTATTCCGTTATTTTTCGTAATATAATTATGAGTTAATGCTTGATTGGAACAAAGCTTGAATGAATGATGAAAAATGTATGCAAATGACCGAATGTATGAAAGAAGGATTGAAAATTTAGGGAAAATAGAGGTTTCTGCCTCTTCTGATTTTTTACACAGACTGGGCGTGCGTTAACTTACGCATGTGTTAATGGCTGCGTGAGTTAACTCATGCAGTGCTTTATACTTGCGTTACTTAAGTGATGCAACGTTAGTTATCTAATGCATAAATTTACACTTGTGTTAGTTAATTAATACAAGGGCATTTTCGACAAAGCTGCAGGATGAGACCGAAATGTACTTGGGAAGAGCAAAATTCTTATTGTTGTTAGAACCAACAAATCTATCATCAATAAGGCGTGAAAGTAGTTGATTGATGATGATAAATTGGCATGAAAATCTGCAGAATTTGTCAGTGCCTCGAACCCCGACCAATTTATATTTTTGAAATATATGTTTCTTAGATAGTGTCCCTAGTTTAAACTAAGCTTTAGCTTTTACTTTTTGAAACAAAAAATATCAGCTTGAAAGGTTGGGATTGCAAATTATCATGCCAACATATCATCATCAAACAATAAGAATCAAATTACGTTCACGCTTTATTGATATCTGATTAGTTGGTGGTAACAACAATGGAACACATAACGGCCTTGATAACTAAGATTTGGAATTAGCAGCCAAAATTGTACCAAATTACATGAATGCCTTATGACAAATTGTTCAAAGCTATTGTGTCATTTGGCTCTAACCTTGTTCAAAGCATTAACCTCTCTATTTATATGGAGCCATTGAACTTGTTCCGATATAAGCTTGTATGTCTATGTTTTTTTTTTCCTTCTTTTTTTAATAGAAGGTTATATATGTATATACCTATTAAAACCACTTATGTAATTCTCTAAATAGTTTTCAGTATATTTTTTTATCTTATCAAAAAGAGAAAGAAAATAAAACATCATTAAAATATGATAAAAAATGTATTACCAGCTATCTTGTTTACCCTTCAAATCTTTTGTCTGTTTACAATTTAAATATATATCTATCTAAAGTAAATTAATAATCATTCTATATTCAAACAATTCATTTTTCTCCCCATTTCGGTCATTTTCTATTTTTAAAATTTAAGATGTAGGTTATGTACTTACCATATAAAAAAATTCCGGTTGTCAATGACTTATGACCAGCTAATATCTTTCTCTTTTATAATCCATTTTTGAATGTATTAATATTGCTTATATATCAAAAAGAGAAAAAATTAATCATATTTTAAAATTTAGGATGTAGGTTATGTATTTACCTTATAAGGAAATTCCGGTTGTCAATGACTTATGAGGTCTTTCTCTTTTATAATCCACTTTTGAATGCATTAATTTGGCTTATATATCAAAATGAGAAAAACAATTAATCATAAATATAAAGTAAAAAAGTATTTATATATTACCATCTATTTTGTTTGCCATTCAACTATTTTGCCTATAGACCCCCTCTCAAACAAAAAAAAAAAAACTCTTTTCCTATAGATATTTCGAAAATATAGGTAGGTAAAAGAAATTGTTTATTCAATATCTTAACAATTTATTTTCTTCCCAATTTTTTTCTTCAAAATATTGGGTTTAGTATTTACCTTATATAATTTTTTTTAATGTTGCGAGTAGGGCTGATCAAAGGAACCGGATCAAACCGAACCCGATAAAACTGTATCTACAATTTGTGTCTCGAGCGGGTTCGAATGGTTTATGCGGGTCGCGGGCCAACTCATACCCGACCGCACATGTGATATAAGTGGGCCTAGCTTAACCTTTTATTTTTAACCTAGATATAAATAACTTTCATCCTCACTCATTCAGAGTCTCACCCACCTCAAAACACATTGCTAAAGCGCCTCTCTCCTATTAGCTTCAAAGTTCAACATTCTCCTGTTCTCCTTCTATCTCTTCAAACATAATCATTTCATCATTTTATCCTATTACCTTCAAAGTTCAACCTTTTACCCGTTCTCCTTCTATCTCTTCAAACCCCATCATTTCATCATTTCCTCTCTCATGTGAGATTAAGTTTCTGATCAATTTGTATTATGTTAATGGTCAATGATTTCGCTATAGATCTACTCAAAGATGCAATAGTTTTTATTCATCCTTATGTTTGATCCATATGTGCAGATTTGTGTTGTGGGTAATTGTTTGTTTGATCTATATGTTTAAATCACATCCTCCCAGATCTGTTTCTATACATTTTATGTTTAAAATTTATACCCATGTGTGCAGATCTTGTTTATGATGAATCTGAGGAAGAAGAGAAGTACAATTGAGATTTTGATGCTTTTTTACTTTGTAAACTCGTAACCGAACCAGCCCACCCACACAACCGCAACCCAACAATCTGATGCGATAAATAGTCAGTAATGTTTTTGATATAGTGCTCTTTGGTTCCATTCGGTTACGAGATTTTTCACCTGAAACTGACCGAACCCGTCTGACGCTCTACCCTAGCAGCTATTGTCAACTGATCAGGTAATATTGTTTCTTATATTTTAAGTGTCATTTCGAAATAGTTTCACATAATATATTTAATATTTTTGCTTAAAACAAATATAAAATTATTTAATTTGTTTATTTAAACTTTTTTTAAACTCAACTTAATAATAATAAAACTAGGTTATTTGTGGATTTGATTGATCCCTGACATTTTGGGTGATTTTTGGTTTACTTTCTTGTTTTTTTTTCTTTTCCGTTATGTCTGTATAATTGACAATTTTAATTGTTTTAATTCTTACTAGCTTATTTTCCTGGTTATATAGAACTTATTAATGTTTGAGTTATATGTATAATATTCATTGGGATTTGACCTCTCCAATAGTCGGTCCTTGAACTAGATACTGAGTTTTGGAAACAAATTATAATATTCTTTAAAAATTCACTTATCTCATAAATAATAAAAGAAAAAAGATTAATCATATTATAACCCACAATTTATTAAATGAATCATCAATATCTACTTAAAATATAAAATCAATTTGTGTAAGTTGAAATATTAAAACACAAATCACAAAGTTTAGGCTCCATGGTTTGCCGGCAAAGCCAAAATTACCACCGGATGAGGCAAAGTTGATACCCTCTTTGACACTGATGCTTTCTTTGACATCGATGATTTCATCAATATTGACGCCAGGGGTGACAACAATTTACTTCTTACCCTTTTTTTCTTCAATAGCCTTTTTTATAAATTGATGATAATGCTGAATGTGGTTCAATTTATGTTGGCTATAAAAGTGTGGTGCTAGATACGATAAACCATCAATGTGATGCAATATGAAAGATTCAGTAGATTTTTTCTCACGTAACTCAGAATCTAAAATGCTTTTCACCAAATCTCATAGTTGCTTCTTATTGTTCATGATGATGGTGAATATTTAACTATGAATACAAATTTGAGACTGAGAAATTCTAGAGGTAATGAAGAGTTAAAATATATCATGCCTTGAACCTAAAGGTGTGTGTGTGTGTGTGTGTATATATATATATATATATATAATTATATCAGAAACTACGACATTGAATTTTATCTATTCCCGATGCGTATAATAAAAATTTAATTTAATTTATTCTCAAAATAAATAAATAAAATTCAAATCCAAATTTTAGAATTATAATAATATTATAACTAAATTAATATAAAGATATAATTATTAAATATAAAGATAATATTTTAAAGTTGGAGGATTTTATTACTTTTTGCCTTTAGTGTCTTGGGAAAGTAAATTCTCTGCCCATTATTTGTTTGACCAAATTATGTGCGTTAGCAAGTTTTATAAAGTATTTTTCATTACAAGAAAATAAATAATATTCATTTCATTTGAATTTGGAAATAGATAAAGTTATATGCCTAGAAAAATTCATTTAACAATTTGGATATAAGTATATATGCACATCTAGGCTTTAGGCATATTCACATTATATCCAAATTATACTTGTATCCAAATAATGTGCAGAGAATTTACTTTTCCGAGACACTAAAGGCAAAGAGTAATAAAATCTTTCAACTTTAAAATATTATCTTTATATTTAAGAATTATATCTTTATATTCATTTATTTATTATATTATTATTATTCTAAAATTTGGATTTGACTTTTATTTATTTATTTTGCGAATAAATAAAATATAATTTTCATTATAAGCATCGGAAGTAGATAATATGAAATGTCGTAGTTTCGGATAAAATTATATATATATATATATATATATATATATATATATATATATATGTACCTATAGTTTCAAGGCATGATATATTTTGACTCTTCATTCCCTCTATAATATCTCTGTCTCAAATTTGTATTCATACTCAAATATTCACCATCATCATGAACAACAACAAACAACTATAGGATTTGGTGAAAAACATTTGAGATTCTAAGTTACGTGAGAAAAAATCTACTGAACATTTCATATAGCATTATATTGATTGTTTACTATCATATTTAGCACCACACTATTATAGCCAAAATAAATCGAACCAAATTTAGCATTATCATCAATCTATAAAAAGGATATTGACGAAGAGAAAAAAAAACAGGTAAGAAGCAAATTGTTGTCACACCAGACGTCAAAATTGATGAAATCATCGACTTCAAAGAAATCATCAGTGTCAAAGAAGGCATCAACTTTGCAACCTCCGATGATAATTTTGGCTTTGGCGGCAAACCATGGAGCCTAAGATTTGTCATTGTGTTTTCAAGGTTCACACACACACACACAAAAACAAACAACTAATTTAATTTTAATCCAATAACTATTTAAAATTTTCTCTACCAATTTATCATTAAAAAATGAATTATCTATTGTAAAAAAAAATTGGTTACAATATGTTTAGGTGAGCTTTGGATGCTCACTAGGGTCAGGGCCTCAAGCTCAAAAAACATATACAAAAATAATTACTTATCATCACAAAAGATGTCCTATCATTGACAGTGGCAATTGAACTGATGACTATATTTAACACCCCGAAGTTTTAACATGCTCTTTTGACCTAGAATATTCCTTGTCTTTTCGAGAAAAATTTCGGCAGAGAGCTATTTTAAAATAACTCATTTTGGTTTGTCTTTAGGCCTACCTTTTATTTATTTTATTTTATTTCATTTTAGTCTTTTATTTTATTTTATTTTTATTTTTATTTTATTATTCAGTCCTTTTTATTTTTTATTTATTTTATATTTACTTTATTTTCTGTTTGTTTTTATTTTAATTAGTGTTAAAAAAACCAAAATTCACCATTAATGGCCAGAATCACAATGCCACCATCAGTGGCCAGAACCACAATGTCAACCTTCCTCTTTCAAATTCACCATTAAACGCCTTTTAATCACCACCAAAATCCATTAATAACTTATCCTTTTTAAAAATCAAAATTGGCCTTAAAAAGAATGGAAAAGCATCAGAAAAAGGGACATCAAAAAAAGCGAGAGAAAAATCGAGAAAACTGTTAAAACAAAAAAACTGTCTGAACCCAACAACCTCAAAAATTCCCAGAATTGAGTTTCAAACCAAATCCAATAATAGTTCGACATAACATCACAATCCAAAAACACGAATTCACAAAAACCAACAATCATCCAAATCACCAGTAATCCGAGCCAAAAACAACACAACCGTAACACAACAATCATCACAATACCACAAATCCAAACCAAATCGAACCAATAACATCACCAGTCAGTCAAATCAGAATCAAAACACAAACATCATAAAACCAAAAAACCCACATCACAGAACACAAAGCCAACGAAACCCACAATATCGAACCACAAAACCCACATCACAGACACAACCACACGTCGACTAGATCCAAAAAGGACAGAAAGGTAAAATCTTTCCTCTTTTTTCATAGATCTAAGTTTGTAATTTTTTTTTATTATAAAAAAATGGTTAAAAAAAGAAGAGAAAAGAGGAGGAAAAGAAAAGAAGCAAAAAAATAATAAAATTAGAACTCTAGGGTTCCGGCACGGCGGCGGCGCCGTACTTGGCCGGCCGGCCACTGTGCTGAAACCCCACCGGATTTCTTTCTCCGATCGGAGAAGAAGCGAGTGGAGAGGATGAGAAGAAGTGGAGAGAGAGAAAGGGATTGAAAAAAATGAAAGAAAAAGGGATTTCAGCCTATTTATGGGCCCCTGGATCCTGTGCGCGAAGGTCCATGCCTTTACCTGCACCTCGCCCTCCCAAGCCTTCAGATTCGATCTGATGGCCTGCAGTGTTTAACTCCAGAATCAGATCAGGGCCATTGATCAAATCAACGGCCTAAATCAATCCTCTACAACCCATGTGCATTTGGGCCTATTCCTGACCCAATCAACCTTTTCTTTGCTTCCTGCACCCCACCTTTTATTATTTGCACCCCCTGTCATTTATTTAATTATTTGCAATTAGAATGTATTTAGAGAAATAGTAAATTTAAAGAAAAATATGCATTGTCCTTATTTATTTATTCAACTTTTATATATTAAAAATGCAAAAAAAAATTAGGTTTAGTTTATCATCCAAGGGAAAATGGATTCGTTTTGACTGAGTGTCACTACGGAATTCTCTCGCGTTTCATTCATCGTGACTTTTAATTTTTAGGCTTTTAAAAACAAATAAAAAAACAAAAAAACATTCAAATAATAAAAAAAACAAATTTTAAAAAAAAGAATTCTTTTTTCCTAAAAAAAACTTTAATCCTTATCAAGTGATTTTCCATTTTATTTTCATTAAAAAACTTTAATCCATCTTAATATATTTAAACCTTTTCTTTAAATTAAAAAATACCAAACAAATTTCCTCTTTGCCATTTGGCTTTTTATTTTTAAAACCCTTTCAAAAAAACTAAAAAATATCAAGCAAATCACTCGGCTTTTTACGCCAAACTATGTGGTTTTGATCCCTCACGGGTACGTAGGCAAAAGACCTCATCTTTCCAAATACTAAAACCATAAAAAATATTTTCTTTTTTTTTCTTTTCATCATTATACTAATCCTTTACAAGCAAATAATTTTTGCCAAAAAATAAATAAATGCAAGAGGTTCCTATAGAGTACTATAGACGTCTAGGGTGCTAATACCTTCCCTTTATGTAACTAACTCCCGAACCTTTAAATCTCTAAAAATTGTAGGTTTATTCGAACTATTCCCCCTTTCCATTGGAAAAAATTAAAGCTCGGTGGTGAACTTAAATTTGTGAGTCAATGCTAATCAATAGCTTGATCTCCAAAAATCACCGGGACAATTAGTAAATAGTAGTATTATTATTAGTATTGGTTTGTTTGATATTATTAATTTAATTATTCGTATTTATTCGGAAAACAGGTAATGAGGAAAGGTAATGAGGAAATAGATAGGTTAATTGGTTGGTTAAAGAGTGAAGGAAAATAAGTTTTAGGAAGAAAATAACATTTTTGGCGAGATTAATGAAGTAGGGTGCAAACAGTAGTGCATTTGTTAAATTGGGTAGAAAAGGATGTGTAAATAGTGATATGTGTAGGGTTTTAATGATTTAAGCAGATGAAAGTCTAAACATCAAAGATGTATAGTTAGGAAAAGAATAGTAACCAAATTAGAGGTGCAGATGGTAAGTCTATCAAAGATTAAGTGAGAAAACTAAACCCGAATAGTCATTATAAATAGAGAAGTGCATTAGAGAATATATAGGGTTACATAAAAAGAAAGAAAGTAATTCAGAGAGCAAAAAAAACCAGGGTTTCGAAGAAATGAGACAAGGGAGGCGTAGATAGATAGATAGATAGATAGATAGATAGAGAGAGAGAGAGAGAGAGAGAGAGAGAGAGAGAGAGAGAGAGAGAGAGAGAGAGAGAGAGAGAGAGAGAGAGAGAGAGAGAGA
>Ga0228710_1011770_pt1 | contig 11146 bp, 4 predicted proteins | sample MedpolnodulmetaG_FD_177995 | JGI IMG/M metagenome (GOLD analysis project Ga0228710, IMG submission 177995) | Root nodule microbial communities from Medicago polymorpha collected in Santa Monica, California, United States - pink nodules | ecosystem: Host-associated > Plants > Roots > Nodule... | reverse complement strand
GAATGACTGCCACGTAAGTGGGTTAAGGGACGAAATTTGATGACGTGGCAGTCATTGAGTGGGTTAAGGGACGAAATTTTAAATGATTAAACTTTGCAAGGGTAAATCGCCAGGATTAGCGATTACAAGGACGAAATTTTAAATGGCACCTATTTACAAGGACTAAACATACTTTTAAGCCTATTTTAAATTTAAAATGAAAAATGAAAGCACAAAAAGGAACTTCTCAATTCAAATGCATCGAGCATATGTAGACCACAAGTATTCATGTTTGTAGGCAATGAAAAAGAAAAAACATCCTTGTGGATTCAGATATAGCTTTACTGGCTCAAAAATCCAACAAATAAAACGAAGTCACGGCACAGATAAAATTGATACATTAAAGTATCAAGTACAATAGACAGAAAATGCTCTCATTTTGAAATGATACATTTTCTATTGGCCTTAGTTTGAAATGCATTATACAATCAAATAATTTAGCAGCAAAAACTCGACCATCATCAAAATGAGAACTACTTTTACTATTAGCATGATATCTTCTCGTAAACAGATGAGGAATTTCAAACAACTATCAAACAACATAAACCTGTTACATATTCAATTTTGCCTCAATATTTATGATCGCAATCGAAGAGGATTACTTGTATGTCTATATGCGGAGCCAAACTTGGAAATTCAAAATACATGATCACAACTAATTAAAACATTTAACCTGTTGTAAGTAAAATCAGAAGTGAGATATTCAAATGCAACAATAGCCCTCAGATCTCATAGCTAAGTATCAATCATCTGCAGCTTATGACAATGGCATCATTCACAGCCTTCGTGCACCATCAGAATATTTATTTATATATATATTATTATGAATGAATGAATGGAGAGAGGGAGGGTGAGAGAGAGAGAGTAATCAAGAGAGAGAGAGAGAGAGAAATGGTGCACGTCAGGCTATAACCAATACCATGAAGCCACTCAATAATCTATGTGTCCATCATTGGGCAGCAAAACATAGAGCAGTGAACATTTTCTTTTACCTTTTCGAATTTGAAGTTTATTGATCAGAAACCTCTGATTTGGTTCTAGATTACTTGTTTTATTTTAAATATGAAAAGAAAAAGTGAGAGACCATAAAAGACCACGCAGAAACATTCAAATGAATAGGACATATGCAGAACACACGTATTCATGTATGCAATGAAATAACAACCTTGTTGATTTCAAATATAGATTCAAATAAAGAGCTTATGGTTATTACTTAATAAGCTAGACGATTCCTTGAATGATTACGAAAATGACCTATAACACAAAGACAAAGATAAACAAAACTATTTATGCAAAAATATAAATTTTTTAAAAAAATATAAATTTAATATGAATTTTTAACCATCAAAAATATAAAAATTCATGTTTTGTTAAAAAATTCTAAAGTTTTTTGGGAGAGATTCTTATAATATTATGAATTTTTCTACTAAATTTCATTCAAAAATATGAAATCTACATATGAGTTTACTTTAAAGGAGGGACCAAAAGTGAAGATGGAAAAATTTTTAGGGACTAAAAATTGAAGGAAAATTTTAGAGGGATTAAAACGAAAAGTTGATATATTTATAGGGAAAAAAAATATTTAACCCTAATTTTATTGGTCTATAAATTGGTGCATAATGATATGATAATGCAACACAAAGCTAGTAGCTCGTAACAAACATATTAGCTCCTCAAAAGAAATAAAAACGCATCTTTTATCTTCCTGTCCAACATATTAAAACTAGCAATCTATTGTACTTGAATATTTTTTTAACTATGTACTGCACATTAATCTATTTTAACATAAATAAATATTTTTATAATAAATACTAATTTTGAATCACCGTTCTAAAAAATAAATTGGTTTTTTTATAATTTAAAGGTCAATGATAGTTAAATTAAATATTTTGTTATTAATTTTATAATTCGGAGTATAAAATTCACTTTTAAATAACCATACTTAATCGATTTTAGTAACTTTTCACATATTTTAATTTTATTTTGGGTTGCTTCATATTTTATAATAGGGTTTAAAACTTATGTTAATGAAATTGTGAATAAAAATAGCGAAAAATATGTATTTAAAATTTGATTATATTAAATTGGATCCGCAATATTATTTTTCTTCGAAATGTGTTAGATTATTATTTTTTTGCTAGATGATTAGAAATAAAAAAATTATTGAGGGAGTAAAGCGTAGATTTTAACATAAGAGGGGAGGTGAATGTAATTCAAGCTTCTCTCAAAGGAGAGAAGTGAAATATTTTTTAATATGTTTTGAATAAGATGGGAGGGAAGTGTATATTTTAACATAAGAGGGGAAGGGATTGTAATGCACGCATCTTTGAAAGGAGGGGAGTGTAATTTACTCAACAAAAAAATATATGTGATTTTTATTATGTAAAATCTCTAACAATGAATATCTAAGTTAATGAATGTCAAAATCTCTTTTTTCATTCATGACAAATGAGTTTGAAACAACTTCTACTATTTTTAAGTAAATTTCCAAAAAAATCATTGTTAAAAATACAAAGAACAAACTATTTTTTTCAAAACCAAAACAAACGGGTCCAAAACTGGGATTGTAAGTGTTGTACTAGCAGGGGCAGATACATTGATAGGCCATGTGAGGCTAAAGCCCCACATTTTACTTCCCTATTCGTTTTTTTATAAACAGGGTAATTGTTATTTTGATCCCTGAATATGTAACGATAAGTCACAATAGTCTCTTAATGTATTAAAATTTTAAAATAGTGTCTGAATTTTGCATTTTATTAGTCAAAATAGTCCTGAAGTGATAATAAGTAAGTATATTAAAAGACTAACGATAGACTTTTAGCAAGTGTACTAAAAATAAATCGAAGTAATAAAATTTATAAGTTTGTATCCACAGGGACTGTTTCAATTTCTACTCGGCAAAAGCGTTAAAATACAGGATGTATTAAATTCAAAAGTTGTCCTAGGCAGTTGGATTGGTTTTTATAAATAAACTATTTAAAAACGATAAAAGTTTGGTTCTGAAAATTAAAGAGACATATGGTCAAGACCTTTGAATCCTCCAATGTTTTTCCACGGTAATTTGTACCCCTATTCAATCAATGTTCATCTAGTTTAACGACAAATTAACAAAGTAATTTTACCCAATCTCTTGACCTACAATTCTCTCCACAAGTGACAACCTCTTAATTTCTTAAGTGAATTCGAAACCGTTGGAGGTTTTAACAGTCCGTTAATCCATGAGTCATAACCTAATAATTTTCTATCTCTAGCTTAATTACTTAGGTTAAACCTATTACCTAGATCAGAGTCAAAAGCCAGGGCTAGTGGTCATTCAAGTTCTAAGATCAGTTGCATATTCAAAAACGCTAGTGCTAGTAGTCAATATAATAAACATACAAACAACATTAAACACAAGGTAATATGAATTAAAACTAGACTTCCATTAAAATTCAAGGGAGTTCATACAAATACAAATTAGGTTTCCATAGAGCTGCATCAAATTCATCTAGATCTCAACCACAAGAAAATTAGTTGCTCATAATTAGAGAATTAAACAACATGAATAAAAGAAATTACAAACAGAGATATTACGCTCGTGAAGTTTTCTTTAATCATAGAAGTCCTTCTTCTATCTCTCGTGTTGCTGCTGTAGCTTGTTCTCAAAATAATCCTAATCTTCAAAACCGTGATTCGCTGAAAACGTGAATAATCTTCTGTGTTGTGCGACTGCTTCTTATATAACCTTTGTAACCCATTTGCTCTTTTTCTTGCTCCAAAAGCTATTCCTTTTTCCAATTGCCATAAGTGGACCTCACTACTCTTCTTCCATTCCATGTCTATCAACAACTTGGTGGCCCATCTCTTTTAGTTCTACCTCTTACCATCCTTTTGTTTTATTCACACCACCAACAATAAACACTTGCTTACGTGGGCATTGACATAATTTAATCAACCAAGATTTTCTTCCCTTGATTCTACGACCAGTAAATAAAATAATAGCATAACATACTACTTGACTCAATAAATTAAAAATGATAATTTATTCAAAATAACTCTAAATTAAATACTAAACTAATAAAAATAAACTAAAAACTTAATTAAAATGACTCTAAAACTAGTGAATGACCGACTGTCATCAACAAATATGACAATATTAACAAATTATTTTAATGTTACGGACCATTTTGATACATTGAGGGACAATTATAGTTACTCCTTACACATTAAGGGACCAAAATAATTATTACCCCTTGTAAATAAAACACAATATGTTAAGAACAAGACCAACAAGTCAACAACCTTGTGCAAAACTTGTGGAAACAAAGGGTTAATAGACTTTTACTCCCTACCATTTGGATGATATATGGTTTACCCCATTGTAAAAAAAAAATTGTAGATCCCCCCTTGTAACTTAGTGATTCTTTGGTTTTGGACCTTCGATGCATATGACTGTGCATTTTCTCAGATGTGACAGGGGGTAAACCAAATTTTACTAATATGGCAGGGCGGTAAGAGCCTATTAACCATAAATTTCTGCACACCCATATGTACTAAGGGTTCAAAACCAAAGAATCTTTAAATTACAAGGGAAGATCTCCAAAAATAAAAAATTACAAGGGTAAACCATATATCACATATGGCAGGGGGGTAAAAGTCTATTAACCCATAAACAAATAAGTGCAACACATTTGCTATGATTTATAAGTTTTTGAAGTTGACTTTGCTTTTGTCGGTAGCAAGTACAAGTGTTAGCAACTTAGCCAGATTTTAACCCCACATGCACTAAATGTCTGGATCCATCTCTGTGTACGGTAATATTATTTAACTATATTAGCTCCTCAAAAGAAATAAAAGCATCTTTTATCTTCCTGTACAACATATTAAAACTAGCAATCTGTTGTGGAATATTTTTTAACTATATTACCCCATCAAAAGAATGTATATAAATGCATTTTATCTCTCTTTTCCAACATAGAAAGCCCGAAATGTTGTACTAGGAAATTATTTAACTATATTCTCCAACATATCGCTCCTCAATGTTGAAATAATAATTTAGAAGAAATGGTAACCTAAAATATATGTTTACACACATGTAATTTTATTACACACACATGTCTAACAGCGCATTTTCTGGATCGGGATAGAGGCAAAAGCATTTTATTTGTCTATAAATTGGTGCATGCAGGAAATGATAATGCAACACAAACCTAATAGCTCATAACAAACATAAAAATTGTTCTTTCATCAATGGCTTATTTCAAACTCGCTCCTTTGGCTGTTTTCTTGCTTGCCACATTCTGTATGTTTTATTTTTTTTTACTAACTCTTACTTTCAAACTCTAATATTTTCACTAATTTTTTTCATCTAATAATAATGGTATGTTGTTCTGACTTCTATTTGCTTCGACTTTTACAGTAATGTTCCCAACGAAGAATGTAGAAGCACAAAGTTGTAGCGGTGTTTGTATAAGATATAATACAGGTTGCGGTGGTGGTTGTTATTGTCACACGGCTGGGATAGATCAAACTGGTGTTTGTAAAGTTCGTAAGTCTGTAGATGTTATGGAAATGGAAGAGCAACATCATTACCTATGTCAGTCTCATGATGAATGCAACAAGAAGGGAAGTGGGAGCTTTTGCGCTCGTTCTCCTAATTCGGATAACAAAAATGGCTGGTGTTTTGCATCTTTCTCTGAGGCACAAGATTTCTTCAAGTTTACCGCCAAGTATAAATTCACAAAAGACTTCCTTGAAATGCCTATTGCTGCTTAAACAAAAAAACTATCACGCATGAAATCATGTATCTTAGTACTTTAAATTAACAGTCTTTGTTTGCAGCTAATAAGATGGATTTCTTAGAAATCTTTTTGAATTTCAATAAATGATACTTGTGCGTGGATGTGTGTTGCAATTTAAAATATGTTGTGACTTTTCTATTTAATATATGTTGGTTTTGGTGTTTAATTTTCCTTTTGAGTTTTCTAGATCTTCTTCGGCTATTTCTTATAGTTTTATCTATAGTATATATGATTTCCATGGCAATATTTTCTTTTATAATTCCTTAACAAATGTCTCTGAGACACTTGTTAGCATTTTCCTTATTTATATACAGTGGCGGCCTTAAAGATGTTTAGGGTGTGCGGTCGTAGATAACCCCAAAATAAAAAATTTACGATTAAACAATCTATATAGTTAAAAAATTACTCCCTCTCCCCAATTATAAGCAAAAAAAATTTATTTCACGCTTAGTAAAAAAACTAAAACATGATAATTTGGAGCATTGTTTCTTGTGTTCTTCTTGAAATTAGTTTTATGGGCAGATTTAAAAACAATTTTCATTGGTTATTTGTTAAAGAGAAAATTAATTGCAATTTTCATTTAACTTCAATTTGGAAAAGATGGTATTTTGAAATAACTTAATGAAATATGACAAAAGTTAGTCTTTTTTGTTTATAATTTAGGACAAAGAATATGAATTTTTTTTCTTCATATAATTTGGGATGGATGGAATATTGTAGAACATGCGCACTTTATAAACTTTTTGTCTAACTTAGTTGCTGTAAAATTGTAGAAGCTAAATAACTTATCTACGACATTAACATGGATTCTTCTACATGCGAGGCTCTACCAAACACATGCTTTATCAATCTAACAAAATTGTGTAGACGTTCAATAGTTATATTGATACATCATTAGTCTCATTGGCACACCTTGTGCTATTGAGACAAGTTTGTGGTAATATATATTTCATTTTGGTTTGTTAAAAAAAAAATTCAATGTTAAAATCCCAAATTTTTATCAGTGATGAGTTTCAGATAATCTAAACTCTTTTATGGGGCTATTTGTATTACCTTATTTGAGCTTAATAGCTAACATAAGTTTTATGAGAATGTTTAGGGAAACTTATGTAAATAGATTTTTAGGTTAGTTTCATGTGTTCCTCAAGATACCTTATGAAAAGAGCTTATTGCATACACACAAACATTTTAACTTTATTTATCTTTTGCTATAGACATCGGGGATCTTTGGATAAAGAGCTTGTTTGGACTTATACTAAGACAATGCATTAGTTAGTTGTCAATGCATTGTCTTGTCATATTCAATTTAGGAAAATGCTGGAGATCCCGACAGATTGTCACACGACAAATTCACGACCGCCTCATTGCCAAATACAATTCTTAGATGATATTTATTGCGTTCCTTTTTTTTCGGCTGGGCTGAAATTTAATTGGATAAAAAAAATCTCGGGACAATTCGGGATAAAAAATTTCTAGTCAAATAGCAATGCTCTTCAATTTATAACCCTAAATTCAATCAATATCATAATTACATGTTGAGTGCATCAATGGACATATACTAATTGCATTAAAATCAAACTCTCATTATTCTCATAAATTTCAAGTCTCAAATCCACACATTTTCTCCCACTTACCCTCTCTTCTTCGTTGTTTAACCACTTCAAAAATGACTTTCTCTGAAAACACCACTTATTTTCGTTTTCTGTAAACTTCTTTTTCTATCTTTAATCTATTCTTTCTTGTTGTATTTGGCTTCAAATTTGTGATCTGAAGAAACAGAGAAATCGTGACACGACGTGTCACGATTTGGTTGTGTCGAGAGCATGTTTTCTGGGCGCTTAATCGTGTCACGATTTTCGGAAAACGTGACACGATTTTCAACTTGTTGGGCACGTTTTTCAGGATAATGTTGGTCGTACCTTGGGTCGTACGCACCAATCGTGTCACGATTTGGCAAAACGTGACACGATTTTGACGGTTGAAGTTGGCTATTTAAGTGTTTCTTTGCAGATTTTGAAGAAGAGCTTGAAGTGAGAGAAACTTAGATTACAAAGAAGGTAACTTTAGGGTTGAGTGTCTTTGTAGTGAGATTCTCTTGGGTTGGGAAACATTGTAAACACCTTGGGTAGTGAGATCTCAGCATTGGAAGGATCAAAAGCTTCCTTTTGTGTTTTCTCTTAGGATTCATTGAGTATGGGTGACATGAAAATGGGTAGAAATTAGGTCTTGTTCTTTTGCGAGCTTTTAAGCTAATCTCTTGTAACTCATTTGTATCACTTTCATCTTAGTGGATTGGAGGGCTACTCTCTCCCCCAGAGTAGGTCATATTGGACCGAACTGGGTTACCATCTTGGTGTGGTTGTTCCTTTCTTTCATTGCTTATCTTTATTGCTTTGATTATGTTTGTGGTGTTGCTCTACACTTAGATTTAGGTCTATTTTTGTTGTTGCTTGGAGACACTTTATTCATTGGTGTGATTTTGTCCGAATTCACAACAATTGGCGCCCACCGTAGGGCTATGGCGTAAATTGGTAAAGTTGGTATCATGGGTTCAAAGTGGGACATCGAGAAGTTCACCGGATGTAATGATTTCGGGTTGTGCAAGGTTAAGATGCAAGCGGTGTTGACACAACAAAAGTGTGTAGAAGCATTAAAGGGTGAAGCGGCGATGCCGGCAAGTTTGACACAAGCGGAGAAGCTAGAGATGATAGACAAGGCTAAGAGTGTCATTGTTTTATGTCTCGGAGATAAGGTTTTAAGGGATGTCGTGAGGGAAGCTACCACGACGTCAATGTGGGCTAAGTTGGAGTCATTGTACATGACGAAATCATTGGCTCATAGGCAACTCTTGAAACAACAACTTTATTAATTCAAGATGGTGGAGTCTAAATCAATCTCGGAGCAATTGGCAGAATTCAACAAAACTCTTGATGATTTGGCTAACATTGAAGTTAATATGGAAGATGAGGATAAGGCTTTGTTGTTACTTTGTTCATTACCAAAGTCTTTTGAGAATTTCAAGGATACCATCCTTTATGGTAAGGAGGGCACCACTACTTTGGAGGAGGTCCAATCGGCTTTGAGAACCAAGGAATTGACCAAGTTCAAGGACTTGAAGGTTGATGAAGGTGGTGAAGGCTTGAATGTTGCAAGGGGAAGGAGTGAGCATAGAGGAAAAGGCAAGGGGAGTCGAGGTCCAAGTCTAGGTCCAAGGGTTTTCACAAATCAAAGTATAAATGCTTTCTTTGTCACAAACAAGGTCACTTCAAGAAGGATTGCCCGAATAAAGGGGGCAATGGTAGTTCTTCCGTTCAAGTTGCGGTGGCGTCCGATGAAGATGGTTATGAGAGTGCAGATGCACTAGCGGTCACAAGTTGGGAACCAGAGAAGAGTTGGGTTTTTGACTCGGGATGCTCTTATCACATGTGTCCTAGGAAGGAATATTTTGAGACTTTGGCTCTAAAAGAAGGAGGAGTTGTTCGACTCGGAAATAACAAAGCATGCAAAGTCCAAGGCATGGGCACCGTTCGTCTAAAGATGTTTGATGGTCGTGAATTACTTTTAAAGGATGTGAGGTTTGTTCCCGAACTTAAGCGAAATTTAATTTCCATAAGCATGTTTGATAGTCTAGTTTATTGCACTAGAATTGAGCATGGGGTTTGTAAAATTTTGCATGGTGCATTAATTGCGGTTAAAGGGTCTAAAATGAATGGTTTATACATTTTAGATGGTCCATAGTAATTAGTAATGCATCGGTGGCTAGTGTAGTACCTCATAATAATTTCGAATTGTGGCATTTGAGATTGGGGCATGTTAGTGAAAGAGCTTTAGTTGAACTAGCTAAACAAGGTTTGGTAGGAAAAGATAAATTGGACAAGCTAGAATTTCGTGAGCATTGCATACTAGGAAAGCAACATAGAGTAAAGTTTGGTAGTGGTATGCATCATTCTAGTAGACCTTTTGAGTATGTACATTCGGATCTTTGGGGTCCTTCCAAGACGCTTACTCATGGGGGAGGTTTCTATTTTCTTTCCATCATTGATGATTATTCTAGGAAAGTGTGAGTCTTTGTTTTGAAAAACAAAAGTGACACCTTTGAAAAGTTTAAGGAATGGCACACTCTCATAGAAAATCAAATGGGAACTAAACTAAAAGGGTTGAGAACTGACAATGGCCTGAAGTTTGTTTCAAAGCAATTTAATGAGTTTTGCAGGATAAAAGGAATCAAGAGGCATAGAGCCGTACCAAGAACACCATGTTGGAAGTGTTTAACATTACCCTTTGAGTTTTGATGATAACAAGGTATTAAAAATTGTCAATTGGATATGCTAATATTTGTTCAAGTGTGCAGGACCATAGACAAAAATTTAGTGTCTCTTTGAAGCATAGGTTCTGGAAGAACAAATGAGATCAATGGAATCAACAAGAAGGAAGCTTGAAGCATTTGAAGAAAAGAGGTTCTGAAGACAAGTGCTCCTGAAGTGTTGACGTCATCAGAAGCACCTCATCAGAAGCAAGATCACTGATAAGTGCTCAAAAGTTACATATTTTATGTGTTAATCTAGGCATTTTAGTGACTTGTTCTGCAAGTTATCTAAGGAAAAGCTACCAAGTTGTGTTCTTTTACCATTTATGTTTTACATGCCTTACTCAACTCTTTTTGTGTAGGAAAATGCAAGCAAGGATGAAAATGCACCAAGTTCACAAGATTTCGCTATTAGCGAAATCTGCGCCATTAGCGAAAAGTTGGTAAAATTCCAAAGAGATTTCGCCATCACTGAAGTCGTCAGCGAAGTTCAGAAGCAGAAGGCCAAACTTCGCTATTAGCGTATATTTCGCTATTAGCGAAGTTGCATCAGAGGGATTTCGCCATCAGCGAACTTCAAGAACTTCAAGTGGATAAGGGACACATGGAGGAACTCCATTGGTGCAGAGGCAGATTTTATACATTTCGCTAATAGCGAAATATTTCGCTATTAGCGAAATTTGGCAGAAGTGGCCCATATAAATAGTTTTCTCTTCTCTTTCCAGACATTATTTACATTTGTTCTTGATATTTTTCTAGTTTTTAGAGAGAGACTAGGGCTTTTCTTGAGAGAGAAACACAAAGCAAGGTAGTTAGGAGTAGATTCAACCCAAGATTTGTTGAGACATCATGGATCTAGGCATTGAATCTTCATCTTTTCTTCATCCTTTGCATAGCTATCATAGACATATGTAGCTACATCTACCCTTGTGGGTTTTGAGGTATTCAAACAAGCTATTATGTAATCTTTTGATCATTTAATATATGGTTCTAGCAATTTATTCAATATTGTTGTTATTCT
>Ga0228710_1011769_pt1 | contig 11147 bp, 4 predicted proteins | sample MedpolnodulmetaG_FD_177995 | JGI IMG/M metagenome (GOLD analysis project Ga0228710, IMG submission 177995) | Root nodule microbial communities from Medicago polymorpha collected in Santa Monica, California, United States - pink nodules | ecosystem: Host-associated > Plants > Roots > Nodule... | reverse complement strand
AATAGTACTCTGAATATGGATCCTGCACACTTGAACAAATTGTTTAGCATATCCAATTGATTGTTTTTAATACCTTGTTATTGTCAAAACTCAATAGGTGACTTGTGAAACACCCTTGTTCCAACAGTAGTTATTGTGTCTACGATCATTAATATATCATTACCAGTTTATCCCTGTTTTTGGTATATTATTACCATTAGTTTTTTAGTTGAGGAAATAATTTGTTTATATTTGTCAAAGATCTTCATTCTGTAGTATGGCTATAAGGATTGCGCAAGATTAATGTGTTCACTATAACTGCAATATTGTTCTCTCTCTCTCTATATATATATAGGCTATAACAGATAGTAACAATACTATATATACTAAGACCAAGTTTAGAATCAACAGTTTACCTTTCATATTAATACTATAAACAAGGGCAACTAATTTAGTATTAGAAGTCCGTAGAGAAAAATAAAATGGATATTACACTGATAATGAGAGAATGAATTGTATTGAGAGAACTAACTAGTAGTGTAACCAACTAATGTAACTAAGTAGTATAACTAATTTTTGTATATAATATTTAGTAATAAAGTGAATCATGTCATGTAGGGAAAAAGAGCAAGTGGGAGTTACCTTGTATTTAAGATATTAGCTCTAATCACTTGCCATATATTGACGAATAACAACTATCTTATTGTCAAAATGAAGTGTAGTAACATCAACACTTTGAACAACCTGAAATGTATGTTTCAAATCAGTGTAGCATATGATTTTATGTAATCTTTCTTTCGACCACATGCGCAAACCATGCATCTCAAATTAGACCGCCAAATCTGAACATCCCATGGTTCGTTAGAGAGCTCCCATCAACATTAAGGACACATGTGCCTTTCTGAGGTCGTTTCTAAGCAATTTTGCATGTTTGATGTCACTCACTCGATAATCTGGCAACCCTAAAACTCTTAATTGTATCTTTTGTAAGAGATGAGATTTTATTCGCAAGGATTATAAGGGCGACATTTTTATCTTAATTTTTTTTCTCATTCGTAGCACACCAAAGGACAGTTTTAGGTATCCCGACTCCTAACATTATCTTGAATCCAAAAAAAGATTTCATCACTATCCGCAGGTCCGAATCTCAAATTCCAAATTATTTTGGCATCATTACAAGCAAACAAGCAATGCAGCAGAGTTTCGGGCTCAAATCCACAAATTGGATAAATAGATTTACATGAATACCTCTGTGATTTCTTGCTACAATGTTCTTCTTCAAAAGCCGGTTCCAAGAGTTCTGCAAACCTTCCATGATCTCTCCATCACCATTAGTCCAAGAGAGTTTTAGTGTGAAGGATCTCTCTAAATACTAGGTGGCATGCTGTAAACGTTATTTATTATGTTCCTACCAACACAAACTTCCTTATTATCAAAAGTTAATTTAAGAGTTTAAAAAAATGTTAATTTAAGAATAAAATATATGTCTACAATATAAGAAAAATAAATATTCATTTTATAAAATTAAAGTTGTATTTTATCTTATATTTATTTTTATTGTTTCATTTTATACATTAAGTATATTTCTAAAAAGAGCAATTTTATTTAAAATAATTTAGGATAAAAAGGGTATTTTTTTAAAATTTTGTTGATTGATCCATGACCGTCCTTCCAATTTGGAGAGAAAAATATTGTGTGTGGGTCATGGCTTAAATGTTGTTTTCCCTCTTTAAAATTTTTGAAGCAAACGATGGAAATTTCTTGATTGTTGTGTTCCCATTCCATTTGTAAACTTTTTCCTTCCTTTTCCTAGATCCAAACACAATGTAAGAGAGAAAAAAAGACAATTTTTAGTCGGTAAAAACAGTGTAATCCACCAGTAATAGACATTGAAGCCATCACGCTAAGCTAAGCCAGCTAGAGTTAGTTATATGCACATGCAATGTAACAAAAAACAAAATAAGGCTGAGATACAAACCAATGAACAAGTCTCATTCATGTTTTAAAACTTGCAAAGAGTTACAGTAACATTTCTTTCAAAAAATGTGAAACCGCGTCAGTATTTTTTGCAATGAATCACAATCATCTTCACTCAAGTAAGTGTTAATAAAGAAAGAGTGTTGAATTCAACTCATCACCATCATCTTAAGCTTCTTGTACTGAGTAATGAATTCAGAGAAACCCCATATCAATATGAAGTGCGTGGACATAATGGAGCCGACCGCGCGTGCTCCCACACCTCCTCCGCCTATGAAGCGATGGTTTCCGGTGTTGATCGCCACCATCGTGGTGGCCAATGTGATCTTGTTCGTTGTTACAATGTATGAAAACAACTGTCCTAAGAATTCCCTTCCTCCAGCTCCATGCTTTCCTTCGTTTTTGGACAGATTTTCGTTCCAACCTCTCAAACAGAATCCACTTCTCAGTCCTTCTGATTACCCAAGAGTACTACTTTATTTCACCATTTCTCAATTTTCTTTGCTTATTACCTGTGTGAAGCATGATGACACTTGCGTGTGTCCGGCATATGTAAGTTTCTGAACCCGATACATGTGATTACATTGAATTATATATTTATTTTTTTAATTATTATTGGTGTTGGTGTGTTATCTCATAGAATTACATTTGTTCTAACATCATGGCTAACAAAAGTGTAATGAATAATAAACACATGAGCTAGGACCAAAGAATCACATGACAAGTTGTTAAATTGTCGAGTTAACTCTAATCTTACGAGTTTACGATTTTTTGTCACAAAAGCGAGTTAACTCGTACGTAAACTCTCTTATTTGTAAACTCTGAGTTCAAGTAAACTCTTGATTTTACTACTACTTTACAATAACGTTTTTCAATATTCGGTTTAGTTATTTGTGTTTTTTTTAATGTATTTTGATTTTAAAATGTAAACAATCACACGTTTAATGTTGTTGCGAGGGACAATGAAGCTTGATATAAAGTTGCTTTTTCTTTTGCAATTTCATTTATTTATCTCTAGATTTTTTGATTGTTTTAAGGTTTAGCAACTTTAGGAACTTGTATTTTTATGATTTGGTGGGATAGATTATGTAGTTTGATACAACTATGAGTAAGACACTTTATTATGTTGATTTGATATATTTTTGCTTGATTATTAAGTTGAAATTTTGAATTATAGATGCATTTATGATAGTATATAAGTATAATCTCGTGAGTATATATTAATATTAATATTAGATAAACTCGTATAAGTTGAATTTACGAGTCGTTCCACATAGACAAAACGAGTTTACGGAAAACACTCGAGTTTGACAACTTTGCGAACATGTGCGTGTCGAACTTTCCTAAATATTATTAGGTAAGTTAAACGGATGAGTGAAAAGTTTTGTGTGGGTTCAAACTTCAGAGATTTGTTTGTTCCCTTGAGGGAAAAAGTGAGTGTGTTAATAAGAATAATTGAATAAGAAAGTGTGTCTAACCAGGACTGGGGGGTTTGTAGCATCTTATCTTGTTAGCTTTTCATTTCCAAAGGTTACTCTGTCCATGTAACTGTAAAACAACCTGGTACTATATATATTTCTCAATTCTCATCTCACCATTCCTAAAATCTTTCAATTTTTTTAGATTATATCTTGCTTATTAAAAGTTAAAACAACATTCTAATATATTCATTAATTGCTATGCATGTATATGTTTTTTTATACGTGTCCTAGACCGGCCATAAGGTCAAGTCCTTGATGACATGTGGACTAAACGTCCACCGACTTAAGGTGCATCGTCTAAAGGACCATGCTAACACTGTGTGCCCTGCCCCACTGGTACACATACCTGTGCATATAACACCGTACATGTGTCCCTCCACGGACCCGAATAAGGTGCCACATCACACGGAGACCGTTATCCCTCACGCATGCCTATATAAGGACGACCTTGCTTCACCCTCAAGTAGGGCCAGGAATAAGCCAGACCAGCATACAGGGGCCTACAACCTATCCTGTTATGGCCTGACCTAACCTGTTTAGTAAAGAGTCCTAGGCTTAGGCTTTTTACAAAGCCTGTTTAGTTAAATAGGCCAGACTTAGGCTTCCAGAAAAGCATGTTAAGCCTGTTAGGTCGGCCTATTAATATCTATCTATTAAAAAGTGTTTTTTTTATATTAAAATAATTGCATACAATAAAAATAGAAACACCTTTTTCTCTATCTATCAGTCCCGTAATAGGTTTTGTTGTTATAGGCTTTTAAGTATACTTTAGTGTTGTTAAAATTTGCTTGTAGTGAAATAGGCTTTTAAGTAGGCTTTAAAACATGTTTAACATATTTAGTAGGTCAAATGAACTATTTGATGACCTTAATGTAAAGTAGACCTGTAAGTAGGCTTTCAGGCCAGTCCAGGCTTTTAAATAGGTCAGCCCGTGCCAAGAAAAATGGCCTATGATAGGCCAAAAGGCCAGACTGAGGCTTGTAAAAAAATTCGTAGGTCAGACTCATGCCTTTCAAAGCATGGCCTGGCCTATTCCCACCCCTACTCTCAAGGTATGATTCACTTTCCCACACTTCCTTACACACTTCTATCATTTCTTATAGTGACTTGATTGTTAGATTGCTAACATGCATGCAAGCACCTTTTGTCCCACCGCACCGAAGCATCGCGCTATTACCGTTGTCACCATCCATCCTTACCGGACAGATCAATAAGCAAAGAATAACATTACTATTGAAAGAAACAAAAGGTAAGCATTACAAATCAGCCATAACTATCAAAACAAGTAAACCAAAAATAAACAAGGATATGTAATGTTGTTCAATATCTTACTGTTATATCAAGCCCCGTAACACGAATGTATAGCCGTAACTTAGTATCACTACCACATAGCTACACTGCTCAATTGATCAGTTACTTTCCTTTGTGTTTGCTTTCTCTCTTGCAATCTCTTCTTCCTTACAATAACAACATTTGTAAGTGAGGATTTCTCTGCCATCTTAAATAAAACTTTTTATTCATCGTTCTACTTCAAACTAACCCTCACATTTGTCTTCTCATAAAATAATGCCAGATTTGGCATAAACTTAGGCATTATTCAGGGTAGTTTTCTATTTATTTATTTTGAAGAGTTCAAAAATAAAAACCAACCTCCGTTTTGAGTTTTAAAAATTTCAAATATCAAAACTAGTTTCAACTTTGATTTATGAAATTTCCAAAAACCAAAATCAATTTCAAACATAAAAATAAATATTATTAGAAACATATCTTAATCTAAAAAATTCACAACATTAGGTTTGGAAAGGAATTAAAATATCACAATATGATGTGTTTATTTAAAAATAATGTTAATAATAGTTGTTGAAAGTCGTGGTTGTTAGCAGACACATGATCGGTGGTGGTGAGTGGTATTTAACAGTGGTCTAATGATGCTAGTCAATGGTGGTGACTGATGGTTGGTGGTAATGACCGGTAGTGGTAAGAGTGGTGGTATTTGTTGGTCAATGGTAGTTGGTGGTTGTAACAAGTTGTTGTCAAAGTGGTTCGCTGATAGTCAAACTAGTGATTAAAGGTGGACAGAGGGGTGATCGGTGGTAGTCTCATTGGTTGTTGGCGATGGTCGATGTTGTGGTTGGTTGTGGTCGTAGTGATGGTCAGATTGGTGATCAGAGATGGATCGAGTGGTGATGGATGTTGGTCAGAATGATGGTTGAATGTGGTCAAAGTAGTGGTTGGCAATGCTATGGTAATTAGTAGTTGTCAGATTGAAAACCAATGGTGGCCGATAGAGTGGTGATCAGAATTGGTTAACAATGGGAAGGTCATTGGAGATCCAAAAAGATGTCAATAGGAAGATGTTAAAACAAAAATGAGTTTTGTACAATGCCTCTTAATTTTTGATGATAACAAAGTATAAAAGAACAATTGAATATGTTAATGTGTGTTCAAGTGTGCATGACCATATAATTAAATTTCAATGTATTTAATCAACTTTTAGTTCTAAAAGAACAAGATTCTGAGCACACTTAAGAGCAATTAAAACTTGAGAGAAGTTGAAGAAGTAGAGCCTTTGAAGGACTTAAACTGAAGGCCACGTCAGCATCAGCAGACTATAACCAGTTTTTTCATCTTTTGAATAAAGATTGCTATCAGACTCAGATAGTACAGTTTCTCCTCTTCTAATAACGTGCATAAACAAACAAAGAACTTCAAGGACAATTGGAATGAAACAAATAATTCCTTTTGAAGCAAAGGAATTTCAAATTACCTTCAAACGACATTAACCATGTCAAGAAATATTCCACCGTCTATGATTAAGCCTCTCATGGACTCAAGTAATGCGCTGACACCTTTGCAACGTCTCTCAGATTTCTCTCTATATAAGGAGCTGAAGACTTGAAGAAATCAATAACACTCTGCATATTTTGAAAGTGTCCTTACTCTGTCAAAATTTTAGCGCATAAACACTTAGAATTTCTTACTAACTTTATATCTTAGAAATTCTTAAGTTTTAAGAGTCCACACTAATTTGTATTTGTTTACACATCTGATTGTATATCAAGTCTAAAACCCACATTCTTTATTTGATGAAGTTAGATTGTAGAAGTCTCTTTAAGTTTTGATTGAGCAGATGAAGTCTCTTTCTTGTATGATTGAACATTTGAAGTCTCTTGTTTACGTGATTGAAAATTTGTAATCTTTAGTGATTTTAGTAAAATCTCTTGAAAGTGCAAATGGACTAGACTATTCTCGGTTTGTAGATAAACTATTTTTTTTACGGGTGTAGATAAACTATTATAAATTGCTCTCTCGTATCTTGTGTTTTTTCTCACCTTCAAAAGATCATGTGTTTAGGGGTGACAAATCAGTAATTGGAGGAGAAGGAAAGGTGATTAGCAATGCACAATGAAAGCTTCATATCCTATCTGGTCCTGCATGTATCATATTGTACAACCGCACGTATAATGAAGGGTTACGTGTACCAACGTAATTGGCTCACGTGTATCATAATGTTTGGAGTAAGTACAAGATCTTCTTTTGGCATGCACGACCTGCGTGGGAAGCACATGGCATTGGTGTGTCTTTGAAGGGAGAAAGCGTGGAGAGAATGTGACAACCCCACCACCAAAGTCACCTAACGCCAATGCCAAGCACACCCTCTTTTTATTTGTTGATTCACCCACCTTTGCTTACCCTATAGTCATTATCATTTTTCCATATGATTTAACCTTATTATGGTTGTTGCATTAACACAATTTGAATTTAAGCCATTGCATGCGTGATGTCCCCCAATTTAGTTTAGATGTATTACTACAAGCAAACAATAAAGAGGCCTAAATCTTTATTAAAAAAGAGAACCCAATGCAAATTGTGACAAGTTAGATAGGACCCCGTTTCACCCCCACAAGGGGTCATTACTCAACGATACTAATATTTTATCAACGGTAATGCCGTAATAATTAAGGACGTATAAAATAAGCTTATAAGGTAGTTAGGTTTAACAATGAATTATTGTCTTCTTTTAGTATGTGATTTTTCTTTTAGTATGTGATTAGACTATGGAATATTGACATATGTGGTCACTCATGGAGTCTTGATAGATGATACATGCCTCCCGTTATATTCAAATTACTTATTGAAAAAAATTGTTACCCTGGTGCAACTGTGGATGACATAACAAGTTTATATAGGCAGACTCACATTTCTACAAGGTTACTTTGAAATGTCTTTGAATTGAATTCGGGTTTTATAGTTGAAATTGACCAAAAAATGATTAAGGTTAATTCACCTCAAAAATTAAATGACTTGCATTGAAATGACGATTGAAATTAACGAGTTTGAATGTAAAAAGACTTTGAGTTTAAACGCATAAATAAATGGCTCGAAAGTTTAATTAATCGCATATTTGAAAATGACTAGAAAAGCAAATTTGCGAGTAAATAAAAGAATGTAAAAACAATGTTTGGAATTGAAAGATTGATGGGAAAATAGATTGTTTAAAAGTTAAATTACATAATTGAAAAGAATTCAAAGACAATGGAAGATATGCTTAATGTTTTGAGAAACTTGAGTCACTTACTTTTTAAGAGTAGACTTCAAATTTTAAGTATGTGACTTTTAGTTCTTTTGTGAGAGCTATTATTTATAGATAAAAAAAACTAAATAATTGTCACTTCAATGATCGACTACAATCATAACAGTCACCTTACTGAACTATTTTCAGCCGAATTTGCGCTTGAAATCAACACATCCTTAAACTTGTCTTCGTTAAATTGATGTTATAGTGCACCATGTGTTGGATGATCATGTTTCCCACTATCTGTTTATGTGAAGAACTCATTGTGGTTCGAGATAAGTACTGATTTTGTTTATGTTGACCCTTTCATCATTGAAGTTGTCGTTTTCGCCGAGCCCTTTTATATTTCGATTGATTCATGATTTGTCGATTTGCCAGATTGTTATGAAAAAGTTGTTTTATTGTTAGATTGACCCCATGTTAACTTCGTTATGCTAGCTACCCTCAGACATATGTGCTCTAAAAGCTAAGGGTAGTCTTCAATGTATACTTGACTAATGCTTTGTACAAAAGCAAATGAATTATAGTACATATGTTTGGGAATGTGATTTCCGCCAACCCCGTGACAAATTGGAGCTTTTGTTTGGAGTTAAACTTGAGCTTTTACTTCCAATTTCCTCGTTTGGCTGAGAATCCAAAATCTCACTCCTTTCCATTCTATGTGACCTGTAATATTTTGACAAATTAAGAAAGTTCTCGCACTCCAAGATATACATAAATGATGAATAATGACAATATCTTAAAGACAAGCAGGAAAGTCATGTTGTCAATCATCTCTTGATGTTTTGGCCCCAAATTTGCAATTTTTCTTTCCTTTTGGTTTTGATGCAGCTCTTCAAACCCAACTTAATTATATTTCAAGTTGTGAAATGAATTTTCTAGATTATTTGACATGATTTTACTTACCTTGAACTCTCATAAGGTAAATTTTCATTAAATTGTACAAATATTTATAAAAGGAGATATGCATAGTTACATACAAATTACTCATATTTTAAAATAGATTTGACTCCAACAGTCATAGGATCCCGTATTTCAAACATAGATGGTTATTCCATCTTAACCAAATGATTTAGATTCAAACTTAGTATTTTAATTTATAAAACAAAAATTTGCATTACGGCCATCTATATCTCAAATGCGTGAAAGCAGAATTCACTTCTTTTTATTTTTAAACTATAAAACAAATTAAGTCAGGATCTATGAAACACGAATACAGACACAAACACTGAATACGACACAGACATTACACATCGACATCGCTAATAATTTAAAAAAATAAATAAATTATGTGTTGGTGTCGGACACGACACGTGTCCAATACCAAGACACGCTTAATCCACCGAATGTTCGGCTTCATAGCACAAGATCAAGGTCAAGGAATAACACACCCTAATAGGTAAAGTGTAAAAGTTAGATGTATATTAATATGAGAAAGAAGGAAGGAACACACGTAAATCACAATTTTGTAGTAAAACAAAAGTGTGAACAAACATGTTTGAGCCTTGACTTTAACCATGAAGCTTCATTACTGTGCATGTTTACGGTTTGAGATATTCAGATCGAAAGAGAGGGAAAAGGTTCATGTTAGAATATGGAATGTCTAGTGTGACCCAATTTACGTGGTTCAAGGACCGATAATTATGGGAGACTAATTAAATAGAGGAGTTTTGATTTGATTTTCAATCCCTCCCTTAGGACCCACCCACCCTACACGTTGGATTCTCAATCCACTTGTGTCGTTTTGTTGGATTTTTCCTGCTTCTCTACCAATCTCCAAACTACCCCCCAGCTGGGCACCATTTTAACATTGTTGGGTGATGAGATTTATTGTTTGGCTGCTTGTAGTTGGAAATGTGTCATGTATGGTATCTATACTTGAAAATTGTTTAAAATTTTAACAACAAATGATACTGATCGTAAGTATAGACTCGTAATATTACTTGTCCATATGACTAATACAATGATCCAATTGGTTTTGATTAGCAAAAACAAGATAAATGAGTGTTTGTTTTCTTTTAATTTTGTTAAAATCACAATCAATCAAATTACATTCTCAACCGTAAGAACGTAGTAGACCTTTAACTTAAGTCGTCGTAAAAAATTTAAGCAAACTTTTAGTGGTGTCATAGAATATATTGAACCCTTAATTTGTTTTTAAAGCATTGCTTTCTTACCTAGCCATTTGTCATTCTTTTGGAGTTTAGGAAAACTTATGATTGTTCGGTAAGTACATTAAAAGATTATAAAGATATCTATTTGTTTCAAGGTTTGTAATATGATTCTCGAAAATGTGAGATTGAAAATGTAACATTCTCATGTTTGTTTCAAGTTTTGAAAATTTGTTTTTAGTTATGTTATTTGCATATCATTTCATCTATTGTTATTCTCATGCTTAAAAGATTAAAATCTAACATTCGCATGAGAATACAACTCTACTTGCTATAAATTCTCACTACGACTAACATTTATTTCCATTTTTATTTTTTTAATTAATTAATTTCTAAAACATTGTAAGAAAATCTAAATTTTTATCAAACACATGGGTAGAAATGTTATTCCTTAGAATATTATTTTTAGGAATGTCATTTTAAAGAATGTAATTTCTTAACTTAAAACAAACATACCTTAATACTATGAGACACAGATTCATTCTATCCCTTCAACAAATCATCACTATAACATGATAGGAAAATAATATTTATATAATTGTTGAGATAATTTTTAAATAACTCTTTTACACTCTTTTTATTTTTCTCTCTATTGTTTTTTATCGATAAAAGAAAATCATCTCAAAAGTTTTCATAAAATGAGTATAGAACTATCATTGATATAACTTGTAACCAATATTTCTTTCCAAAAAAAAAAATCTCAAAAAAATAAATACTTTTTTGCTAAAAAAAATAATACTTGTAACCAATAAAATGTTTGGCCCCACCCACTCCCCCCAATTACACCCGCTAATCACGCCTTAAACAGTTCCCCTTTAAATCTTAGGTCATTTTAACTTTTAACCCTTCCCATTTTCTTCCTTTAACTTTATTTTTTGTCACTTTTTTTAGTCCCACTTTCTTGCATCAATAATCTACGCTCTAAGACAGTCACAACATTCCCTCAAAAAAAAAAAAAAAAAC
>Ga0228710_1011765_pt1 | contig 11153 bp, 7 predicted proteins | sample MedpolnodulmetaG_FD_177995 | JGI IMG/M metagenome (GOLD analysis project Ga0228710, IMG submission 177995) | Root nodule microbial communities from Medicago polymorpha collected in Santa Monica, California, United States - pink nodules | ecosystem: Host-associated > Plants > Roots > Nodule... | reverse complement strand
TTTTAGATTTTTATTCGTTGTTTATCAGTTAAAAAAGGGTTTTGTATTCGTATTTTAAAAGCCGAGTAGTTGTCGTCTCAGACGAAATTTCGGCAGAGAGGTATTTTAAAATACCTCATTTGGTTACTGAAAGGGACAATTTTAGATTTTTATTATTTTTACCACTTTTATTTTATTTTATTTTTTTACATTAGTATTGTATTTTATTTTTCGTTTTTTTATTATTATTGTCATTATTTCATTTTGATTTAATTTTAGTCCAGGGTCCAAATGCATTTTATGTCTTGCTGTCCAGCTTAAGGGCATTTTCGTCCATGCATGTGTGGGTCAGAACCCTAGACTGTCACTATTTAAGCAATCATTAGCTGCAGTCAGAAAAAGTCAGAGAAATTCACTGTAGCCGCAGCTTTTACTACACAAACACCTTTTCCATTTCTCTCTCCGAATTTCTGGATCAAGACCCAAAAAAACTCAAAGAACTCATGAATGTTAATCATGAACACATGAACACAAAAATTTCCAGCAAGTGAAAAGTTTCCACAGACCAACAATAACAACAACCGATCCATAATCGACCTCTGTTCAAACTCACAGCCACGTGAATCACAAACCGAGATCCTGTACAAACAAACACCAAAATCACCGAATCCGAACCTCACAAACATCACCAAGGTCGGAAACGAAGAAAAGGAAGAAGAAGGAGCAACCACGAGTACAGATCGAAGCTTAGACGAGTTTGAATCGAAGTTTTCCGAAGACACACCTCCAGATCTTAACCGAAGAAGAGGTATATCGTTTATTCCTTCCTCTTCCGTTTAGTGTTCTTTTTTTTCGAATCTTAGAATCTAGATCTAGCATGAACTAGTCCGTTTTGTGAAAAACTAAGGCCGGATCTATGATGAGAAGAAGGAAGGGAGTCGGGTGATATAAAAAATTTCGAAAAAAGTAAAAAAAAAAGGTCCGACACGGCGGCGCTATGGCCGACCACCGCGTCGGAGAACTGTCAACCATCGTCTCCTCCTTCTCTTCCGACGAGGTTTTTCATGAGAGAGAACAGAGCTTCTCTCTCTTCCTTTGAGTTCTTTGTGTTTAGAAAGAGAAAGTTATGTGGATTATGTTTTTTTTGTTGATAAACATGCTTATATACCTATTTTTGTTTGGACAATCCTGTATGTGTATGACTTGGATCATTCAATGGATCCTCAGGGCTAGGCCGAGGATGCATCATGTTTCTTATCACACGCGCCTACCTGCTGTTTTATTGTTGTGTTCCTTGTGTTTGAGCCGTCAGATCGTAGATCTGACGGTCCCTGCTTTATTTGTTTTTTAGTACTTATTTTATGTGTTTTTTAACCCTTGGATCCTTGATCCAGCGGCTGTGATGAATTTCTTTTTGATTAAATCTAGGCCTCCTGATTTATCGGACGGTCCAGATCTAATCTGCCTGAGCCAAACCCATAACCCATTTCTTTGAACCGGTTCGACCCATCCAGGGCCCAGTACTTCGAACCGACCCGTTTTTCTGCTTAAGCCCAAATATTTTCTACTGTTTTGTTAAATGCACCTCTGTTTTTTAATTATTACACCTTTTCCTCTTAAAAATTTATTTTCTCTTTGTTTTCTTTCCTTTAAAAATATTTTGCTTTGTGTTAATTGTTTATTTTACTGATTTTTTATTTGTTTATATTATTTTGCATTATTTTTGTTCATCATCTCAAGCATATTTATTTTTGTCATTTTATTTTGTTTTAGGGTGTATAATAGGTTTTGTTGTAATTTAATCCATGCATTTTATTTTATTGTCATTTATTTTTCCTTGAAGATTTAGCATGTATTTAGGGACCATGTAATACTCATATAGTAAAAGTTGCACCGACACCACAATTTATTTACCGCATTCCGCCATAAACCGCAATCGAGGACCGAAATGAATTAGACACAAAATAGGTTAATTATTGGACTTAAATTATTTTATTAAAATCAAACTACTAGTAATTTTAGGTTCATCTCCATAACTTGAGAATTTGCTTGGGATCCAACATCCTTTGTAAATATCTCGCTTTTTTTCATCACGTTACGTCGTTATGCTTAGTTTATTAATTCGCGTTTTGTTTAGGAAAATCTTTTTACCAAAAAAAATCAAATATGCAAAACCCAAAAAATATTTTCTTAAAAAACTTTGGATTAATCCAAGTGCCTTTTCCTTTTATTTTCTTAATCAAATGCTTAATCAATTTAATATCTAGACTTGAGTTTCTTGTAATTAAAATTTGACCAACCTCATCTTATTTTCTCTCATGCCTTGAGGCCTCTTTCTTCTTCTCAAAACTCTTTTCAAAAATTATAAAATTAACCTCACTCACCAAAAATAAATTTTGAGAGTGAACTACATTGGTTTTGATCCCACTTGTGGGTATGTAGGCAAAGGACCCAATCCTTCCAAATCAAATAAGAATAACAAAACCATACTTCTTCTCCCTCCATTCTTTCACTTAGACTCTTAGGCAATTATTTTCAAAATAAGTGAATAATTAGCACAAGATAATTTAGCCAAGAGGTTCCTACGGAATACCGTAGTCGTTTAGGGTGCGTTAAACCTTCCCTTTTCGAAACCAACCCCCGGACCCAATCTCTAAGGGTTTTTCTCTCTTTTTCCCTTCCCAAAAATAAAAGTAGAAAGTTCAAAGATTAAAGGTTCAAAACCAATCAATGGATTGATACCCGAAAATCCCGAGCACAATATCCAATAACATGCTTGAATATTTGTTTTAGCAAAAGTGAAGCCAATACACAAATATCCTACAATCTCCCCCTTTGGCAAATTTTTGGCTAAAATAAATTGAGGCCAATAAAAATAAAGATGTGAGATACCACACAACCATTTCTTCAATCATCAAGAACATTCTACCATGAAGAAAGGAACACAATCAACAGATAACTAAAGGAATACCTCAGACATAATTCTTCAGTCACAGCATAATCAACAGACTTGAAGAAGTATAACAGAACTCCAACATCCACTACCATATTTTCACAAAATTCTTCCAATGGAATTACATAGACAAGAGAAAATAAGGTATCACTAAAGAAACTCAGAGACATGCAGCAGTAGAATGATAATCATATCTTTGAATCACAAATAAACAAAACCAGAATGGGAAAAATAAATTCCCACACACACATGTAGAAGAAGCTTGGATGTTTCAACATGCAATCACACATCATATAGGTAAAACTAAATTCCCATCAGAAAGGAAAAGATAAATTTCCCATACATACAGGCAACTGTCATATAGATGTTTCAACATCCTATACCAATCATGCCTACCAGCTTGAGCACAACCAAGCACACTTCATAGTATCACTCCCCCTCAATATATCAACCTAATAATGAATACTAATACAGCGTTTTCTAATTCTCCCCCTAAATATATGCATGCATACTAAGAAGAAAGGCCTTCAAACCAGGAAAACTTCAAAATGTAGAAAACAAATACACAGAGGAGATGTTTCAACATCCACTGGCACATCATCAAGCATGCTTTAAAATGCTACTTCCAGTCAAGAGACATTCTAAACATGCACACACATCTACTCCATGCACACATTCACAAAAGCAAAAATAGAAAATATATATCTACTCCCCCTTTTTAGCCACAAAATGTGCCAAAATAAATCTTCATAAAAAAAGTACCATAATCCTTATGAAGAGCAGGATACCATATCATCCTAAAAAAATGCAGATTTCCATAAGAACCATAGAGTACAGAATATTAGGATTACAAACCAAAGCACTTGAAGTGCTCAAATTATCCAGGACTTAGCCCACACAACAACAAAAAAAAAAAACAAATCCATAGGGTACACTTATAGAAAAAAAATGTTCAGGTCATCAAACAACATCTAAACTGCTATCAGAGGCTTCTTCATCCTTGTTGCCAGCATCATCTGCTTAGGAGATTCCCTCTTTTTAGGAACATCATTGGCAATTTTAATACTAGGGTGTTGGTCTAAAATAATGCTACACAACACGGTATGAAAAGCTATGGGGAATTTAACCGTATCAGTTTTGGCATGCTTAACAGTTTGTTCAAAGATATAAGCACCAAAATCCATCTTAGCCTTAGAGCCTATAGCATAAATAAACTTACTCAACCATGTGGCAATATAAGAGGAATGAGTGGTTGGAACCTAGTTTGCTGCAACAATCCTGTTGAGAATAGCATATTTCACACACAATTTTCCAGAGGAAATATTTTTCTTCTTAGGCCACACCTGGACCTGATTGGCAGTATTTTCCTTGCACACTTGATTATCAGTTACCTCCAGCTCAGGAATATTGGTCTCTTCAACACCAAGAAACTTGTTGATGATGTTGGGAGAGAAGTTGACACATTCTCCTCTAACAAAAACTTTTTGGTACTCCTTTCTAAGAGGATTGTCACAATCATCAGAGATATTCACCAGAAACTCCTTCACTAGCTTTTCATAGCAATCACCAAGATTGCAGATTGTCATCAACATACCTGCTTCCTTGATGAGCTTCATCACAGCTTCAATTTCCAAAGCCTCCTTTCCCAGCTCTCTTTTCAGGGCCCACCTCCTATGATAAATGAATTTCCACCTTTGTGCGTTTTCAGGGAGGTGAAATGAAACCTTATCAATAGGCACATTTGCAACAGTTTGAGAAATCTTCTTTCCTGCAGATTTCTTAGAAACAGAGGGAGTGATGTTTAGAGCATCCCCCTAAACATCATATTCAGACTCACTAGAAGAGACAGCCTTCCTCTTCCTTGACCTTCCAACAGTTGTCTTCACTTTCACTTTACTCCAGTCTTGGGACATTCCATCACAGAGGGAGTCTCAGAAATATCAGGAACAACTTTCTTGGAGGTAGAGAGAACAACTATTCCTTTGTTACTTCTTAATCTCATAGCAACACTTTCACCATATCTCTTTCCCAGAGGCACATCATCAGAGTTAATGTCATTAACATTAACTACATCTTTCTCATCCTTTTCAACAGAAGGATCTTCCTCAGGATCAGATTCAGCTTCAGTCTGTTTGTCTTCGTCGGAAGGGGAATTCACAACAGTATCACCAGAGAGGACTTCATTTTCAGAAGCAATCATAAAACCTGATTCATCTCTAACAAGAGTTCCAGAGTCATTATCCTGTTTGTCTTGTTGGTCCAAGGATGTTCCAACATCCGGCCCAACATCCTTTCGATCATCAGTTTTCTCAGAAGATAGTTGAACACAGTCATCAACCATATTCTTAACACCAGTTTCAGGATCATCAACATCCATATTCTCAGTACACTCACTAGCAGCATTCAAGTCCTCTAACCCTAGTTTTTTACCAGATTCAGATACATCAGAAGTTAGGGTTTCATCAGGGTTACCTTTCTCAATATCAGAAGTTGTAACATCAGGAGCAATCTTGGGGGCTGCTTCAACATCTACATTCTTGGGGTCCTTCACAGAAGTGCCAACATTCGGTTCGACAACGGTGGATACGAAAGCATTTTCTTTCTCATATAGGTCAGCCATGGTGAGAGGAGCTTTTGACTCACCTTTCTTCGATTTGGAGGGCTTTTTCTTCTTTGTCGTAGACTTTGTGGAGGTTTTCTTTTTAGGTTTAGTGGAAGGAACCGTTGTAATAGGTTCGATCATCTTGGGAGCGGACGAACTGATTTCTTGTGGTTCAACGTCAAGCTTTTCTTCAATAGCATGGGGGTTAGTTTTGGTACACATGATGGTGTGGTTGTTTTGATGAAGGTTGATGGAGATGTGAGCAAGAGAGTGTTGCGATGGGAGAGAGAGAGAGAGAAAGAAAGAGAGAGAGAGAGAGAGAGAGAGAGAGATGTTTCTGAACTTGGGAGAAGAGAAAGAAAGAACAGTGATAGGGTAGAAGTTATTGCGTGCAACATTCTAGTTTGTTTACCAATCTGATCATTTTCTTGTGGTATCCACAAGTAACAATTTTCCTTAGATTTGATACCTCTCATTAGAACTTCTCCTTTCTCATCAGTCACCAAACATTCAGATTTGTTGAAGTTCACATCCATCCCTTGATCACACAATTGGCTTATGCCAATCAAGTTAGAGGTTAGATCTTTTATCGATAGGACATCGTCTAGTTTAGGTAATCCATCATTGAGCTTAGTTGTGAGCTTAGTTGGTTTACCTCATCATTGAGTTCAGATATTTTTGTCAGATGATCACTTCTTTTAGGATTTAGTTGACTGATGTACTTTTTCTGCTTCTCTAATAATCTGCATATTTCTTCACTTCTGGTATACAGATCTTTGTAAGATTCAGCAAGCTCTTCATAAGTTAATTCCTCATCACATGATTTCGTATCAGACATACATATACTTGTTAAAGCATTGACATGCTTAGCAGATTCCTTCTCCACTTCTCCTTCAGAGTCATCTTCATCAGACCAAGAGGCAGCCAAGCTTTTCTTTTGTCTCTTGAGAAATGTTGCACATTCTGTTTTGATGTGACCATATCCTTCACATTCATGACATAGGACTCCCTTGAATTGATTGCTCTTTTCATTAGTTCTAGTATTCTTTGAATTATTTTGTTGCTCACTGATGTTGATCCTGATGTTCTGACCATTTGATCTGGGTTTCCAATCAACTTGTTTCAAAATTTTGTTAATATGTCTTCCAAGTAGCACAATTGCCTCGGACAAGTTTTCACCATTCTTATGATCTCCTTGAGATTTTCAACATCAACATCAGAGACAAAAGCAATACTTTTTCCTTTCTTTTCTTCCTTGTTGTTGATCACAATTTCAAAATTCTGGAGGGATCCTATTAGCTCATCAACTTTCATACTGGATATATTCTGAGCTTCTTCTATAGCAGTGACTTCATGTCAAATCTCTTAGGTAAAGATCTGAGAATCTTTCTAACAAGTTTTTCATCATACATCTTTTTCCCAAGTGAATCAAAAGAGTTTGCCATGTCAAGGATGTTCATGTGGAAGTCCTGAATGTTCTCATCTTCCTTCGTTTTTAGATTTTTAAATTGGGTAGTCAAAAGTTGAAGTCTTAACATTTTTACTTTGGATGTACCTTCATGTGCAGTTTTGATAATCTCTCATACATCCTTAGCAACAGTGCATTGTTTGATCATTATGAACATGTTGTTGTCAACCTATTCAATGCCTTGGAGTTTTCAAGAGCTAACTCATCTTTAGCAGTGGTCCACTCTTCTTCTGGTTTTAGCACAGCTCTCTTGTTATTATCTTTATCAAGAACAACAGGATGCTCCCAACCTTTTAGAATTGTCTTCCATGTCTTGCTATCTATGGATTTGAGGAAAGCACTCATGTGTGATTTCCAGTAGTCATAGTTGGAACCATCCAACAAAGGTGGTCTGTTCACAAATCCTCCTTCCTTGTCCATAAGTTATAAGTTATAATTAGACAAAATTATCAAAGCATGGGTAATTATGTTGTGTTTAGCTAATTCTTGATTGTCTTGAACCTTCTTGAAGAGCCTTGTCAAAAATAATTGTAGAAGATGAAAATTTGTAATACGAAGGCATGGGGTCTGTAAATTAAAAAAAAAACGATGGAGCAGGCAATGGCTTTGGGCTGTGCACAATTGAGCCAAAGATGTTATGAGACGATTCTCCTTTCTTTTCTTTTCTTTTTTATATTATAAATAAGGTGGTTTTTTTTTCTCTCAAAAGTCTAGCGCTAAAATTTACATATACCGAGTAATGTGAAGTGGAGGATTATGAATTTAAACAGCATCTTATCATATCAAATGTTTTTATACCTTTCTACTTTTGAATTGTACATAAAAAAATTAATGTGATTCTATTTTGATAATTATAAAAATATGAGACTACATCGTGTATACACTGATTTTAGGCTAACTAGTTACATAGTTAGTTGTGGTTTTAACTAAAAAAAATATTATTTTTTTTGATAATTTTAAACTACATGATATTTGTAGAGAAATATAATATCACGAACATGTCTCAAAGTGTTGTCATCATTAGACATCCCTTTAAATAGATATCAAAATACTAAGTGAGATTCTGACTAATTGAAGATGTTAGACTTCCATAACATATAGTTAATCAAAATTCAAAAATCCGATTGAAAAATATATCTATATTTGACGTGTCTCAAAAATGATGGAGGTAATATGTTGAAACCAAACCTCCCGTGGAAGGTAACCTGTTGAAACCAAAACAAAATAGATCTCAAAACACAATGTGAAAAAGAATAAAAACGATTTGCAAAACAACCTATTTAAAATCCAAACATCCTTTGACCAAAAAAAATCCAAACATCATAGCATATGAGAGACCTTCAGTTTTGATGGTAGCATTTTGAATTTATGTGTTTTGAATTTGATTAACTAGAATAAGATTACATCGTAATTTATGTCAAGACAAGAAAATAGCCAGCCAAATTGAAGGCTAAGTAACGCTGTAAATCAGTAATTTTTTTTTCAATCAAACATTAGTTCCTTAAACTAAATGGATTAATTAATGACAAGAAACAATGAATGAATCATAGCCATAAAGCTCCAGCTTGTTTAAGCAATGGAACCAATTCACCAGAAATATGAGTAGCCATGAGACGATCCAATCCACCAAACAACTTACCACCTATAAATACCATTGGAAACTGCACATTTCCTTCAATTATTGATTCCAATTCTTTTGCAACACACACTTCATCTTTCTCTTCTTCCACCTCATGAATTGCAGGGTTAACACCTAGACTCTGGAGAAGCCTTTTCACCACATGACTCATGCAGCAACCTCGTTTCCCAATAACTATCACAGCGTTCTCAGAAACCATGTTCAAAATCATCTTTTCTTCTCCTTTGGATGAAGCATGATTCTCCTTCTTCTTGTTAGAATAATAATTTTCATTGATGTTGCCAAAATTGTTGTTGTGTGATGACATGTAAGGAATTGCTTGATGCATGATGTTAATTTTGAGAGAGAGTGGGTTGGTTTATGGAGATTATGAAGAGGATGTAGATGGAATATATATAAATGGAGAAGGGGATGGGAACGTTTACTCGTTATTTTATTTTTGATAAAAGACTCGATTTAGTCTCGCACAATTTACTAGTGGTCCAATTCATTTTCGAACGAAAATAACACATAAATTAGTCGATGACATTTTTATATTAGAAACAAACTAATCATTACGTAAAGTTTTACTCATTATAATAGTACTATGAATCATAACTAAATTTGATTTCGATAAAATTGTGAGAGATCAAATTGAATCTTAGTTTATTATGAATGAATCCTTTACTTATAATGACGTCAACGGGAATTGAGGAATATAATGTTCAAAGTAACTACGCGGTAGTATTTGGTCATCTTAATGTTGTTGTGGCTGACGTTTAAGGTTGTCACTTGTTTTGTTTGCAATTTGTGTACGTATTCGTTTGGACGGCGCCCAACTTTTTATGCTCCATGTTTTGTCTTAAATCTGTTTTTTGTTTTAAAATAAATCCAAATTTGATCTCATTGCTGATGAGATGAGATCCCGGCCAATACGGAGACTATGATTTATTTGGATGTGAGAGGAGATGGGTCAGTTTTTAAGGGAAAGAGTGGATCAAAGGAAAATAGAAAAATATGATTCCATAATTTGTTTGTTTTTCATTAGACTAAAATCTTAAAATGTTTTGCTAATCAATGAATAGTGATTATATGGAAAGAAAAAAATTTAACTTTTTGTGAAATGAATCGCAAAAATTACAATATAAGGTACACCCTCTAGTCATTATTATAAACAAAAATTTACGTTTTTTAATTAATAATATATATGCTCTTTATTATAGACCACATATATTATTTAATAAATGAATTCAAAATGTTGATTTTGTTTTATAACAATGACCGAATGATATAGTATGCAGTTTGATTTGTGTTGATTATGATGAGGTAGTCATCCCAACTTAAAATATACTTAATTTTATGCGGTTCTAAGATTATTTGTGATTTTTCTTTGAAAAATTGTTATTTACTTTTTTTGATGGGATTGAAAAACTGTTATTATTATTTAATTAATTTGGATATAAATAATTAAATATTTTAATGTCTTGTCAACAATTATCATTATTAGATCACTTGTTAAAGATTTAAAAATATAAATAATTAATAATTTTTATGTAAAAAATATTTTTTTTATGTTTCATTGTACTCCCTTCATCTTAAAATGTAAGCAAAAATTAGTTAATATAAATCGATTTATTTAGTATAAATTTTGAACCAAATATATTAATTTTATTGATCAATTTTTATTTAAATTTTGAGATGGATGGAGTATATCTTAAGGAAAAAAAATTCTCCTAACTTCCATTTGTTAGCATTTAGCAATATCTTTAAATAATTACGTATAGACGGAGGTGGCACACGTTGAATCGGTGAGCCGGTGAGAGCAAGTGTGACGTCAGCATTGTCAGGATGCATGGTATCAATGTGGCAAGGATAATGCTTCACGACTCATGACGCCAGCAATGCTGTTATCACTTAACAACCAACTCGAGCCATTAGATTTATGCCACGTCCGCGGAAACCTTTTAACCATTTAACCTCATGGCTGCATTGGAACCTTCCACAAAGTCCCCAGCCCCCCACCTTTAGGCCAAAGACCACTCTTCAATCTTCATATTTTAAGTGCTTCTAGTAAAAACATGTTTGATAGACATCCTTTTTTTTGGTTTACCCGCAATATGCAATTGATTCATTGAATGAAATTTTTTTAAAACAACTTTTATAAAAAAAATTTAACTTCTATCATCGTACATCTATCATTTTTTTAAAACAACTTTTACGGAAAAATCTCTCATTGGATGTTAGAGTACTTCTTTAAAGTCTTAAATTAATTTTTCCCAATAAAAAACTCATAAATTAATTCCAATTTTCTATTATTACTTGATTTTAATGTTCAATTTTAGATCCATGGTCAGGGCTTTTTACTTTATTTGTCGATTTTATTTAACTTTATAATTTTATATAAAGTGATTGCATCATTATCGTTGAGTAAAAATTTGGAGATTTTAAAACCATATAATTCTATATGTAAACAAATTGAAGACATAATTTTATGGAACTTGTGATGGACACATATTACTTAAGTGTACAACAA
>Ga0228710_1011763_pt1 | contig 11154 bp, 3 predicted proteins | sample MedpolnodulmetaG_FD_177995 | JGI IMG/M metagenome (GOLD analysis project Ga0228710, IMG submission 177995) | Root nodule microbial communities from Medicago polymorpha collected in Santa Monica, California, United States - pink nodules | ecosystem: Host-associated > Plants > Roots > Nodule... | reverse complement strand
CCCACAAAACAACCCCCCCCCCCCCCCCCCCGCTCAGCTGTTGGATACTTATAGAGGAAGTAACTTGATCACCAAAAGTGCAAAATTAGGTTAAGTGGGGAGTAAGAAAATGTAATTTGGAATTTTTGCAAAAAAATGAGTTTTTTGTGACTTTTTTGGATAATTTTTGGTGGTGAGTGATGATGCATAAAAAAAATTGAAAAGAAAAAATTGATCACGAAGTAACAAAATAAAAATGTAAAACTTATTCAAAAAAAATGCATAAAAAGAAAAAATTGAAGTTAACTTGTGAAACAAGTAACTAAGGGGAAGAATATTAATGAAAATGCATTTGGTGTGAAAAAAAGTTTTTTTTGAAAAAACTGACTTTTGGTCAACTGTTGACCTTGGTCGAAGGTTGACTTCGATCAACAGTTAACTTTGGTTAATGTTGACTTTTTTTAAAAATAAAGTTTAGAAAATAAGAAGAAAAGGAAAGATAGTTTTAGTTAGGGCAAAATTGAGGTATGACATGAAACATTAAACTCAACATACCACAGGTGTCTTAGTGTTGGAACATTGCATACAACATCAGGAAGCTAGGTCTATAGGATTAATAGGGTGCTTCGTCCTTCTTATGTAATTAATTAAATAAAGCAGGGAGGGATGCATGCATTTAGTTTAGGGGGACCGAGTTGAGAGTATAACTCGGTGAAGAAAAATAAATTTTCAAATGCATAATATATACAAGATATTTAAGAAATTATAGGATATATTCAAAATTAATAGATATCCAAAATTATAATTTTTTTTAAAGATATAAGAAAGTTGAGTATGTTAATATTTGTCAGAAAATGATGAGCCTAAAGCGATTTTTGAATAACACAGAAAGAAAATATGAAACAACAAAAATATAAACGTAGAAGGATTCAATCGCAATCATTAAATTATTGGTAGTGGTTGAGAGTGAACACAAAGTTGCAGTCAACGATTCGATATTTCTAAAAGACATTGCAATGAAGAATTATAAATTAGAGTTCTAAATAAGGATTAAGATTATTCTATAAATTGGAGATAAAACTCTTGTTAAAGATTTTATTTAAGGATTAGTGCAATAAAGTCGAAAAACTTAATTGTTTAAGGCCCAATAAATTGAGTAAAAAAATCATTATACAATATCGTATAAAATCTACAAAATATAAATATTAAGACCAGAAAATATAATAACATACTAATATATAAGGTTTTTATTTTCAAAAGTTTAGGGGAGATCACCATGACCTCTTCTGGTCTCTCTTCTAGGTCCGTCCCTCAAATAAAGAATGAGTTATACAATTTTAAAAATCATGTGAGCTTTATAGTTATCTAGTAAAATAGTGCTTACATGCATGTTACTAAAATGAAGAATGAAGACACAAACGTTAAAACCGATCAAAATTGACGAGTGACTAAAAATTACAATTGAAGATAAACATTACAATTGCTAAAATTAAGCCTTGTTTATGAAAGCCACACAAAGTACAAGCTTAGTTTACGTATCATGTAATCCCTCCTCCTCCCAATTTATGGGGGATGTTTTTTGTTATGTTGCTTGAAATTATAATTTCTTTCAAATTTGGAATTTGACCACAGCATATCCAAACAAGTCAGGCAAATGTCCATTTTCTTTTCTATCTAGAACCTAAACTTGTCCACGTTCACAAAACTATAAAATGTCACCAATCATGGGAGAACAATTCAGTGAATCACACCAATCCATTATTTTGACCTTGACTAACAACGTCACCACGTTACTTTTTTTATGAAAACCACACAAAAGCTCAAAATCTTCATCCATAATTATTACTTGTAAGCTTGCTCGTAGAGGTTGAGGAGTGAAAGAAAGACCTAGGCCAAAAAAGTAGCTCAACTCAAAAAGTAGGTAAGAGTAAGTATAATTGAAATAGCACGTGTCGAACAACCTAGCTTACAACACAACAGCATCATTGAATGAATATACCAATTTGTTTGTCTACCATCTAATCATTTAATCATTACTCACTATCCATCCCGCAGATGACTCATTTAAAAATTTGCAATTTTAATCTAACTTATTTTGACCATATTTTTCTACTAATATATAAAGATAAATAATATCGTATAAGATGTTGGTAGATTCGTCTCGATGAACATTTTTAAAATATCAATTTTTCATAATTTTTCTAACATATTAGTCAAGATTTTTAAACTCAAAATTATATATTGGCATACGTAATAGAGTCAACTATATCATGTATTATGGAACCGTGAGATCATAATCTCTTTCATTTCACCTTCAAAATCAGTCCTTTCAATTTGGTTTTCATATGTATCTTGAAAATATCATTAGAAAGAACATAGAATATTCGCAACTAATAGATAGATTAGTATCATTTATTCAATGTAATATATTATAAGTAAATTGAGAAATAGATATATACGTATTATTGAAAATAAAATTTCTTTGAATTTTATCTTCACATGTTCATAAATTTTTCTAACCTGACTATAGCACTTGACGCGTGTTCACCGTCCTGTGAAAACTCACACGTGAAAAATGACAAGGACGAAATCGAATAAAATTATTTAAAATGTTTAGATTTTGTTTACGTTTAGGCTGACGCACACACTCACAGCAAGAAGAAAGAAATTGAAAGAAAGTATTGTCTCTATATACACGTGTGTAGCTTTATATCTGTGATTCGTTTTTTAATTAGTTTGTATAACCCTCTGCAATTATTATTTTAGAGAAAATTAATTAATTGATTGACATTCACATATTTATTTGTTGAAAAATACTAACCGATGTCTTTTGGACATAGATTTAAGTTTTAAAATAAGTAAAGATTCATGTTAAGATGTGTCTTTATGGCACATGTTAAGTATCAATGTCATTCCATTGATGGTAATGATTTATTGAAAAAATTAATATTAAACATTTTAGACAATAAATTAACACAATTTTCAATACATAATTTTTATTAGTGGAATTCATAACATATACCCTAATGACACAAATTAACATTTTCATAAGTAAATTTGTATCAAAAGTGATGTAATTATTGTTAAGACAAGAGTCAAAACTTGTATTTACAAGACAAAGGGATTCATTAAACAATGTCTTTAGAGTTTCGACACGCGTTAACAACACTTTATTAAAAAAAACTTTTATTTGACGGAATATCCTATAAAAGAAAGACTTGGTACAATCGTTATTATTGATTTTTGGTAATGAATAAATATATATTAAAGAGATAAATATTAAATACTTTCCTTTTGTATTTGGTCAACAGTTCAAATTAACATATTTGGCTTTAAGCAATGAACAGTTTCATACATTGAATCGGACCCGTCAAAGGCCACGGACCGTACGGTAAATAGATAAGATTGTCCGTTCGCATAATCATCATCTTTTTAAACCGTTAACGTGGCACATCCTTAAAGGCTCCAAACTCAAATTGGTCCCACATAAAGATCACGATGCATTTTCTCTTACCAATATAAATAACCGCAATCTCTCCTTGTTTTAGGAAAAAAGGAAAGAAAAATAAACATTAAAAATTTAGAAAGAAAAACACGTTTTGTTTTCTTCTCTCTTGTTCATCAATTGTTATTTGTTTTATCATAATGGGAGTTCCAGAGAGAGATCCTCTTTCACAGTTGAGTTTACCACCTGGTTTTAGATTCTTCCCCACTGATGAGGAGCTTCTTGTTCAGTATCTATGTCGTAAAGTTGCAGGGCATCATTTTTCTTTGCCAATTATTGCTGAAATTGACTTGTACAAGTTTGATCCTTGGGTTCTTCCAGGTAATTATCTATCACCAATGTTTATTTCAAGTTTTAGGTTGCAATTGCAGAATATTTCATGTCTTTAAAATACTAAATGTATGTTTGATATTACCGTGAGTTTGTCAGAATCACGGTGAACCACTGTGATTTTGCGTTAGTTACATTTTTTAGTTTGTAACTTTTGCAAGTTCACATTGAAATTCTGACAAGTAATATGAAACATGCACTAAAATCACAACTATGTTAATACTGCAGCTAAATATTTTGTGTTTGCATTTAATTTGTTTAATTGGAATGCAATTTTAATATATTGTTGTCATGATTTTGGTGCAGGCAAGGCAAATTTTGGTGAGAAAGAATGGTATTTCTTCAGTCCAAGGGACAGGAAATATCCAAATGGTTCTAGACCAAACAGAGTTGCTGGTTCTGGTTACTGGAAAGCCACAGGAACAGATAAAATTATCACAACTGAAGGTAGAAAAGTTGGCATAAAAAAAGCACTTGTTTTCTATATTGGCAAAGCACCAAAAGGAACAAAAACTAATTGGATTATGCATGAGTATCGTCTTCTTGACGCTTCGCGAAAACACAATCTTGGTAGCTCAAAAGTAAGCAACACAATCATGTTATATTTCCTTGCTCATTTTTATTGATAAGAAAAGTAAAGAATCTAACTTATTTGATTTATTGATGCAGCTTGATGATTGGGTTTTGTGTCGAATATACAAGAAAAACTCAAGCTCGCAAAAGGAAATTCCAACATTTTCAAGCAAAGAATGCAGCAATGGTTCTTCGCCTTCATCGTCGTCCCAGGTGGATGAAATGTTGGACTCGTTCCTGGAAATTGATGATCAGAGCTTTGCACTGCCGCGGGTGACATCACTCCGAATGCTACAACAAGAGGAGAAGTTCGGGTTTCAAAACATGGGTACCGGAATTTTCTCTGATTGGGTTAACCCGACCGATATTGAATCCTCACCGGAATTTGGTTTAGGAAACCAATGTCAGGGGATGCTGAATTACGGTTGTAATGACTATTGTGTTCCTTCCGTGCCACCGTTTGGCAACATGGACTTGTCGGCGGAGTCCAAGAACCCCACCGACGAAGAGGTTCAAAGCGGCATGAGGACTAACCGAGTCACCGACACTTCTAGTTTATATCAACATAATACTAATGTATTTTTATCGGGCTTAGGTGACCCATTTGAATTTGGGTATTCAGGTCATTAATTATAGGTCAAGAAGTTGTTTATGTCGTGATAATTTTTAAGAAGAAAATTTAGATTTAAGGAGACACATCTCATACAAGACCGAATTAAAAAAAAATCTTCAATGATGATATTGGAATTTATGTGTAATACACAAATAGTGGAACCCTAGCTTTAAACTCAAGTCACAGCAAATCCTATCATATGTGTCAATCGTAGGGTTGGTAAATATATTATGTTGCAAACAGATTATTGCACTATGCATGACTATGTGCAAATAATTGGTGATTCTTTGGTTATTCAATGTGAAGGATTGGTTTGGTTATGGATCCCAAAAGTAGAAAGACAAAACATGCAGTTTTGGTCCTGGTGGATGTTACGGAATGGATGTACGCATGCAAATATACAATGAATCCGTGCACTGGTCGGTCATTGAGAAAGTAACTGCGCAATGGTGCATGAACCCATTGGAGCTGAAAAGTAGTTCTCATTGCAACTTTGCATGACATTATTTGGCTGTATCAGGAACATTTCGGCTAGGCCATTAAACACGTTGTACCTAAACACAATATTAATGGCGGCTGTTTTCAAAAGTTTGGTTTAGATTTATGTGATTAACTATTTTTATATAGAGTATTTGATGTCTTGTAGCATGTCGACAAGACAACCACTTGATTAATATGTAAATTGTAATGAAGGATTTATACATATCCCATGTTTGTTGTGAAGATTTTATTTATACATGTGTTACACAGAATGAATACTAAGATACGTATAAATAAAATGGTTTTTTTTTTCTTTTTAAAACTTGATATCCCATCTAAATATCGACTAATTTAAAAAGGAGTTTATTGTTAAATACATAAATTTAACAAATTCATTCCTTCAAAAAAAAAAAATTAACAAATTCATGAAATACAAGTTTGGGTCATAATAAGTGTATCCGGAAAGAACAAAATGAGGTTTTTCCATATCAAAGCATCCATCCGAATTGTTAAATGGAAAATTTATAAGCAACCTTAATTTATTACAGTAGACGTGAACCATCAGACATTCACTCTACTCCCCTGGTAGTGCTGCCAAGTAGCTCTCAGTCATAATATGAAACACACAAACGAATGTGAACGCATGAAAGTGAAGAAGCAACAGTCAAAAGTAAAACCACACATGTGATTAATATCAAGACTTCAGTCCTAGGTTTTGTATTTTTTTACCCAATCCTAGGTTTTGAGTTTGAGAAATGATATTTGAACAATCATTTTGCGATAACTTTCAAGACAAATCTTTCTATCTCCTACATACATTATGTTCTCTCTCTCATATTTTTGTCCCAAAAGAAGTGGGAAGAAATAATTGTTCCAAACAGTTATCCAAAAGATGATTATACAAAAATCATTCATCTTTCAAGTTTTATATGTAGGTGTGGGTTTAAATTTGAACCTTGATTGAGATTCAAATAAATTTTGCTACTCCAACTCAAATTTCATCCTATTTTTGACACTCATTACCCCATGGTTTGAACAATAAATTATAGCAAATATTATTGTTTGACAATATTGTAAAAAATATTATAAAATATGCGTTTTCTGTTTCAGACCGGATTTCAGCCAAATACACTTCAGCCCAATAACCCGAAATCTACGTTGAGTCATTGACAACCAATAACCTTATGTGTAAGTCATAGTAAACAAACATTGAAGGTGAGAAAAACACAATAAGGGAAGGTGAATTGTGTTGTCCTTTTTTTTTTCTTCTGAATTTTTTTTTGTATTTGTTTAATCAAAGCAAATCAGTTAAGATAATCAAAGACATCCAGAGAGAAAGAAATACAACACAAAAAATTATCCTGATTCACCCTACAATTCGAGGTTAGTCCAGTCCCCTTGCACTTTCTAATGGATTTTTCACTACAATTGCACAAGATTACAATTGCTCAAACACACAAGTTTGAGACTTCCTTGTCTCACACAACTCATACAATCAGAGTTCAACAAATAAATGAGATTGTGTTTACAGTTTAAACTCATAGAGTGGTAAACAAAACTTAAAGTTCAAGTAACTTCTCAAACTAAGAAATTCTAAGATTTACAATTGTAAGAATTTTCTAAGTGTTTGAACAATTTTGAATTTGACAGAGTTTTGACACTTGTAAATTTTGTGAAGTCACTTAAATTCTTCAAACTACTTAGGTCCTTATATTGGAGAAAAATGAGAGAGTCGTTGTTTGAAGAGTGTTAGTGCATCAAATTCGTCTTTAAGAAGCTTTGATGAAATTTGAAAGCTTTGTCTGTAATGGATGATGTTGTTAAATAGTACTAGAAAGGTCCTTTGATTGTTTGGAAATGATCTATTACATTATATTTGTCATTGAAGTTCTTTGTCTGTTTCAGTACATGGTCAAAAGAGGACAAACAATACGACTAGAACTTGAAATCGACGTTCCTTTGGAAAAAGACAAAACTGGTTAGAGTCTTCTAGACTGCTGATGTGTCATTTAGAACTTGCTTTCTTCAAAGTATAATTCCATCAAAACTTGTTCTCATCAAAGTCTTCAAACCTTGATGCATCTTCTGATCAAAACTTTGACTTCTTGTTGAACTTTCTTCAGACCATCTTCTAAGTCTTCATAACTTCTCTTGAGTACCAAAATGCTTTCCTTTGTGTTCAGAGCTTGAGGTATCATAATCAAAACATGACTTCGAAGTCAGGATTTGATTATATGGTCATGCACACTTGAACACACATTAGAGTATCCAATTGTTCTTTCATACATTGTTATCATCTAAACTTTAGAGACAATATTTTAAAACCCACTCTGCTTCAACAAACACAGCTCCGACGAACATCCCTATATAAGGAGAATTGTGCACCATTTCAAGGACAAATTCATCATTCACCTCTTAATAAAACTATACTAGAGAGTTTTTTCTATATTCTCTCTTGTAATATCATTGTACTCTCACTGGAGCATTACTTTTCATCCAATGTCTTACCAGAAAACACAAGATCATTACGGGTTGTGCAGTTGGAACACACAACAATATGCCAGATTAACAAAAGACTGCGTCAAATCTTATCCCATAACACGGTAAACACCTCGAAAAGACACATCAAATCTCTACCATTACCCACCCTAACCATCTAAATTACATCATATACCAAACTTTAGAAGCCATCCAACATGTAACAAAAAGATTATCAACATACTCTTTAAATACCCCGTAGATAGCACAAAGGGAACCCGTCACATTGCTAATAACATCATGCCTAAGCAAATTAGCTCTAGTCAAGATCCTATCAAGAAGAAGTTGTCAAGACATCACCTAAACTTTTAAGGGGGGCCAACTCTTCTAGACCAGAGGTATAGATGCCCTACCTCCAACCCCCAAAGACCTCTCCAGGAGATGGTCATACAAGGATTGAATTGAAAAACACTCCATCAAGAAAAGCCTTGTCGAACCAGGAGTCTACATTCACTAAAACTAGAAATAAATCCAACACATCCAACAACTTAACCATTAAAACCTTGTCTCACACAAACAACTTGTAGATTATTTAATTTACAAAAGGGGTCAAACTTTTGCTGACCAATGAACTGAATAGTTTATCAGGTCACAAGGAATAATTAATTGTAGTTCGTATAATTTAAAAGAAATGTTGAACCTCTGTTGACCAATGAATTGAACACCACTCATCTAATTAAAAGAAAGCTCTAATTGTAGTTCATTTGATTCACAAGATGGGTCAAACCTTTGTTGATCAATGAACTGAACATTGTTCATCTCATCACTAATAAGGTCTAGTCATAGTACATCTAATTCAAACGATAGGCGGAACTTTTGTTTACCGATGAACTTATGTTCATCTGATTAGAACTAAAATCTAATCGTAGTTCATATGAAAAACAAGAAAGGTCAAGCATTTGCTGACCAAATGACCTAAACACCGTTCATTTGATAACAAGTTTAATTATAGTTCATCTTATCACAAGTCTAATTGTAGTACAATTTATTCAAAAGTAATGAGAAGCCAAAAAAATTTCTCATCAAATTTATATTTTAAAGAACTCATTTTGATGTATAAGTTAAGTAAAGATAGAACTTGTGACTGATTTGACATGTTAATTTTATGATTTATTGATTTAATTTATATGTATCGATAGTGTAGGTTTACATTCTCGATCAATCATAAATGTTGGATGGCTAAATACATTTGACTTGAATCATTTCTACTTTAAAACTCGCACAAGATGATTTATAATTGATTGACAATATATAAAGATCTACACGGACAGTGCATCAAATTTATCTTTTAACAATTTTTTATTTCTTATCACGTCCATAATTATGTACTTTGCCACGGTTAGCCTCCATTACAGAAAAAATGACAGTAACAAGCCAAAATGTGGCAGCCTCCCCCAACAGCACCCTCTCTTTCTCTGCACTGGTCATTGCATATGCTAGAGCCGACACAAGGTCCAGACCATGTTCCACTTGGCTGTTGACAAATTGCTGCAGCAATCCGAACCTCTGAAGGTAAGAAAGAAAGAAAAAAAAGAAAATCACTCAATTAGCAAATCCTCAAGATGTACAATGATAGATAGTATTTTTTAATAGGAAAAAAATTTAAATGCATTTTTTAATATATTTTTTCATATGATTCTTAGCTAAACACGGATACGGATACATACATCAGATACAACACGGACACTGACACGACAACACCGTTAATAATTTAAAAAAATCACATAATTCAATATATTCATATGTGTCGGTGTCGTTTACGTCTAATCCAAGGAGTGCTTGTGTTTCATAGATTAAGAACCATACAAAAAGTATTTTAAAAAAAATGTACAAGTTTTTTCATTTAACATCTCGAATTTCTTATGTGCATATAAATTCGATATACTAATTTTTAAACATGCATTTTTGTGTGAACAAGCCGGAAAGATAGGAGAGACTAACCAGCTGAAATAAGGTGAAAGACGAGGCAGAAGAACACAAGGAAAGTGAACAAACAACGAGTAGTACAAATAGCCATTTTAGTTTTCTGCTAGCTATGTGATAATATTTATATAGGAAGAAGGATAATTTAGTTTGGATTTGGGACAATGTGGGTGCTTTGAACATTAAGCCGGAAAGACGGCACAAAATTTGATGTACCTGCAAGATGCGGATTTTCTATACACTTTCTGCTCCGGCTCTTTGTTTTACTTATGTTGTTGATATGCTGTCCGGTCGGGTCTTAAGTGGCGCAAGTCGCTACACTCGGTATGTTTGGTTATGTGACGATAATTAATTTTGAATCAATTGATTTTGTAAGATTTATTTCGACTAGAAGTGAGTTTATATTATAATATCTCTCCGTAAATGTGAGTTGAGCTTTAAATTTATCTTTGAAAATCAATTTTATAGTTAAAAGTTATAAATCACAACTTTAAATATAGTCAATTCTAGAAACAATATCAATTATACTCGAAAACAACAAAAACATTTCACAACCAATTTTGACTCATCTAAGGGAACCAAACAAACACTATGGATTTTCCTTTGAAAAAAAACACTATGAATTTAGTATTACCAACTAAATCCGCATAAATTTATTCGTCAAAGAAACTACAAAATAACAAGATCTTAATAAGAGATAGCAGGATACGCGAAAAGAAATGAGAAAATATTCAAGGTATTATATATTAGTGCTACTAATATAGACCTTAAAAAGATCTAAAGTTGGATTCTAAACATTATCAATAATATAGTAGATTTATAGTATATTTTGTTATAAAAGAGGAACAGTGTGCAGGGTGAGACTATATGAGTATGAGTGGGGTAGGTTTGGCTACCGTCATTTTTTTATTTGAATAAGTTAGTATACTTTGTAATTAACTATTCAAATAAGAGTAATAGAGCGCCTTAAATCTAGACTGTCAGATTGGAAAAGTAGAAATTTGTCTTATGGTGGCCGCTTGATTCTCCTTAAGTCTGTCCTGTCTTCACTGCCTGTCTACGCCCTTTCTTTTTTCAGAGCTTCCGCAGGTATAATCTCTTCCATTGAATCTATTTTAATTAAATTTTTTTGGGGTGGGCGTGAGGATCATAGAAAAATTGCTTGGGTAGACTGGAATTCTATTTGTATGAGTCAGGGGGTTGGTGGTTTGGG
>Ga0228710_1011762_pt1 | contig 11156 bp, 4 predicted proteins | sample MedpolnodulmetaG_FD_177995 | JGI IMG/M metagenome (GOLD analysis project Ga0228710, IMG submission 177995) | Root nodule microbial communities from Medicago polymorpha collected in Santa Monica, California, United States - pink nodules | ecosystem: Host-associated > Plants > Roots > Nodule... | reverse complement strand
ATATATATTCGACATAAATGCACATAAAAAATAAATAGCGTGAAATCTTAAAACTAACTACACCAAGTCAAACTACAATCGACCATTCACCAACTAAGATAGTCATCCTTTAAACCAAAACATAACATATAAACAACCTGCACTATGAAGATAGCAAGGTAGTATGAAGATAGTCACCCTTTTCAAGTCATGGCCAATTCATAAAAGCAATGTGATGAAATTACTCAATAATTATTTATTATTTATTATTTAGTTAGTTGTTTTTGATAGATATTAGTTTGTTAGGATGGCTATATATCCCTTATTTTTCTCTTTTCTGTTAAGTTGCTAGCTAATGGTCACCGAATCCTTATATACATAACCCCATTTTGCTATTGAGTCATTTACCTGTTATATACATGTGTCAAGTTTAATAGTTTTGGACACGGGAGGATCTATTGAGCAAAGGTACCAACAATAGATTGATTGCATTCAAAAATAGGAAACCAGACGATATTGTTCATTTTTAGGCTCAAAGATGGGCAACTAGTAGAAAAAATTATCAACAAGTCATGAGGTCAAGGAAAAGAATTATAGTACTCAATTTCATAAAAACATGTTTCACATGTGGAAATTAGCTTCAGCACGATTACAAGGCATGTTCTGGATAATCAAATTCAATGATGAATTATCACTGATAATAAGGAAGGGCATAACATGTGATGAATGATTTATGCAAGCACTTATAATGACTTAAAAACTCACTTTTATGGTGGTGGTGAAATTTAAGTCTTAAAAATCGTGGTTGGGCTTAGCACAACCTCACAAAACCGGTTTTTGAGGTGAGGATTGCCCCCACTTATAAAGACATTGTCAGGCCATGTCCTGTCCGATGTGAGACTTTTAACACACCCCCTCACGACCAGCACTATCACTGATAACAAGGAAGGGCATAACATGTGATGAATGATTTATGCAAGCACTTATAATGACTTAAAAACTCACTTTTATGGTGGTGGTGAAATTTAAGTCTTAGAAATCGTGGTTGGGTCTAGCACAACCTCACAAAACCAGCTTTTGAAGTGAGGATTGCCCCCACTTATAAAGACATTGTCAGGCCATGTCCTGTCCGATGTGAGACTCTTAACACACCCCCTCACGACCAGCACTATTGGGCTTGGTTCGTGGACATAAATGGTGGGTGGCCCAATAGCGGAAACTTGATAGCAGGTGGCCCAATGGATCTTGAAGAGGGTTTGATACTGTCTTAGAAATCATGGTTGGGCCTAACACAACCCCCCAAAACTGACTTGTGAGGTGAGGATTGCCCCCATTTATAAACACATTGTCAGGCCATGTCCTATCCGATGTGGGACTCTTAACAAATTTAAGGTTTTGGCTCTTCAAGAGTTATGCATGGTGGTGGTAAAGTTGAACAAATATATTCTCATACATCTTTGGTGAGTAAAAGTCTTGTAACTGAACCATACTTATGTTGAAAAAATAAAAACAAAAATGAAGGAAATAATTTTTCTAGTCTAACCAATATGGCAAAAGAAAATTGACATCAATACCAGTGTCTCTGAAAATGGTGTCAAAACATTGCTGGGCCGCAAGTGCACAGACATATCATGTAATAAGAAGTACCGATCTCACAAAGAATTTGTATCGAGTATCAATCTCTTTTGCTACGGTGATTAGCTAAAAGAATAATTTGAATGATGGTTTTTTATAGTGAAAATATTCAATAATCTAAAAGGCAGGTTAGGATTGTGATTTCATCATAATGATAGAAACTTCAATATCAATCCTTCTTGTTTGTTTGTAAAAGGAAAAAAAAAAACTCCTTGTTTGTTATTAAAATCAAATTTCTAAAGGGTGGGGTATGCTAATGTAATCAATGTCTGCTTTAAGAAATGCAAATGTGTGTTTTAAACCAACAATACATCCTCATTTTCTTGCTGGAATTTTTGACAAAAACCATTAACATTTATCGTCTTACCTCAAGAAAATCTAAACTATTTTCATGTTATGAGTCTCATGTTCTATCTTATATGTCTGACGTCAACCTTCACATTTTAGTCCATCAATTGATGTATAGGATCATGTATTATGTTCTTATGGTTATTCAACCTTATTATGCATATATCAAGCATCACCTTTCAATCCATGGCTTGATAGCTAATATATGTATGTATATATAATTATATATAATATATGATTATTTTGTCTTATGCCCTCACTAATTGTAAAATTGAAGTCTCATGTATTTTTATTGTGTGTAACCCAATTAGTTCTCTAGTGTATGTGATTTTATTTGTAACAAGCGAAAACTAAGTCAGATCAAAACATTGGATAGACTAGTCCACCAAAACTAACACAAGTGAAATCGAACATGAAACTTTGAGAGGAACATACTTCAATATTTCAAACCAATATCATTAGGCTAACCCAAATGGGTTGAATGTGGTTCTTGATTACTGTGGTGTGGTTGTGTTTGATACTCGTGATGTAATTGCGGTGAATATGACTATATTTACGGAAAAAACAGACAACGGATTGAATGGTAGTATAGGGAGATGGGCGAAAATCGTGAAAGAAAGAAAAGATAAATTGTGAAGGAAGGTAGAATGGATAAAATGATGAATTACTTAAACTGGAATTAGGTAGGAAGAGAAGTTTGTGCTTCTATTAAACATTATTGGTGGTCTTCACTCTCTTAAACGAAAAAACATATTACTAAGGGCCATGGTCCTAAAAAATAGACAATGATCATTTGGCGGTGTGTGTGGAGAAGTTTCCATATCGGAGACGAATGACAAAGTGTCAATTAACGGTTTAGAATGCCACACGAGGTAAACAAATGTACCACAAAGATCGATGGTATCAACTTCAATAAAATAGAGATTTTAAGTTCTTTCAAATGAAGCAAATATCAAACGTAAAAGGAAATTGGAAAGAAAAAAAAAATCTTCAAAAATTGTATTTATCCAACGGTTCAAAGTGGTTTGGATGAGTTTCTCATTGAAGTGAACTTAATTTCAACTCTTGGTTCAACTGACAATCGAACTAGATCATAAAAATATTGGTTTTTAGCACACATGGTATGGCAAATGGATTCTTTCCATTTTTTCTCCCACATTGTTTAAAATCTCAATCATAAACACTCTTTTTTTTAGCGGCTAAATATTCTTCTCTTTTTTTTTTTATATCAAAACCTAGCCTACATTTATTTTCAATGGTCAAACAAATCAAAAGACAACCAAATAAAATTGGAAACTTCTACGGTACACTCGTAAATTGAGGTGTACCGATACTCTTATTTTCTAAATTTATAAATTAACGATCAATTTTATGAAATAAATACTTATTTAACGGTATTTATATTTTAGAAAATATCATTTTATAAGAAAAACACATCATTCGTTGTTTATAAGAATCATAGTAAATTTTTTACATATTATCGTATAAAATAATTAAAGTTCTCTATTATGAGCGATAAAAATTAAAAAAAAAATCAATTTTTATTTCGTTGACGTTTGTGAATAAGATTTAATCATTATAATTATAAATGATAAAAAATAAAAAAAATCTTCAAAAACAACTCATTTAACTATAAATTTAAGGATTTCGTGTACCGATACACTCAAATATGTTGGGTATACCGTAGAATTTGTCAATAAAATTACAATTAATCAAACCATTTCGAACATAGTTCGAAACTTGATTCAACAATTAATTCATTATAATTTGTCTATAAACCAAATGAATTGAATCAATTATATATGATTATAAATTTTTCCTTCATATTAGGTTAGTCTGAACTTTATATTTGTGTCAATCTTTTAAATGTATAGGACAAGTTTTATTTTAATTCAATCTATATCTTTTCAATAAAAAATTAATTTGATAGCTTTAATATCTAAAGAAATATATTATATTTTTACAATTTCTTTTATTGTGGTTCAAGCAATTATTTATCAACAAAAAACAAGTCAAGTCCAAACCAAAAACTAATTAAATAAAACTTTGAATCAAGTTTTAAATTGAACAAGTTCTTGTCAAGACGAATTCAACTCGTCACATTTTATAAGCCTACATCCAAGACAACAATTGAAACAAATGAACATTTATTTTTGAAACAAATGAGTTCAGAAAAACACTTATTTAGAAACAAACTTAGATTAAAAAAATTTAACACACTCGTGCAAATACATTTTATTTAAAGAAAAAATGGTTTGATAATATTAAATGATGTAACTAATTATTTATTTAAATTTCGTGATACTGCTATGTAGGACTAGCTCATGACTCCATAAGCTCCTGAGGTCGGATTCCACTTGTATACCATTAAAGTACCAATAGTATATATTATTGGCCAATTAGAGTATGCCGTCTACCAATATTACTTTATAAATGGTTTATTTGATGGCAAATTCTATGATGCATCCAATATATTTGAGTGTACTGGTACCCTCACTCTTTGAATTAATAGTTAAATGAGGTATTTTTTGAAGAAAAATATTATTTTTTATCATTTATAATTATTATAACTAAATCTTATTCATCAAAAGTGTCAACGAAATAAAAAAAAATTGAATTTTTATCACTCATAATTGAGAACATTGATTACTTTTTACGATAATATGTAAAAAAATTACTATAATTCTTATAAACAATGAAATAATGTTTTTTCTTGTAATAAATAGTTATTTATTACAAAAAAAATCATTAATTTATAAAATTATGAAGCAAGAGTACTGGTACACCTCATTTTGAAAGTGTATCTTAGAAGTTCCTTTATTTGATATGTTTATTTAAAGAGTGTATCACGTGGTAAATTATAATTGGACAATGATATATATCATTATGCTACACAAGTACTATCGCACGATGTCTCAAAATAAGCCCTCGAGTGGTTATCAGGCACGTGCTCCTAACTTCCTAAACCGCCACACTCACTTGTGTATCAAGTTATTATGCCTTCCAACAGACACCCGGCACACACGTGTAAGATGCTTACCTCTATTGCTACCTTCAGAAACTTACCACGTGTCCTTCATTTGACACGTGTTAATAAGCACCTTGGCACCTAAATCTATATAAGAGATACGAGTGCAGTGTGCTTTTAGACATTGAGCTAAAAAAAAGCAATCAAGAACAAAAAAAAACAGGAATTATTAATCATCATCATCGTTGAAGAAGAAGTTGAGATATTGAAAATGCAGGGAACTAAGAAAGCCGGAGAGACCATTAAGGAAACAGCTGCCAACATTGGTGCTTCTGCCAAATCTGGTATGGAGAAGACCAAGGCCACTCTTCAAGAGAAGGTGTTCCTTTAATTTCTTTCTTTTTACTAATATAGTAATAGGGTAGTAGTATATGAACTTATCTTTTCATAAATGAAATATATTTCTTTCTGTCAAAAAAAATAAATGAAATATATTTCTGAATAATTTCTTTTTACTAATATTCTTAATTTTTTTTAAGAGATATTGCTAAACAAATTCAGTTACACAGAAAATGACTTTTTTTTTAATCAAAGGTAAGTATTAATCATGCTTATTGTTTTTTAGGTACATTTTAGTAAATAAAATAAATAGCGGCGAATTCAGTTATAATTATATTTTCAAATTGTGCTTACTCAACTTACTCACTCCATTTTTTTTTAGAAAATCCAAATTAAACATAACATTATTTCAATCAAAATTAACCATAAAATTACTTCTTAGTTAAGGATGCTTTACTTGTAATAAAATGAGGGACCTCTCTAAGCCTTGGCATTTTTAATGTTGTGTGAGCAAGCAAATATGTCACACCTTCGCATTTCAAGCTATAACGTTGGTATTAAATCATTATAATTCGAGGAAAAATAGTTTACTTTTGAAGAACTGTTCTTTCTTCTTTCAATGTGCTAGTTATGGGTCCCATTTGTGCTGTTTGTTCCTAACATGTGTACTAATTTATCTCCAGACTGAGAAGATGACTGCACGTGATCCTGTGCAAAAAGAGATGGCAACCCATAAGAAAGAGGCAAAGATGAACCAGGCAGAGCTAGATAAGCTGGCAGCACGTGAACACAATGCAGCGGTCAAACAGACGACCACTGCTGCGGCTGGGCATATGGGTCAACCCCACCACACCACAGGGACGACTGGAACCGGGACCGCCACATACTCTACCATTGGGAATTATGGACAGCCCACTGGGGCACATCAGATGTCAGCCATGCCTGGTCATGGAACTGGACAGCCCACGGGCCATGTCGTCGACGGTGTGGTGGGCTCACACCCTATTGGGACGAATAGAGGCACAGATGGGACCGCTACGGCCCATAACACCCGTGTCGGTGGCAATCCTAATGCCACAGGGTATACGACCGGTGGTACTTACAAATGATCACTAACTAGGTCATTACACACAAAAAATAAGGTTTAGTTTATGTGGTTAGGGAGTGTGATTGTATGTTTATTTTCCTTCTTCAGTCATTGTCTTGCTTGTTTCATTTCCTTTTCTTTTTTGGTATGAGCTTGTCGATGTTCCAATTTATTTATGTACGTGGGACATCATGTGACATGAGTTGTAATTTCACTTTGTTTGAATAAAAAAAAGTATTATGTAAATAAAAAATTAGGAGAGTTTAATAATTATACATAAATTATACTCGCTAATACGACATTATGTTTGAAATTGGATTTATATTTTTGTATTTTTTAATTAAATAAAACAATGTTTTTGTTATTTATAATTTAGTTATAGGACTCTAATTGTAATACAAATTACATCTCAAGAGAATATATGATACAACACTTCCTCCTCTATTTTTTTTTTCTTGCTCTTTTCCATAATAAAGATCATGAACTGAATCCACCAAAGATTATACATAAACAAATATTAAAGATTATTGACAAATAAATAAGTGATAATAAAATCATGAACTGAATCCATCAAATATTATACATAAACAAATAAGAAGAGGAAACTAAGTCTCGGATGGCTCACTTGGTAATACTTTTTGAAGGATTTAATTTTCGTTATGCATGATATTCAAAGCTATCAGATAGGTGACCTTATTAAATTGAATAAGTCTCTTTATTTATTGGAAAATCTAGATGTATGTTAATATTCTTAGTTAATAGTTTTAAATAACAAATATAAAAATGACATCATATATAAATTTTTAAGAAAATATTTGAAAAGAAATTTGTTATAATCATAACATATAAAAATATGTTTAGCTACACTACTATGTTTTTGTTAATTAAGATCTATACCACCATACTTCTGTTAATTAAGAAAGATGTATATGGTTTCATAGCTTGGCATGATGTGACATTTTATACATTAATTATTTGTGACTCACTGTTCTATAAAACATTATTGTCGTATTCATACTACATACCATAAAGAATTTTAAATTATCATCATTATTTCTTATGTTTAAGAATTTCATTTTCAATTTAAATAGGAGATTGCTCTTTTAAAAATATTACATTTTTATATTTTACGGGCCTTTTTTTGCTTACAAAGTCGAGCCTCTAAATTTGTAAAAACGGCCTTGTTTTCTCTTTTTCGGGCTTTGAATGGGACAATGCTTACAAACAGGTTGTTCTTGAATCATATTCTTCAGTATTTGTAGATTTTTTTTTTACAATATTTGTAGATCTTATCAAGAAGGAGTGACAAGTATAAAAACTAATGGGTTTTGCTAGAAGTCATCCATGAAGGTATCTTTTAGCAACCCACACCTCAAAGTGTGATTTTTACTTTTTAGTTATAACTTTGTTAAAAGATACTTTCATAAAAATTAGTTGGTATTTTTTAACAAATGCTAATAGAATAATTTGCTAAAAGACACATTCATAATTTTTTAGGCATCCTGTGTCGGGTTGTTTCATTCATTTATTGCATAATTCTGTAGGTGTTTTATTTAATTGTTGGTCCGGCTGTAACGACCTCTATTTTATCTAACACTATAATATCAAGAGATTGTGGTGTTATCGTAAACTATGTGTCATGATAATAGAGAGCATCTTGACATGTTCGAAGCAATGATGATCAAGTAACAAGTTTTTCAATTGTACATTCCCCACAATGATATGGATCTTTAATTCTTATTCTGTAAGAGTCTTTTAAGTAAAAAAATCGAGAAAAATACATCATGAAATTCAATTTACATTTAAAGTTGCCGACATATATTTTATAATGTTGATGTTTATGTAGCGATGTATGCAACTAGCTCCTTAAAAAATATAAGTATGAAACAAATTCAAACAAGCTGCTTCAGCTTTATTTCACTATATTTATTTGAAATGTTGACAGAATATATGGATAGGTGACTCACTCAATTATAGCTTTGGACTGACTTGATTCAAGCAAAACGATCCGCAGCAGCGTTTTCTTATTGACAAGATGAGTTGATGATGATCACAGCTAAATTTGTCCCACGAGTGGTTGTTTGCAACCTGTCACTAATTAATTAGTAAATATATTACCCGTCATAAAATTATTCAATTCTATGTTATATTTTTCCTTTCAAAAGAAAGTCATATTTTTACATTAACCTATTCTAAAAATAAAATTTAGAATGAATTTTGCGTATAGAGTACGACCATACAACCAAATTTTAAACAGTTTTGCTAACTAATACCAAATTACTTTTTAAGATTTTAAATTGAAAAATAACGTTTATAAAAGACAATTGCTTTATAAATAACAGTTTTCCTAATAATATAAGTAAATTACTAAAATACCTTCAACAGTAGTTAACTACCGTTTGAGTTATAACTACAAAACCAACAACAATTAACTCCGCTGAATTTTTTAATCATTTACTTGTATTGCTAAGACATATAACATGTCAGAAGAGCCATACTCTTTATAAAAACCAACATAAAAACCATTTAAAATAGTTAGAGAGTACCAAATGCATCCGATAACATTTCCCAACTTTAAAATACCTAAAACCTAAGTTTACCTAATTTACTTTCTTAAACTTCCACCTCGTGTCAAGTTACTATCCAACAAGAGATATCGAGCATACACGTGTAAAAAGTATCCTCACAAAGCCACCACGTGTTCTATATGATGTAACACGTGTACGGGAAAACAATTTATACCTAAATCTATTTAATGGATAGAATTAATACTCTTCAACATCCTGGTAAAGGTAAAGAAAAGAAACTCATTGAAAGAAGACCAAAGATTTGATTGATAGTTGAAGAAGTTAAGAATCTAAAAAATGCAAGGAGGAGGAAAGAAAACAGGAGAGTCCATTAAGGAGACAGCTGCCAACATTGGTGCTTCAGCCAAATCTGGCATGGAAAAGACCAAGGCCACTGTTCAAGAGAAGGTAATCCCTTTCATTTCAAATAAATATCCCGCAAACTTTTTGGTAAATAGTATTTTTTTTAATTTAATTTTTATATATATTGATGAAATGACAATAGTCATTATAGAGAGATTTTTTAGTTACAAAACTCTTATCTTAAACTCCACAAAACTCTTCTACTCATGTGTGGCTGATTATCATTGAGGTCCACAACTCTTCACTCATGTGGCTATTTTCTACTATAGAAAAATATATATCCAGCTGCTTTGTAACTACTAACTAGACGTTAGCTCTTTTAATTCACTTTGGCATCTTTCAATTCAATGAATAAATTAAGAGTTTTGTCAAATATAAATGAGTTATAGCATTGAGTTTTGTCGAATATAATAAGCATAATTTTTAGGATAAACTTGTAGCATGACTGATTTTACAATGTCTTCTAATTAGTTTGTGCTATAAATTAACAGACAGAGAAGATGACAGCACATGATCCCTTGCAAAAGGAGATGGCAACCCAAAAGAAAGAAGAAAGAGTTAACCAGGCTGAGCTTGATAAAGAGGCGGCGCGTGAACACAACGCTGCAGCCACCACCGGGCACCAATTGGGGCAAGGTGGACACCACACCACGGGAACTGGTGGGGCTGCTCAAAATAGGGCACAGTTTGGGCTGTGAGTCGATGGGTATGGATGGAACTGGGGGTACTTACCGTTAAGTTACAGTAGTAATAGTTATTAACTTATTATGTATCAATCAATAAAGTAACAGAAGAAGGTTTAGTACCCTAGTGTAGTGTGTGTATGTTTTGTTTTTATCTTGGGTCGTTGTCTTGTTGCTCCTTTTCTTTTTACCAATGAGGTTGTGAAAGTTCCTACTTTTACGTGGAACGTTCTGTATCATCGACTTCTAATTTCACTTTGTTACAATAATAATGTAGAATAACCAAATTGCTAAGATGTGCGCTGCCATAAAAGAATTTAGAACAACCAAAGTGGCTTGATTTAAGCCAAAGAGATTTATCGTCAAAAAAATTCAAAGAAACGAAATAATATTTCCCAATCGACATTAAACATCAAATATCATTTTAATCATGGATAACAAAAAAAAAAGAGGATTCTAAAGTATTCACATATTTGTTTACTTCACGATATAAGTGATAAGAGTAATGATAGCAACATTCTCTCTAATATTCACTCTTTATTGATTTATTTCATGGTGAGTCTACACTTTAAAAGTTAAATCTCGATACATTGATTTCATCCAATAAATGAGTGAGTCTTAAAAAGAGTATTAAAAGCTGAGTGTTGTTAGCATTTTTTCGCTTAAATGCAGTTTTACCCCCCCTATTTTGATTGAATTTGGATTTTGCCCCCTATTTTAAAACTCGGAATTTTACCCCTCTATTTTGATTGAATCTGGATTTTACCTTCCTTATTTTAAAACTGGAAATTTTACCCTCTCTATTTTACGTTTTTCAGGATTTTGCCCCCTATTTTAAAATAAGGAACCAAAAAATACTAAAAAAATAAAGAAACGATTACAAAATATTAATTTGGTAAAAAAATAAAAATAAAACAAGAAAACGCAAAAAAATAAAATATAAAAACAATTAAAATACAAGAAAAAATTCAATTAAAAATACATGAAAAAACTAGTTTGCACCTCTAAATATTTGCTATTTTCATGCATTTTCATACTATTTTTTTATTTTATTTTTAGAGATCATACTAGTTTTATGCATTTTTTCTAGTATTTTTTATTATTTTTTTGGTTTTATTTTTTTTTTCATTAAAAAATAAATAATAAAAAACAGTTAATATAAATAATTATTTATGTGGATAAAATAG
>Ga0228710_1011759_pt1 | contig 11162 bp, 6 predicted proteins | sample MedpolnodulmetaG_FD_177995 | JGI IMG/M metagenome (GOLD analysis project Ga0228710, IMG submission 177995) | Root nodule microbial communities from Medicago polymorpha collected in Santa Monica, California, United States - pink nodules | ecosystem: Host-associated > Plants > Roots > Nodule... | reverse complement strand
GAATTATGTGCCTTCCTGCTGAGGATTCTAGCTTTCGTTGAAAATAAGGGTTACACCTTCCATGCCTCTGTTCAAACTTCAAACAATGTTATGAGTAATGGACATGTACATTACTACAAGTCCTAGATATGGCTTATGTATACTTCATTTTATTACAAATAAAATTTTTATAGTTGAATTGAATTGAATATATCACATATAAACTAAAACTTCTGATTTATTAAATAAATCAACAGTACAAAAGAGATCTAGAGTGTGACAACAAACCATGTTAAAAATAAAGTTAATATGCCACTCTCCTCAAGTTGGGTAAGACAAACAAGCGTGTGATACAAAATATTACTAAATCCAGATTTCAATTTTTATAACACAAAAGCAAGAAAAACTCTTCTTGGACTAAATCTTATGATTGCTTTTACAAAAAAATAAAATATAATCTTATGACCAAAATTAAATGCACATGTGCATTCAGGAATTGATGTCCTATAAACCTACATATAGAAAATTAAGAATTAAAATGAGAACTTTTTGTCTGTGACTAGGAGATTAGTGAATAGGAAAAGATGAGATGCTTGCTTGGGTCATTCATTCTAACTTATCAACCATTGAAATAAACAAATAAAAACATTCACAAATTAATCTTAAATATTCTCATACAAATAACTAAGAGAATAAAAAAAAATAAAAAAATTGAGGAGGATAACCAACCCATAGTGGAGAGGGAATTGAAAAAAGTTCCTTGGCGAGAGAGCATGGAATCCAACCTCCTTACAACAAACCTTCCTTCCTTTCCTAAATATACGGAAATAACAAGAAAATTATTAAAATAATAAAAAAAAAAACGCAACCCAAAACACAACACAAAACGAAAAACGAGTCTTTGGTTCTCATTTCTCGATGAGACTATGAACATGGCAACGACGCCGTTTCAACAAGGACCGCCCCAAACGGTGAGAAGATTGGCGGTGGAAGTTGTTGACGCACGCAACCTTCTTCCCAAAGATGGTCAAGGAAGTTCCAGTCCTTACGTGGTGGCGGATTTCGACGGTCAGAGAAAACGAACCACCACCCGGTTCAAAGAACTCAACCCGGTTTGGAACGAGTTGCTTGAGTTCATCGTTTCTGACCCGGAGAATATGGAGTTTGAAGAGCTTGAAGTTGAGGTTTACAATGATAAGAAATTTGGGAATGGTAGTGGACGCAAGAATCATTTTCTTGGTAGGGTTAAGCTTTATGGAACACAGTTTTCTTGTAGAGGTGAAGAAGCTTTGGTTTATTATACTTTAGAGAAGAAGAGTGTTTTCAGTTGGATTAGAGGTGAAATCGGTTTGAAGATTTATTACTACGATGAGTTGTTACAGCAAGATGAACAACAACAACAACAACAACAACAGCAACAGGAACAGCCATCGCAACCGCCGCCGGAGGAAGAGCGGCACGGTGGCGCAGAGCAAGAGAGGAACAATCATAGTCACAGGCATCCGATGATGGTTGAAGAAGGAAGGGTTTTTCAAGTTGAACAGATGGAGCATTGTGTTCCACTTCCAGATGGTCCTCCTTCACCGCGTGTGGTGGTTATGGAAGAATCACCTTCTCCGGTGGTTCGTGTTCAACAAGATCCACCGTTGCCGGAGATGTACGCTCAACCGGAACCTGAAATGCAGTATCATCATCCTGAAGTGAGGAAAATGCAAACAATGAGGAATGATAGAGTGAAGATTATGAAAAGACCTAATGGTAACGGTAACGGTGATTATGCACCGAAGGATATCTCCGGGAAGAAACCTAACGGTGAATCTGAGAGGATTCATCCCTATGATCTAGTTGAGCCAATGCAGTATCTGTTTGTTAGAATCGTCAAGGTTCGCGGGCTTAATCCTCCAACAGAAAGCCCGTTTGTGAAGGTTAGAACCTCAAGTCACTATGTCAGATCAAAGCCCGCGAGTTATAGGCCAAACGAGCCCAATGACTCGCCGGAATGGAACCAGGTTTTTGCCCTTGGTTACAGCAAAACCGATGCAACCGGTGCTACGTTGGAGATTTCCGTTTGGGATTCACCTACAGAGCAATTTCTCGGTGGTGTTTGTTTTGATCTTTCTGATGTACCTATTCGTGATTCTCCTGATAGTCCTCTTGCTCCACAATGGTACCGTCTTGAAGGTGGCGCAGCAGAACAAAACTCCGGTAGAGTCTCCGGCGACATACAGCTTTCCGTTTGGATCGGAACTCAATCCGACGACGCTTTTCCAGAAGCATGGAGTTCAGATGCACCGTACGTGGCACATACTCGCTCAAAGGTTTATCAATCACCGAAGCTTTGGTATCTGAGAGTAACAGTAATGGAAGCACAAGACCTGAATCTAACTCCGAATCTACCACCGTTAACGGCGCCGGAGATAAGAGTGAAGGTGCAATTAGGGTTTCAATCACAGAGAACACGAAGAGGATCAATGAACCACCACAGCATGTCCTTTCACTGGCACGAAGATCTTCTCTTCGTCGCCGGTGAGCCACTAGAAGATTCCATGGTCCTTCTCGTAGAAGATCGCACCACCAAGGAAGCGGCGTTACTCGGCCACGTGGTGATTCCTTTGACGTCAATTGAACAGCGAATAGATGACCGCCACGTGCCAGCCAAATGGTTCCCGTTAGAAGGTGGGTCCTACTGTGGGAGAGTCCACCTACGCCTCTGTTTAGAAGGTGGTTATCACGTGCTTGATGAAGCGGCGCACGTGTGTAGTGATTTTCGTCCCACCGCGAAATCTCTATGGAAACCTCCGGTTGGAATTCTTGAACTTGGAATCTTAGGCGCTCGTGGTCTTCTTCCTATGAAATCCAAGGGTCCAGGAAAAGGATCCACCGATTCTTACTGTGTGGCCAAGTATGGCAAGAAATGGGTCAGAACCCGAACCGTAACGGATAGCTTCGACCCACGGTGGAACGAACAGTACACGTGGCAGGTATATGATCCTTGCACTGTCTTAACCGTAGGTGTATTTGACAACTGGCGTATGTTTGCTGATGTGGCAGAAGAAAAACCAGATTGCCGTATAGGTAAAATTCGTATACGAGTTTCTACGCTTGAAAGCAACAAAATCTACACAAGTTCATATCCATTACTGGTTCTGACTCGAAACGGTTTGAAGAAAATGGGTGAAATCGAGTTAGCGGTTCGGTTTGCTTGCCCCGGGTTTTTCCCTGACACATGTGCAGTTTATCAACAACCATTACTTCCAAAAATGCATTACATCCGTCCACTTGGTGTGGCCCAACAAGAGGCTCTTCGCGGGGCAGCCACTAAGATGGTAGCTCAGTGGCTGGCTCGCTCAGAGCCTCCAATGGGGCACGAGGTTGTTCGTTACATGTTGGATGCTGACTCACATGCTTGGAGTATGAGGAAAAGTAAAGCGAATTGGTTTAGAATTGTGGCAGTTTTAGCTTGGGCTGTTGGATTAGCTAAATGGTTAGATGATATAAGAAGATGGAAAAATCCAGTTACAACGGTTTTGCTTCATATACTTTACTTAGTCCTTGTTTGGTATCCAGATTTAATTGTTCCAACCGGGTTTCTATATGTTGTTTTGATTGGAATATGGTATTACCGTTTTAGACCCAAGATACCAGCTGGTATGGATACAAGATTATCACAAGCTGAAGCTGTTGATCCAGATGAATTAGATGAAGAATTTGACACAATGCCTAGCTCCAAACCACCAGATTTGGTTAGGGTTCGTTATGACAGGTTAAGAATGTTAGCTGCAAGGGTGCAAACTGTTTTGGGTGATTTTGCTACACAGGGAGAGAGGGTTCAAGCATTGGTTAGTTGGAGAGACCCAAGAGCTACAAAATTGTTCATTGGAGTGTGTCTTGTTATTGCTGTTATACTCTATTCAGTGCCTCCTAAAATGGTTGCTGTGGCTTTAGGATTCTACTATCTTCGTCATCCAATGTTTAGGAACCCAATGCCTCCGGCTAGTTTGAACTTTTTCAGAAGACTTCCTAGTTTGTCTGATAGGTTGATGTAGATTATTCATAATCAAAGATTAGTTTTTATTTTATTGTTACAGCTTATTTTTTTAAGTGATGACAATTTTTTTTTAGAAATGGAAATTTAATTTGTTTTAACATAGAGTGAGGAAAGGACAAGCATTGGTAGAGTAGTAGTAGTGTAGCTCTTTTCAGTGTTAGAAAAAAGGTGTCCTTAATAAAAAATTATTGTAAGGAGTGAAAAGGGTTTGGGAAAGTGGCTAGTTGTCATGATTTATTTTTCAAATTGATTGACTGTGTGGCCACTGTAGGAAACTCGAAATAAGAGAAAGGTTGGAGAAATTTTGGGTACCCAACAGAACATGTATGTGAACAACCTTTGATATCTTTCTGACATTTTAAAATTAAAGAATAGTACATTGCATCAATTGCTGCATTTTTGTTTGTTTGTTTCTGTATGTGTATGTTGTGCGAATTATACATTAGCTCTTGACTTTCCTGATTTTTGGATTTATGTAATGTAGCAAGTATGATGGAATAGAAAGCATCGCAAAACTATATATGCATACAAAAATAAAATGGATGCTAATTTTATAGGACACACAACGAAATTCTGAATGCTAATTTTAATCCTCAAGGACATGGATGTATTTAAGATGTGTGGTTCTGAATATGTTGCACTAATCTATCATTGCAAATGAGGAAGGGGTAGAAAGCATCGCAAAACTATATGCATACAAAAATAAAAAAAATGAATGGCTTAGGCGTATATAATCTACACACTTTTTTGTGAACATATGATCTAAACACATGACACATAAAGGAAATTAAAAATGGGAATGGCCAGATGACAACTGTACTCCATCGCAAACAAAAAAAAAATCGACACAATTTTTTGAAAGTAATCAAAATATGACTCCAACCAATGCAGGGTGTGACTAATTTACCTTTGGATGCAAAAATTTCAACAAAGTCTAACTCTTACTATGCAATTGGTCTGTCATTAACTTTTCACACAAAATTTTGTAAACAAGCCTTTTAGATATGGTATGGAAATTCTAACCAGCACCACCTTGGAGGAGGATTGAACTATTAGCTTCATCAATATCTGGACCAGTATTTTACTTACGAATAAAATGTAACATTTTCATTTTTGACATTAGTAGCAAAAATATATATTGTATGTTTGATTAATAAGGTCACCTTCACTATTTACTTATTGGATTTGGATCCTCTCATTTTCTCCCTCCTGTTAGAAGAGAGATAAAAACATATTCAAATGTATACTCAATTTTGATTGTGTATAAGGTTCATCAATATTGAAGTTATATGTCTCTCCTACCATGAGGGATAAAACAAAAGAGAAAAATGAGATGATCCAAATGCATTTTTTTTTTTTACTATTTTGATCATCTCAACAACACAGAAGGAATGTTGTTATTTAAACACATTGAATTTTAATTGGTTTTCTTTTAGCAAATATGTTACAACACTTCTCTTTTTTATAGACAAAGAGATACACTAAAAGACGAAAACACAACTATACAGTTATTCATGCCCATGTCATTATTTCAAATATTATTGGCATGCTATACAATTAGGCACGATATACTTTCATAATATACTAAAAGACGAAACATAACTATTCTAGTTGTTGTTTTTAAACATCAATCGTTATGATTAAACCAAACATTTTTATTAACACGAACAATGTACATTTTTTTATGATGTATAAAAATTAAATTATTTTCCATTTTCACAAATATCTTTGTGATAGTCAAATGAAAGATATATTTGGTTAAGAATCAAATGTATCAGGAGAGAACTAAGCACGAAGTGAGTGCAAAAGGGAAGGCAATTCTAGAAAATGTTAGAACAGATGACAACTCTGCTGATGTATCAACCATGTCATTACTCATTACCCAAGCTTGAGTTCAAACAATGTTTGAAGATTTTACATGTTATGTTGTGTAGTATAAAGTCATGCCAAGCTGGAAAATTGTTTATTATGGCTTGGGTTTTTAAGGGGTTTATATGGGTAGTTAGTTAATAAAAATGTGGTACTTTACTGCAGTGATATTTCTGAGTTTAATTTTCATGTGTTTGTTTAAAATAATGACAATATAATTGGAATCAGCTTAAGCCTAAAGCAATAATTATTTCATAACAAATATGACAACATGTTTATTTAATGTACCAACGTTAATTTACAAGGAGCGTTAGTCTAGGGTAGAATACAAGCAGTATCAGACACAGACAGTGTTTGTCTAATGCTACCTTAAATTTCACTCTTTGTTTATTTCACTAGTCACCAGCTTGAGATGTCACTTTTAGTGCACCAAACAATAGCTACAGTTGATATGTGGAAATTTCATTTTATGCATGGTACAACCAAATCAATTGAACCATTTTGTACAATAGGAAACTTCCCTTTGCCCTCCCTTTCCCTCCCAATAAATTATCATGTCAACAGATCACAAAAAGGTGATACTCACTCAAACAACAATTTTGATTTCTTAGCATTCATTTTAGTAAAATGAGCAAGAGTCCTGGTGTATATTCTAATCTTGGCGATAAGGCCAAAGGTTTTATCAAATTCCTTTCCATTTTAATCTTTAGAAGAGTCTATTATCTAATAAGCTTCTTTACTAGTATTATACTGAAATAAATTTGTTTATTTTTTATTAGATGTTCTTTACAAGGACTATGTTCAACAATCACCTATTCACTTTCACTACCAATTCATGGATTGGAATGCAGGCTTCTCTTGTAAAGGTATTGTGAACATCAACTTAGCTTATGTTTGGAACTGCGGTGATTGGTGAAAACTGTTTTAGACTGCAAGAATGAGATGGCTACCGCGGATCCAAACAGAGGCTTAATCCTTTACTTTTATTTTCCTACTTATGGTTGAAACTATGATTTTTTTTTTTAGCCAAATGTTATTCTGTTGGAAGTACGGATAACAAATGAATGAGCAAACTGATATTTTGCTCATTGATTTCTTACTGAATGATTTAATGATTTAGTCCTCAAATTTTTCAAACTTTCTCCCATCATTCCCTTTTCTTTCTTTTGTAGTCTAGTTTGAATCATTTAAATACTAAATCATATCACATTATTTAAATCAGGGGTGGAGTTGCACGTAAATCACAATGAAGATTACTCCATAACAAAATACCATTCATTCAATGACTTCACATACATGCACAGTTTTCAGAAACTATCAAATTTTTTTCATCTTTTTTCAATCTTCATTTCATATGATTGTCATCTAAATTTGCACTTAGGAAACAAGTGAGTATCTCATAGAATCATAGTTTATGTATGCCATATCCGTTTAGAAATATGTATAGAAACGGTTTAGCCCTCAAAGGTCTCCACAAACAAATCAGAGCCATGTTAATTTAGAACCCTGAATGAAATGGCATTACCTGCAGCATGTCTGACTGTAGTGCTTTTACTGTTGTATCCATTACAGTTCAAGAAATTCTACCTGGATTCAGGACCGTTTTCAAATGTACCGTACCAGATTCCGGGAAGGTACCATTCCTTTGTACTTACCTATAAACTACGTATTGTATAATCTTTAATAGTTTTAGTGTTTTTTTGTTCATTGCATCTGAATATTTCCTAAAATCACAATGAATTCATAGGTGGAACTACAGTACTTGAATAGATTCACTGGGATTACTGGATGCATTGGATTATTAGGAAACCAAGAAGGAGCATATGACCCTGTTGTAAAATTATCAGGCCTTTTAGGAACAAGCATTCTGTCCCTGGGAGCCAATGTTGCCTTGCACATACCAACAAGATCAATAACCAAGTTGACTGCTGGCTTCGGCTTAAACACTGCCTTCCTTGAAGCTTCATTGACCTTGTAAGATATATCCATCAAAAACTACTGACTAAATTTATCAGAAAAATGGATAGGAATATCAATTAGTGATCTCTATACTAACTTTAGCATTTAATCATTACTGCTTAGTGTTCTGCTACTGTTTCTTTTGTCAAGCTTGAAATAAATATTTCATATTATGCAGGCATGACAGCTTTGACACTCTAAAAGCGACCATTTATCACGAAGTGAACCCCCTAACCCAGACTGCCATTGCAACACAGGTGAAGCATAGCTTGTCACTCAAGGAAACCGGTGTCACCATTGGTGCTCAGCATGCATTTTTTCCTGAAACATTGCTAAAGGCTCGGTTTGACAGTTCTGGCAAAGTAGGTGCTCTTATTCAACAAGGATTTTGGCAGAGATTTTTTGTAACTATGGCCGGCGAAATGGATTTTGGGGCTACAGATGATAAGATTCCGAAAGTTGGAGTCTCCATGACTCTAAGACCCTAATCTATGCCCCGGAGATGAGCTTTCATGTTAAACTGAGAAGTTGCTGGATGAGGAGACTTTCAAACAATGACACAAATTGGATAAAAAGATTTTTCATATCCAACAACAGTACTAGTATTAGATATCTATTTATCACTTCTACTTTCTGAAGTTTAAAATCATTCAAGCTTATTCTTATAGAAAATTAGTCTCTGAAAATAGCTCTAGACTTGTTTACTTTTCTTAGAGTTTTACTGGCAGCTTCATGTTACTTCCATTTTCGACATTGTTTAGGATTATTCCTAAAGGGGAGAGAAGATTTATACTTTTCAATTAAAAAGAACCCTGAAATGCAAGCAAACATTCAGATTCTGAGGGACAAAATCATAATGTACTCTCCTCTCGATATTTTTATTTATTTATTGGAGATGTAGAGACAGCAGCAAGCATTTTTCTTTTGTGCAAAAACGTCAGGTAGAAAACCATATAACATACTGAAGCAGGGCTACACTACTAAACCGTAAACTATGGTGAGCCTTGACCATCGGAGAACAAGTGAGTATTCAAACACTGCAAATTGAAGGGTTATGTTTACTCTTGTATCTCCAAACTTCACCTTATTGTGGTCAATAGCTGTCGCTTTAAGATATAGGAATTTCAAAGAAAATATATCTCAGTATGAGACGGTGATAGAAGTATAAAAAGAACCCTGAAATGCAAGCTAACTTTCAGCAGCAAACATTTTTCTTTGTGAAAAAACCTGAGGTAGAAAACCATTCTACCATAGTACTAAATTTAAGCACTCTCAAACAGTGCGTAATTTTTTTTTCTTGAATGTAACTTTAATAACATAGAAAATCGTTTAACATATTGAAGCTTAACAACCAAAAACATTAAAAATCCCGTTCAAAAAAAAATTAAAAATTAAAATATCACCACACTCCCATATAAACCAGATAGGAAGTAGGAGTAGGAGGAATAGAAGCTACTCATGAGTTAGAGAACCCTGGAGAAGTCCATCACGAATTTGGCTAGCAACATCGCGAACAGCACCAGGTCCATGTGGAATGAACACAGCAGAAGACTTGGAGGCAGCACCAATTTCTTTCATAGTGTCAAAGTATTGAGTGACAAGGACCATATCCATGACATCTTTTGCACTTGTCCCTGGTACATTCTCTGAAAATCCAATCACACTGTCTCTCAAACCATCCACAATGGCTTGACGTTGACGAGCAATACCCATCCCAGAGAGATATTTAGACTCAGCTTCACCCTCAGCTCGCTTTATTTGCAAGATTTTCTCTGCTTCAGCCTTCTCATTAGCTGCGATCCTCATTCTTGCAGCTAATCATAGACAGGAAACGGTAAATGAAATATGGTAATCCAAGAGCAAAGGAGATATTTGGCACATAGCACTAGGTAAAGAAACATGATAAACTATAAATAAGTATTTGACACAGAAGTTATGATTCATTCAATATCTAGTTAATACATAAGTCATAGAATAAAAAGTTGAGTTGATATAATGAAAGATAATGTGATCCATATCATAGCATGACAAACTATTGGACCTCAAAGAAGCAAAACAAAGAAGAGTTAATTCCAAAATAAATTTTGCAACAAAATTAGACTTAGGATCAGATGCTTAATAACAAGAGCTTGTATATTACAAGCATCCCTACATAGTTTTTTGATACATGTAAGACGTACCGTAAGGAAAAAGGTAGGCATTCTTTAACACTTATTGACCTCTTTTGGAGAATAATTAATGTAAATTATGAACAGAAACTGAGCATACCAAGTTTAACTCATAATATAATAACAATGTTGTGGGGACATCTCATGGTTTTAAAAAAACTTACCAGCATTGATTTCATTCATAGCCGTCTTCACATGCTGATCTGGCTCTATATCAGTAATCAGTGTTTGAACAATTTCATATCCATAAGCGGACATAGCCTGTTGAGACGATTCAAAGTTATATAAATCCTCAGTTCACCTTATCAGGAAATAGTAAATACTAATTGTAAACAAAAAAAAACCTTCTCAAGTTCTTCTTCCACAGCTTTTGCGATTTCATTTTTCTGCTCAAAAGTATCATCCAAGTTGAGTTTTGGAACACTGGCCCTAATTACTGCAATGAGAACATAAATTTCACCTTAGCTGATTATTTTTATAAGCTTTCACCTTAGTTGATACATATTTTTAAACCGGTAATTGCATGTTTATTGCTAAGCAGGGTTACGCTTTATACCATCAAAAACATAAGCTTGAATCTGGCCCCTTGTGTTGCTAAGTTTGTAAAATGCATCGTTTGCCTTGTTTGCCAAGGCACGGTATTGAATAGAAGCAACAACATTGACAAAGACATTATCCTGCAAGCAAATAAATATTAAACAAATCAACATTTATTCCAATGGAAAAATTTGAGAACAATGTACGGAGTATCATGTTATGCATATACACAGAGTACTGAAAGTGGCGAATGCTAGAGAAAGAGATAACCATAGTTAAGAAAATATATAGGAATCAAAATAACATAGCACAAGGATGACACCTAATAAAAATTAAAATTATCCTGGCCAAAGAGAAAGTATCCATGTGATTGATAAGCATGGAATGACATGAAGATTTGGTATAATTGAAGTTTTAGAAAGTAACAAACCAACCTTTGTCTTTGTCTCACATTTGATATCCAATTGTTGAACCCGAAGAGAGAGATGACCAGCAATTCGTTTTCCAAGGAACCATGGCATGCAATGGCATCCCGGCTGAAGCACCTTTTCAAATTTCCCAAAACCTTCTTTCATAGCCACTTGAGATTGATCAACTTGCAC
>Ga0228710_1011756_pt1 | contig 11162 bp, 4 predicted proteins | sample MedpolnodulmetaG_FD_177995 | JGI IMG/M metagenome (GOLD analysis project Ga0228710, IMG submission 177995) | Root nodule microbial communities from Medicago polymorpha collected in Santa Monica, California, United States - pink nodules | ecosystem: Host-associated > Plants > Roots > Nodule... | reverse complement strand
CATATTCCCTTAATTAATGGATAGTGGAAGGAGTTACAAAACTCACTCAATTATAAGTTACATATTTAAGAATTATTATAGGAATGAACATATGTAAACATTTAGTAATAAATAGATGGAAAATAGGAAAAAAGGAAAGAGAGAGCCACATGGTGAATGCTTGTAGAAAATTAGTTAGAAAAGGGGCATTGGTGAGGTGACACATAAGCAAAATGTAGGTTATAATACATGTATATATAGATAGATTAATCATAACCATTTTAAACGCCTCTCTCTTTCTCTAAAAAGAAAAAAAAACTCTCAAATAAATGAATAATTTCTCTCTTATTTTCCTCATCATCACTCTTCTAACCACTTAAATTTGAGTTTTTAACACTTCAATGGTTCTATGGACTATCTCCTCAATCTTTAATTCTTTGGACCATCAATGATACTAATATCCCATTTTACTTTGATCGTAACTTAATTTTTTTTTGGGGTGATCGTAACTTAAAATTCTTCAACCCTCCTTTCTAAGAAGAATATATTGTGCGGGGATCGAGCGAACATAAGAAAATTAATAACGTCTCTCTATGGTGGAGACAATTTACCATGAAATAAAAACGTAATTTTTTTTTTTTAGGTAAGTTTCATTAAAAATCAGAATCAGAAAAACTTCTAAACATGAAACGAAATAAAAAAAATTAAGTGAAAAAGGTGAAATTTACCTAAGGGTGTCGTTTGGATTTGTCACTCCTTTGTTGTGGGAAATGGGAAAACAAATGGTTTATGCGAAAAATAAATAATTGTTGTGATTCTTTCAATGAAATAACTTTCAAAATTGACTGATTAAGTGATTATACAAATTGGAGGTGGTTTGATAGCATCAAATTTATGTCTAGAAAGGAGAACTGAAGTCTAAAAAAACTGAAACGTATAACAAAGAAAGAAAAAGAAGTAACATATTTTTTTATTTAAGTGGGGAGCAGATATTAGACTTAATTTTTTTTTAGGCCCATAACTTTTGGAGCTCTGACTTGGTTGAACATCATGCACTCCCCAAGATCGGGCCTGCATCAAACCATAAGACATCATAGACTTTCCTATACTTTTATGTTGCTACTAAAGAAAGGTTCCATGCATCCGATGGAAACTAGGCAGAAGACATGCTACATATAGGGGCGGAGCCCTTCATGTGGCCCACCCGGAAGAATTAAAAAATTAATGATTGTAGGTCTATATTGCGAGATTTTAAATAATTTTGCTACGGTTTTAATGTTCGAAAGATCTAAATTTCCACTAATTAGTGTAGTGGTCCACCTGAAAATTTAAAAAAATAAAAATCATAGATCTATTTTACGAGTTTTCAAACAATTTTTTCAACGTTTTGAGTATTCGGCTGTTCTAAAAGTGACATATGTGATTTTTTTTCATGCTTATACTTGATTGGGTAGCGGAGGTTTACAAACCTTCTAATTTTTTGGGGTTTCAAATCTTCTTTATATTGTCTTGTCAACTAAAAATTCCTCCAATTAACAGTTGTATTATAAAAAAAATTCATAATTTATAACAGTAGTAAACTATGTAATTTTTTTTTAAAGCACCTAAGTTTTTTAATCAAATTTTTAATGCCCCACCCAAACTATTTTTTCTCACTCCACCACACGTATTTATAAATATTGCATCATTAATAAGGTTAAGGAGTGAAATATGTTTTAGACGTAAAAAGAACGATGTTGAAGATTAGGCACAGGCACCAAGTCATGAGTCTTTGAATTAGTGTTGTGTGAATTGAAAAATTGAGTGTGGAAGTCCCACTTAAAATAGAACATACATGTTAGTATTAGTACATTAGTAGTGTTTATATTGAGGTAAGATTGAGTCTTCAACCGACTTTTCCATCTTTCCTCTATTCTCATCCAATGAGTTTATTTCCTCCACTTTTGTGGTTTAGTTTCTTTTTTATCTTATTCACAAGAGTCATTGAACTAATCAAATTTCTCACGCAATTTTAGCTAGATTTAGTAATGAAGTCTCTATATAAATATAGGATTTCACTCCGCTCAAACACACAACAAAAAGCTTTATTGATTTATCGAGAACTCTTTATCTCTTCTTCCTCTGTCTGCTTGATGCATTTCTGAGCTGCTTCTCCCCTTTCTTTTATGTTCCTTTGAATTAAGAGTGTTTTTAAGATCATAATTATTTTTGAGGAATAATGTCCCATCAGAGTTAAGAATGGTTTAAGAGTATTGTTCCTTCGACAATTTATGTCCCTTTTAAAGAGTAATTTTTAAGATTATAGTCTCATTTGAGGAATAATGTTCTTTCGAAATTAAGAATGATCTTAAAATCCTTTTCGTTATATTCTGCCCTCGGAGAAGTTGAAAGTTAGAATGATGGTAGCATCATATTTTGGTGGTTGTTGTATCATAGTAGAGTGGACATAGTACCACATTTAAGTGGTTTCAATATCAAATTTGGGTGGTCTTGGTAACATATTGAAGATGTAATTCTAGAACGGATCCTATAGTGTAGTAGGACTCCGTGATAGTTGTAGCTGACATGTTTTTATCATTGAGGCAGTGTGGTTGATAGTCTGCTTACACAATTCTTACGCATTGCCATGAAACGTCTTAAAGAGAGGGACCTGATCATGACTCAACTGTAATAACTTCATGGATGAAAATTCCTTTTCAAATTATACTTTGAAAATCTGAAAGAAATAACTTGGAAATCCAAAAACCACCAATTATTATGTTGATATTCTTTTGAATTTATTTGCTTGATTGCAACTTAATTTAATAACATATTTTTGAAGACTCATAACAATTAGAACATTCGTTTTCACGCTTGGTCACCTAATATATTGCAACGTCCTCAAACTGAATAGTTAAAATCATTTGTTGATCAAAATTTCTAAAATTGTGCAATTATAAATAGGGGACCAAAACTGCATTTAAACTTAAAAATAAAAACAATTGTTGTCATAAAAACTTGATGGTCCCGAAGCATTCAGTTTTAGGTGATGTAGTATTCTTTTTATAGCCTATTTGGTGCCGAGTTTTTCTACCCACGTTTTCAGTAAAAGCAAGGCAGCAACCCAAGTTAACCCAAAAGCTCCAATTGCTAGCTTTTAAAAATCACAGCAATCTTGCTTTGGAAATTCCCCAAACTTGCTTTTTTTGCTTGCAAACTCCATCCCAAACACACACTTAATGTGTTTAGATGCAATTTTGAGCCATGAATATGATGTAATAGTTTTGTAGTTCATTTTTTAGTTATTGTTTAAATGCAATTTTTGGTTCAGTTTTTTAATGAAATTTATTTTGTTTGCTATAATGCATAATCCACAACAACCACTTGTAAAAGCAGACTTTGATTTAGTATGGTAAAACAAACGAAATTTACATATTTTATATTTAACAGAATTCCTATTTTATTTAACTTACAATTACCACACTATAGCAAGTATAAAATACCTTCAGCATTACAAATATAAGGAGAGAAAACTATGCTTTGCTTTAAAAAAAATAAAAATAAATAAAAAGAGCAGAGATTGAAAGGGAAAGAAAGCCTCTATGAAAGAGGACACAAAATCTTAGAGTTTGAATTGAGGTTAAATAAACCTTTCAGAACCAACTTATAAGGTGAAAAATGTCTTTCAGTTATAAACACTTGTTCAAGTCATATATCAACAAATGTGAGACGATTCACGCAAAAAGTGAACATTTAAGGGGAAAAATAAGTAACGTCCATGTTCCTTTTCACCTTATACCAGCTTCAATTGACACAATATTAATTTGATTACAAAATGTGTTTATGCATTAATACAAAACAGAAATGTTTGAATTTCAGGTTTGAATATATATTACAATATAGAGACAGCTTTAAGAAGTCTAAGACCACCATGGAGCATCACCTGTTCTGAAATCTGTTTCAACCCAAGGAACAAACACAACCTTCCCATCATCCACACCAACATCACAATGTGCCAATGCCAGAGACTGTCCAACATAAAGAGCAAGAATATTCATCACTATTGCAGGAAAAAGTACATGACGCATAAATAATTAAAGATAAAATTCAACAACCCTAAGCTATCCTATCACAGTATCACTAAACAATTTAATTAAGCGCCTATAGCGTAAATGTTTATCATATAAATTCTTATTTATAAGCTATTTCTATAATAAATATAAAATAGGTTGAACTAGTTTCACATTAGCTATTAGCTGTCCTAGAGAGCTTATAAAAATAAGCTGAAAATAAGAAGCATGCATGATTATGCATTTATGCTTCTAAGTCATAAAAATTGCAGCTAAACTAGTTTGTCAAATGACAAGGTTTTCCACCGTGCTTACCAAAGGAGCAGGTCCTCTCACAACTCTTCCTTGGTCATTGTACTGAGATCCATGGCAGGGGCAGATGAACTTCTTCTCAGCTTGATTAAATGGCACGACACACCCGAGGTGAGTGCATACGGCATTAATTGCAAATGTTGCAAGTGTTCTGTCACTCTCTACCACAAGATAGGTAGGATCACCCTGTTATTAAATTCACCAAAGTAGTTATTATGGTTGAATGCTTGAGAAGGAATTTATTTCACTCTTCCAAACAGTATCTTAAGTGCTTATAGCATAAAAGCTTATCATATAAGTGTTTATCTACAAGTCATTTTCTTAAACTCTTTAGAATAGCTTATGAAAACGACTTATAATGGAGACGCTCTAACCAGTTTGCAATTGTACACTTGCCTTTAATCCTTGTGTAAGGGTACGGTCACCGGGTCCATGTGACTTTAGCCATTCCGCTGCAATTACATCATTGCCAACGGCATCCTTTGCTACAGTACCACCAGTGGAAGAACCTGAGCTGTAATTGTTTTCCGAGACTGGTTAATAAATTGGTAGACGAAGGAACTGAGTTTGAAGGATCATAAAACTTTTGGATAGCAAATGCAACATATAATTAGCAATATGGTCGACTACTAATAGTTTTCTTCTTCGATACATCAAACTTATACAATATGTTATAGCCTTTGATGCTAATGAGACAAGATAGCAAAGTTAAGATACATGACTACATGAATTAGGTGCAAGGTATAGTACAATCAAAAGCCGATGGTTATTTGCCATACACTTGCTATTTAAAATGTTAGTATACATTATCTAGCAGACTAGTATGGATTCATCAATTTGAAATCCTGTTTGAGGGCTCGACAGGTGTTGATGTCTAACATCGACATAACTCCGGCACATGTAGTTACATACAATCATTCTCCCTTTAATTATTTCTTGTGTTTACGTTTCAGTACCAGTGCATGTATAGTGTCCGTGTCTGTGTTAGTGCTTCCTATACTAAACAACACTACAAACGTGAACTAGAATTATAATAGTTAACAGATAAATCCTAGACATACACTTGATTTGATTAACACTAAACACAAATTCACACAATTGTACAACTCAGTGCAACATCAACAATTCTCACCAAATATAGAATAAAATCTTAATTTGAGCTAATATCAGAAAGTATTTAAAAAAAAACATGTTAGTACTACAACTAATAACAATTTCATTGCTCATTCAATTATTGAAAAGAATACAAAAACAAATAATAAATAATAAATAAAAAAACTAACCCTGGTGGAACAAGGAAGGATCCATAAGGAACAAGCATTCCAGCAGTAGGAAGTGAAAGAGCACCAAGAAGAAGAAGATTCAAGGTCTCTCTCTTACTCATGTCAGGTACACGATCAGCAGGAATGCCTGTAGCCTGGCAAGTGATGCTCATCCCCTTACCTTTACCAATCATCTGAGTCCTTGTTGGTTTCACAAGTAGTCCTATTGAAGGACATGAAATTCCACTCTTTCCAGAACATAGCTGAAATAAATTTAAAAAACAAAATGACCCTTTAGATTACATTTTAAAAAAGATTAAATCTTTGTTGTTTTTGCAATGATACCTGAGAAGGGGTTGCAGGGGATAGAGTGGTGGAAGACATGGTTGATGAGGAAGATTTTGGTTGGTTTGAGAATGAAAGGTGAATGTAATATTAAGGTGATTATGTTTGGTTTTTTTTAAAATCTTAAAACAACCACCACAATTGTCATGGATAAGGCGCTAAGGCCATGTAGGTGCCACATGTTCTTTAGCCAATCACAACCATCAACCTCAAATTTAGATTATGTTTATGTTTTCTTTTTTTGTTTAAATACTTATATTCTATAATGTGGGCTTTCCTATTTTTGGTTTTCTATTTAGCCCAATTATTGCCGGCTCATATGAGATTTTAGAGAATTACTTTCTAGGCCCCTTCAATATGTTTTAAGCTCCCAAAATTCTATTTTTACTTCTAATATATAATATATGCCTGGTATATACGTGCTGGAGCATTAGGGAGTTATCTTCCGGAGGAGTTTTGTATGACAGAACATTGAGCAAAACCGTCAATTACGTTATTTTAGTGTTTCAAAGTTTCCAAAGAACCTCATTTGCTCTCCAAATCTACGTTTCACCCAATTCTTGACGTTAAGTTATGTAATTTGTTTGATTATTAACATATGTATTTGTTTTAAGTAATTTATGACAAACATTCGTACTTTACTTAAGTTCGTTGTTTACATAATTTGTTTGTTTAAGTCACTTTATTTTCGGTTGTTGAAGTGTATATGTTTAATATGTGTTATTAACATCTGGGAGATAATTACCGAAGGGTTCATGACATAACTCGCGGAAGAAGAAAAAAATAACAACATTTCAAACCAACATAACTCCCTAACCCTCTAATATGTATCTACCAGACATATATATTAGGGGTAATAACATAATTTTAAGGGGCCTAAGATATTTAAAAGACCTAAAAAAAATTGTCGAGATTTTATTTTGGGTTGTAAGTCAGACACAAATCCCTAGCCCATTTTTCTTTGGATAGGATACTATACTAAAAGAAACTGAAGTTTCACACTACTAAGATCTAGAAGAGGAAAAATTCTCTTTAGATCCCATGTTACTTTGAAGCCCCTCAGTTTCTATTGAAAGATGCATTCCATTAGGCTATTTTGTGTGTTTTGAACAACATGGGGCCGTAAGAGCAACCATGCTAGAAGAACATTATGTTGGGTTGAGTTACGAGAGGAGCTCGATGGATCATCACCATTGAACCAAGAGCAATCACATAAGTGAGTTGGACACAACATCATTACTCAAAACCTTAAGATATTGGGTTCATGGATCCTCTCACTTATGCATTGTTCAAGCTCCAACTTTTTCATAAAAAGCGTAACTTCTATCTCACGTCACGCTTGCCACAACAAAGAGTATATAAAAGATAAGTACCGACCCTAACTAACTAGACCCAAATATAAGATTTTTTTTTGACACAAACCTAAATATAAGATGGTATAAGAGTTAGTGAGTTTCTTTTCTCACCCTCTATGTTCTTCAAACCATTTTTTCGGACACAATTACTCATCTCCTCAACTATACTTCTAAATGGGATTTATACCAAAGTATATTTTCGAACATCTCACTTAAAACCCCCCTTTGTTTGCAATTTGGCCATAAATAAACGTATCCAGAGTCCTCTAAATGAATACTTCTGAACAACTCATTTAAATTGTTGTGTTATTCGGACTAAAATAAACTCATGCTAAAAGTATACTTCTTGAGGTATACAAGCACAAATGTAACACCCTGCTATCCTACATTTATTTTGCCACCCACTTATATTATCTACGCCAGAGTCCAACAATGCTTGGTGGAGAGCATGTAATGAGAAAAATAAAATTCCCACATTGGCTAAAACCTACGCCTTAAAAGAGTATATCAAGAATGAACATCATTCAGCCTATTAGTTATGAAATTTGTGGGATTTGATAATGAGAGAGTTGAGGCAAACACCTATCTTTTTAGAGAAGTGAAAATAGTATTCTGTACACTAATCTAGAAAAAAAAATTGTGACTATATATGAATATGTTCAAAGTACATCTCATGATACAAGACTATAACACTAATAAAATCGGAGACATGCATAGCCCTCCAAAACGCGTTGTTACGAGGACCTTAATTTTATGTTTTAGGGGGTGGATTTTCCCACTAATTAGTTGCAATTTATGTTTTAGGATATACTAATCAAATTACCGATGCCTCTAATTGAACTTTCTAAGAAACTACACTTAAGTATGTCTTACACTTTTTCTTCTTAAAGAAAAGGAATATAAAACAACAGGAACTTCCATAACTTTTTTTCAGTACAGTCATGAGTGATAAATTAAAGAGGAAAAAGAAAAAAACAAATCTATGGCTACATATTATTTCGATCCCATGTACAATATGTATTGACACTGACATTTATTCCACTAAAACATAAATTATTGTATGTGTTTTATTTTTGTCCCAAGTAGCTAGGTAAAGGTCCACTTCCTTGTCTACACCCTCTACTGCAAATTACATACACCATAAGCATAGAATGATGCTGTTATCTGCATGGGAGGTATGGCGTGGCACATGTACTCATCAAATCATCATGCGATTCTCCACCTTTGTCTACCTCATTACATATGTTGGTACTTTAAAAAAAAAAAGATACTTTTCACATGGAGCTTATTGAGTATGGCTCATATATACGCAACAGAAGGGCAAGGTCGGAGAAGGAGCTAAGATAGCAGCGCGTTGTGAAGTTTCCTTCGCCCCTGCCCTTGCCTTTGGCCCAAACGTGTGTTAGCTGTTGTTGGGGGTGACTAGGGGTGTGGGAGACAATAGCCCTCACGAAACACTTCAGCATGGTGTATTATTATAAACTGAACCGCAAAACAATATATATTAATTGTAACACCGTAAACCCTAATTCATCACAGAAATAAAAAGAAAACTACATATACTCTATAGTCACATAGTTTAACACCATTGACCAAACTACGTGGACAAAGATCATATCTCATTGTCTTACGATTTTTCATTTCTTTTATATTTCTATACTAGTTTTTGTTCTAAGACAATTGCAAAAATTGATTCCTCAAGTCGGTTAGAGATCTAACATTCCTAGGTGTAGGCACCCTTGTTTGTCTTTACTATTTGCTTTATTTTTTGGTTAAAGTATTGATAGTTTGTTTTTCACCCAAAATTAAAAAAAGTTCATGGTTTGAAGCGTGCAATCTCTTTTCTTTGTTAATTAATTTCCTGGAATTCTCCAAAATTTATGGATGCATACTCGTGATGATCATATATATACTTAATTTAAAGAACGTGAGAAAAGGGAAAGAGAAAAAAAGAAAGAGTAATTGTCTTCAAATAAAAGAGAAACAAATAATGGGTCTCTCTCTTTATACTTTATCTTGAATCAAGGCAAGCAATGAAGCAGAATCTATTATTTTGGTCAAAGAAGGTAACACCTAACAAAGAAAGCAAAAGAACTATTTAGGTAAAACTTTTGTATAGTAAATAAAAGTAAGCTCTTCTCCAAAAAGAGAGTAGTAGGACTGAAGCATCCCCAAAGAAATAGAACGTTCTTTAAAGTTGTTTGGAATGAAACATATGAAAAGACATTTTGCAATGTTCCACAGCTTTTTGTCTCATAACTTAATTACCAGATGAATTATAACATCCCAAGGGTTGACCTATGCAAGACGAATTTACATTTTTGTATAATAATATTTTTTGAAGGATTTTTATTTTAATTTCAAAATTATATGCTGAATTTACATTTGAAACATTAATGGGAGAGCCAATGACCCCTCATGCACAATGAGGATATGCCAACTTTCCTCGTATTTCTATGCCTAATTGATTATGATATATTCTTTCTTCATACTCCCTCCATTGCTAATTATAAGAAAATTTAACCTTTTAGGTTCATTCAATTAATAATGTATGTGGTCCGTATTATGAACCGCATACATTATTAATTGAATGAACCTAAAAGATAAAATTTATTTATAATTAGAAACGGAGACAACAAATGGTTCTTAAGGCAATGCATAATATGTAACATATCTTTTTTTTGTTACAAGATAATGCAAACAGAAACAAAAAAGAAAAAGAAAAACAGAAAAACAAGAAAACTAGCGCCTAATGAAAAAGGTGCCCAACATGTCAGCCTTGAGAAAGGGGAGGAGGTCAGCTAGATCCTGGAGGCGATTGGTGAATGACTAAATCAGCATCTGAAGAAGCTCCAAATTTCGCAAAGAAGTCTGCACATTGGTTTCCCTTTCTGAGAGTGTGATGAAGAGAGATGTTCCGATTAGCAAGCAGGTCCTTGATAGTTCCTGTCATATTCTTTTTCAACAAAAAAATATATCGTTAAGAAGAAGGGAGCTTCTAAGGTGCAGTCAGGAAACTGACTTTTTTGAAAAAGTTAATTTTGATCTTAATGTTTGATTCATTTTTAAATTGTTGATTACTGATTAATGATCAATAGTAATTCATCTAGTAATGTTTGCAACATCTTGGACTTACAAGTACCATTTTATCATTGAAATCTTTAACATGCAAACAGAGTTGATGATATTATGTGATAGTCTTAAGTGTTACACTTTGTGGGGTGTTACGCTTATAACAAGGTAGGATAAAATTAGATTAAGTGTAGTCTTATTAATCTGATGAATTGATGATACTATGAGGATTGAACTTTTGATGCCATTGTACAAACAGTGGGGTGTTACTCATTACATTTTTGATGTTATAGTGTTAACTTTACTAAAAAAAGTCATTTTCATGACTTCACCATAGAATTTTCCTAAGAAATAAACCCAATAACATTTAAATGAGATGTCATTAATTAATCTCTTTCTACTTGATTGGTGGTCTTGAATTCAAATATAAATTGAGTGAACCATCAAATTCGTCCCTGAATTTTCACGCGTCGACCAACTCCGTCCCTCAATTATGCGAAATATCAACTTAGTCCTTGAATTTGTCAGACGTCCATCAAAAAGGTCCCTCCGTCCAAGTGCTCCGTTAGCCATGCTGAGTTGTCGCCCTGCATGCTGTGTTGTCTTGTACGCGTGGCAAGAAGGAAGTCACGTGTTCAGGAACTAATTTGAGTGAATTGGAAAAAGTTGAGTTTTCACTTTTCAGTTTATTTTTCTGCTTTTCCCATTTTGCCCCTGCATTACCCATACCTCCTTCTTCACATTTCAGAACATCAAAAACGTCCTTGACCCTTCTTCTTCCCGCTAAA
>Ga0228710_1011751_pt1 | contig 11168 bp, 3 predicted proteins | sample MedpolnodulmetaG_FD_177995 | JGI IMG/M metagenome (GOLD analysis project Ga0228710, IMG submission 177995) | Root nodule microbial communities from Medicago polymorpha collected in Santa Monica, California, United States - pink nodules | ecosystem: Host-associated > Plants > Roots > Nodule... | reverse complement strand
AATAGTACTTTGATTATGGATCCTGCACACTTGAACAAATTGTTTAGCATATCCAATTGATTATTTTTAATACCTTGTTATTGTCAAAACTCAATAGGTGACTTGTGAAACACCTTTGTTCCAACAGGGATAAAATTAAATTTGCTTCTTTTTACCCAAAAACTTTTTACCGTGGGTAAATTAAAATAATCTTCTTGGGTTATAAAAAGAACCAGATTTAGATTTAGCCCAATGGTTAATGATGCTGCAAGCAAAATGTGTTGGGAGAAGAGCATAATGTTGGTCATTTCATGTTGCGAGCAAAATGTGCTGGGAGAACAGCATAATTCATTTTCATGTTGTTGAACAAAGTCTTAGAGTTATACCCCACAGTCGATGGCACCTATTGAATTGCTTTACCCACCACATTTTTCTTTTGGTAAATATTGGAAAACTTTTTTTTTTAACAGAATTTTCTTTTGAATCATACAAATAATTTTATTTATTTTTTAATAATAAAAGTTTCCAATTATTTATGTATATACCACCCACTGTATTTGTTGTCCTCGGATTCTTTTTTAGCATGAAAAGCTTTAGAAGTAGACGTTTTGCTTATGAATTGTAAAGCTAAATATTTGTTTCTCTTAGCTAGAGCTTCATCAATAAATTTAATCACATAAATTTTTAGGATGTAAGCAGCTCTTCGTGTTTGAGAACGAGAGAGGACAAAAGCAAGAAAGTAGTCTTGAAATCATGGAAATTCAGCCAAACAAGACAACTACGTGACCATGTTATCGTTTTTACAAGTTTATCACTGATGATTCTTGGGACATAGTCGTTAAGGACGTTCTAGTGAGAAGAAAACATTGATATGAAGGACATGCAAGGTGTTTGCTATAGTCTCACCTGATCGTGGGCTATGAGTCCCTCATCATGAGTTTTAAGGGTAAGGGGTTTCACATTTTATTTAACTCGCGACGCGAGTTACACACTCGTGTCACTAGCCAACTTTCCCTAAATTTTAGAGAAACACGCACATATATAAGGCATACCCTTAGGTCACTGGAAAAACACCTTTTGATGAGTGGACGAAGGCCAAAAACGTGATTTCGGCAGATTAAGAGTGATCAGAGCTATCCAGGGGTCAAAGAATCATCAACTGATGATCCGTTTCTTATGTTTCTTTTTCATATAAATTATTTTATGTTTAAGAATCATGAGTAGATAATTCTATCTAGGTTAGATAATGAAAGAGGAACCTCTTTGTAATTGTATATGATCATGTAACTTTAAACTATGCTACGGATTCAGCTGATTACTTTGGTATTTTATTCAGTTAACTATATTCTTAATATTTTTTATGTGTTTACGAATGTTCATAAACCGATCTAAGTTCCAATGATTACTAACCCTAACTTTGGGGCTTGACCTAATTTAATTGTTCAATTGTTATTAGCTTTAGACATAATCTAATAATAATTTGTGTACTTAATTTGGCGTTCTTAAACCTTCAAGAGTTACGGGCTCATCTAAGAGATTAGGGAGCAGTGATAATTGAAGAGTGTTAGTGACCAATACATTGACCTAACTATTTTGATCAAATATCTTAAAATCAAGTAATTACCCAAACCATTTAGAGACGGGAATCAGACATGACCTAGTCGCCTTTTAATCCATCTCTTAAGTAAATAAAACCAATCTAGTTGCCAAGTACAACACCCTTTGTTACATATATCATAAACCATCTCCGTACTAGTTTAGTTGAAATCATGAAATTCGTGTGAAGATTAATTTTATAAATTTTACTACTTGTTGACACTCTAGTACGCTTGTTAGAAAATTGTCATCAATGTAATGTATTGAATACCCACACTGGTTATTGATCTTCACATTGAAGGATATGGTGATTTTAGACCCAACAATGAAAGCAGCATCAACAACAAGAACAACAAAAACTCAAATATTTGGTGGGTCCCATATAAATTTGGTGGGTCCCATGTGAATTTTAACCAATCAAAGAGAGTGTGTTGAAAAGTGTGTGTTAGAATGTGTGTTGCTAGCATTTCTCTTCTTCTCTCTCACTATGAGGAATGCTAGTAGCACACATTCTAACACACACTTTCCAACACACTTTCTTTGATTGGTTAAAATTCACATGGGTCCCACCAAATCATGTGGGTCCCATATAAATTTGGTGGGTCCCATGTGAATTTTAACCAATCAAAGAGAGTGTGTTGAAAAGTGTGTGTTAGAATGTGTGTTGCTAGCATTTCTCTTCTAATATTATGAAATTTCTCACACTTTGATTCACGCTTTTGTGACATTTCAATTTCTTTTAATATAATCAAAAGCAGGTTATTATTATTATTACTCCCTCCGTCCTATTTATAAGAGAAATTTTGGTCAACAAAAATTGATGTATCTAGTTAACAATTGAGTCCAGATCCATTAACTTTTGTTGACCCAACTTTCTCTTATAAATAGGATCGGAGGGAGTATTATGCAACTATTGTTAGCTTTGTTTGCAAGTAGTAGATATAAAAAACAACAACTTCAATGAATAATTTTAATTATCGAATTTTTTTTTGGGGTGGCCGGAGTTCGAACTCCGGATCTTGTATATATTATGCATTGTTCATACCAACTGAGCTAAGCTCATGAAGACTTTAATTATCGAATTTAATGAAAAAGATTAATTATGATTTTGTCAAATTATAATGCATTGTTCTTTTAAATATAAGATTGGCGATTTGACTTAAACTAATCAATATTTGTATGTATACATTTCAAAAATCACTGAAATAAATATGAATTATCGTAAATAGATTTATGATAACATTGGTATTTTTGCACTAAAACACCTTTAAGAGAAAATGCATTCCATTTTATATTTATTCCTATATCTAAAGAAAATATATCAATTTAGACTGACTTTTTCCCTTTTCGGTTTTACCATTCATTTAAAGTATTATATCTACTGTTTTATCTTTTATATAATATTATTTAAATTATTATTAGTTAAAAAAACAGTAAAATCCAATTTGGGATACATGATTTTGTGGTAACTTTTTAATTCCAATTATACCCTTGCACACATTTTCTATAAGAATGTTGTATTATTGATGTCATTGAAAAAGATAAGTATAGTTTGTTACAATTTAAAAGTGATAGATATCTATATCTATAATTTTAATCAAAATTAAAATTTCATAAAAAATATTGTTCGTAATTTATACACATTAGCGCAACAAAAAATACTCCATCCGTTCCAAATTATGTCATTCTAACAAAATTTGTTTGTTCCAAATTATGTCAATTTACAATTTCAAGAAATTATTAATACTTATTTTTCTATTATGCCCTTTACTATTTATTACTAGCTTTTTTCAATTCTTTTAATTTATGTCTTCCATACCATTAATAATAAATGATATTTTTGTAAAATAACTCACAATTTCTCTTTTTTATACACTATTAACTACATTTCTGAACGGAGGGAGTGCTTTTATGAATTGGTGGAGTTTTTTTTTTAAAGACTTTAGATAGTAAGTTTTTATGGAAACTTGTGCATTCAATGCATCGGAAATTGAAACATTTAACTTTTTCAATGAATAGTTTCTTAATTTAGAATCCTTAAAGAGTGTCTTTAAAGCACTTGTTAACAAGACCCTTCGTTATATACTCATTTCGTCCATGTATGTAAGCACCCTTTGCATTTTTCATATTTTTTGAGAAAAGTTGTTGATGCAATTAATGTGTCTATTTTGTGTGTTAATAGTACCAAGTTGTCATTTGTTTATGTGTATTAAATTTGACTTTTCATATTTTAAGACAAATTATTAGTATTAATTAGGGGTATGTTTAGGAAAAAAAAATGCATTTATTAATTTTAAAAGAGTTTATATCTAGAGACAGATTTTTAGTCAAAATGGTGCTTAAATATAGGGATTGCTTAAAAAGAGTTTATATTTATATTCACAAATGGAGTTTATTTGTTTAGCTCTTGAAGCATCAAGGAGGACACAAATACTACAAATTCATAGTGTCTCTACTCATTCCGGGCGAACAGTTTTCTCATAATGTGTTGGTAGTAGTTGACAACTACAATAAATTATTGTGTTTGTTAAATAATTATGCATTTTATGTGAATAGTTAAACATAAGATGCATCTTGGCAATGCGCTTTACCATTAAGATTACTTTGAATTTAGTTCTTGACTTACCTATGGTTATGATGGTTTGGTTGCGTGTGTTTGATGTCGATATAATACATCAATTTTTCCATGCTAATGTGATAGATTGGTTGCAGCTTAGCTTAATCTGAATTTTTCTTAAAGTTCAAATTTGAAGAATTAGAAAGATTTTTATGCTACTTCTTGTCACACTTTGTGGAAGTGGAGGAACAAGGATAGGCATTAAAAAGTCATGCCAATACATTGAATCTAGAGTCAGTTCATACAAGACAACTTTTGATGTAAACATTGCAATTCCGAATGTGAAGCTTTAAGAAAGAATTGAATCTTCATGCGGACGCAGATGGGTACTATAAAACCTAGTTGTGTCACCAAAAATATTTGGATAAAAAAAAAATAGGTATTAAATAAATTGGGAATTACTTTATGTCATAAAAGTGCTTGAACTGTCACCTAAAGAAATTGCTTACCATCAATATCGATTTTCTAGTTATTATAATTTTGGTATTGTAATTTTAGTGGGCATGACTAATTTTCAGTTTCAAACTTTTCAAGCGTTAGAGTTGTCTTCCGGAGACAAACAACAAATAGACAACTCTAACGTTTGAAAAATTTGAACCGAAAATAGTAGAAGAAGACGACCTATATTTTCTTTTATTTTTTTCCAACGGTGGCTTGACACAACTTGAGGGAAGGTATGAATTCATCCATTAATTTTTGTTTTTTTTCTTTATTTTTTTTTAAAAAAAAAAAAAAAAAAAAAACAAGGTTTGTTTCCTTCCGTGTGGCAAGGAATTCTCCATTTAACATAAGTCTAATACATCTGGTTTTAACAATTGAAGTCATCATGTACATAACTTGTGCACTTAGGGCTAACTTGTGCTCTTAGATATAAATGTGTAGTAAGATTTTTATTAGGAACCTTTTAGGAGTAGTTCTTTTGGTTGGTACCTTAGTGAAGGTTGGGAACGATTAGAATTCGGTGGGGGAACAGTTGTGTCTGTAAGGATAGTGAGGACTTACGAGTGGAAGATCAATTTATTTTGGAATAAGAGAATACTATGACCTTTGGTTGAGGGAAATCGAAAATTGGAGAATATGTTTGCCAAGACTTGAGTCGTTGGAGAAAGAGAATCATTGGGTCGTGTTGTATCAAGATAAAATAATTGCTTTGGATTCATCAAGGTTTGAGACCCTGCTTGTTCGTGGACCAACTCCAAGCAGTTGCGCGAAGAAAGAACAACCATTTGCGCGATGGAGGAAGAGAGAAGATAGTCCAAGTTTTTAAAGGAGAAGTTGGAAACCTTTGTTCATTTTGATTTTGTTGCAGTTAGAGGAATTCTAAGGGAACTACGGTGATGCACCTCAGCAAGGATTAGGATGTGTTTTATGTGGCACGAGGAAATTGGAGCTTATGGCCCCGTTTGGTTTGAGCTTATTTTAAGCTTATGAAAAATAGCTTATGTAAATAAATAAGCTTTTATTTTAATTTATAAACTCTCACTAACGAAAATTGTATCTTCATAAATGGATTTTTCATAAACTACCTTAAAAACTTATAAATAGTACATAAAAACTTATTTATTTGCATAAGCTATTTTATATAAGCTCTAAAATAAGATAATCCAAACGGGCCCTATGTCTTCACGCTAGCTAAGGATTTGTGAAAGGGATTATCCTATCCATGATTTGGAACTTGTTAATATGGTTTCATACTAAACAGAGGCACTCGGTCAATAAAAAGATTTCCATCATGAACGGTATGATTTGGGAGCACGGTATTTGATGCAGCTTTCAATATAAAAATAGTTAAATAAATATGTTAGCTTGCAATAAACTAAAATATATATAAAATATTAATAGATTAGGTAAAGTTGTGAGACCCAAAATGAGTATTTTAAAATTACACCATTGGAGTAAAATATAAATGAGTTGTATCAAAATGATATGACTCTAACGGGACCCATAAAATACTTTTTATGAAGTTCACCATTGAAGATGCTCTTGCTATTTTTTGTATTACTTTTGTGTGGTCATCATAAGCAATGGCTAGAATAATTAAGGTGAGAAGATCGTCCTAGGTTAGCAACTGATTTTCTTCACGAGTTCAACAAATGAAAAGATTTTCATCATGAATCACTGATAGATGATTACATAAACAACATTAAAATAAAAAAATTAGTTAAATAGCGGAACCCAAATAAAACATGCGTGCAAAAAATTACTACCCTAAATTTGATAAACCCCTAAGAAGCCTTGACAAATGCATAATTTAATTTTATTAAGTACTACAAAACATTGTAAGAATTTCTAGTCCAATTCCTAAACAAGAACCTTCATGCCAAACATCATTATGGATTGCTACATGGCGCCCATCACATCAAAATGACATTGTGTATGTTTGGAAACGACTATTTTTAACGGTATTACCACACGGTAGCAGCAATTTTAACTGTGAAAAATAACGTTAAAATTACATCAGGATGCAAGAATGATGCTCTTGAAGCGAATCCAAGCACTAAATATCTGTGAATATGATTACTGTATTAGGAATTAATAAGTACAATAGAAGGCCACCTCATCCTTCAAAAACAAAAAGAAGGCCACCTCAGTTACACTCAAATTCATAGATAGCTTCAATACAACATATCATTCATGCTGCCCTCCAAAACAATCTTATCCAAGTCTTCCTGAGACAACAAGGTTTTTTTGCCAGTGCCACCAGTCTTATCATATGGCTGGGCCATTTTCCTGAGGAACTGCATCCAAAATACAAGAAATTGGTCATTATGCAACCATATATTATCACATTCTTAGGAAATTGGTCATTATGCAGCCATATAAATTGGTCTGTATGGACTTCGCCTACCGAAATTGGCACCAGGGGAAATTGAACCTAACCTGAGACCTTGAGAGGCGCACACTCCAAGGTCCCAAGACACCACCACTAGTCAACTTTGTTACCATTTTCAAATATTTGATAAGAAACAGTAAAAATAGAAATATTGTTCACAATTACCTACACAAATATTTTAAAACAAGAAACAAATAAAATGGAAAACAATTTTAGAGCTAAAGAGACTCTTCTAGGGCCTGTTTGGTGTCTATTTTCATTTGTCACTTCATTACAAAAAATGCCACCTCATTCACTTTGTTTCTTGTTTACCAAAAAATTTATAGTCAAAAGTGAAAATAAAAATCGAAACAAAAACTAAGGGCCCATTTATTTTGTAAAACTAAACATTTCCTATTTTCATTTTTTAGAATTTGTTATTTTTACTTGCTAACAAGGAAATAAGAGACTCTCGAAGTGAACAATCGTGCACATTTTTTAGAAACAATGAAAATACCAAAAGAATTGTTTTCATTATTTACAAAAGAGGAATGTTATTTGGACAACCAAAATTTGACAACAGTATTAAAATACACAATTTCTAACTATTGATTTGACTGAGGATAGAGAAAAAACTAATAAAACGAAATCATATCTATACAGTATATAAGTAATAACACTTCTCTTTACAAAAATATATCATCCTTATCTAGCATCATCTTCTATGCATCACAATGGTTCACTTCAAAGTACCCACGTATAACTATTAGCTAGTTAAAATGAACACATTTTTGAAAGTAAAAATAAAACATGTTTTCACAAAGTAAGCAGACCCTAAACAAGCCCATGTGTATACATGATGTCTAATTCGTACTTTCAAATTCCAAATTTTGGGACTATATACTTATCTAGATAAATAGCAGTATTAACCAATCTAATGGCAAATGACTGTAATAGAAAGGAAAAAAAAAAGCAGGAGAATTCTTAAAACCAAAAACAAGATGGCCCATATAGTTTCAACGAGATTCAAATAATGTAATGCAAGTTACTATAAAATTTCAAAATAAAGCTATGAGGACAGACCTCGCGTGCAATATGCAAAGCCATGTCTGTGCTCAAGTTCAGGTGGGCATCACGTAAATGAGAGAGTATCCAACCAGGCAATTTAGATCGTTTATCATGACGACTATACCTGCAAATGGTAATAACCAACCATAACTCTATTAAAGACAAATGAAGTAGAAGCCAAAACCAAGTAAATGATACATTCATCACGAGTAGGCATGCTCAGTACATGCAGTATCAAGATTTTGAATTATGTAGAAGCCGAATCAAAGTAGAGGGAAATATCTTAGGCAACTAAATATGTTATCCACATTTTCAATGTTTAAATTGGTTATTTACAGCAACATCTCCCCAATTTAGCAGTCCTAAACTTACATTTATTTCCTTGCCAAGAGCTTGTCAAAACAGTTGTTGCTTGTTATTTATTATTTTATGGGACAGACAATAACTTCCAATCCAATTTGTAACAAATTCCACCAAAGGTTACATATACAGAGAATACACTGTGCACTTTAAATAAAAAAAGAAACCAGCAACTTTCAGAAGCACAATTGCACTCAAGTTGTTAGAATCAAGTAAATCTGTATTCTTTTAACTATACAACTTCCTAGATTGATTGTTATTATTCCTAGAGTAAACAACTTCCTAGGTTAGGGCTTATTCATCAAGCATCCAATGTATTTATTGTAACACTATTATAAATACAAGTTGTGATCTCAGTATAGACACAGAATTTTAAGAAAGTTACAAAAGCAATGTTGAACTTTCCACTTGCAAACTAAAATTTTGAAAGTGGAAGAAATGGTCATACAAACACTAACCTTTTGTCTGCAAAAATCATCATCCCATAATCAGCCTTTGAACGGATTACACGGCCCACACACTGTGCAGCTTGTCTCTGCTTACGCAAAAAAAATTAATGTTACCAAGGATTCTAGTTTCAGAAATTTTAACAATCAAATAATCATATCACCGAGAGGGAAGAGAGAAAGAGTCTCACCAAGGCATCAAAAGTTAGAAAATCTCCTTCCTTGATTTGAAAAGTTTCTCGTAGATATTCTAACCGTGCAAGCAAAATCCTGAAAAATTTCTCTAGTAAGTTCTGCAACCAGTAATATAACCTCCACAATTTGGACAGTGAAAGAAGGCACAGATATACAATAGTTATAAATTACCCTTATTCAAAAATTTAATCAAATGGAACTCACTTGCTTAATGTGTACTGAAAAGGAACACCAAACATGATTACTAAACGGCCATAATGTCGATCAAAATCTATACCTTCCGCAACCTTTCCTCTGCAAAAAGTACAATATTGATTTTTAGCCTGTGATGAACTTGACTCCAAGATCATGAGTATATTAGAATGACATATTAAGAAAATATGGTAGAATCAATTGCACCTAAGATGGCCAGGTCATGTGAAAAGAAGAGAATACTACCCTAAGTATAAAGTTAGTCACACAAAAACAACACAATAACCAGAGGCAGAGAAAGATTGAGAGAAACCATTACAAAGAGTTGGATCAAAATGGAGTTTCCAAAGACTTGGTTTTGACAAAACACAGCAAAACCATTTGATCAATATAACTGTCATAACTTCTATTTATTAGGGAAATGTAATTTTTTCAAAAGCTTTCAAAGAAGCTGCGAAAATAGTGTGTTTGGCAGCAAAAATAAGCTGATTGAAACCCACATGAGAAGTGGCTTCTGTTTACTTTTTATGTTCTATAAACAACAAGGGTCAGAATATGCCATAACCCAAAGGAGTTGCAAATGCAATTATAATTTCTAAAATCTGAACAATCTAGTTCTTGTTGCATGTATAGCAAACAATGCAACAAGTATGTACATAAGCATGAATTGACAAAAAAAAAATGATATGGTTAAAAATCAGTGTTCAAATCTGGAGATCCTATTTTAATGTAGAACTCAGGAGAAAGGAGCTTGAAAGAGACTAAATTAATTGTCTTAAACACAGAAATAGATGCAGGAGGTTCAGTTTTCAAACATAGTAACTTAGCATGAAATTTTGTACTCAACTGGCTAATATACACCAACCAAGGTACATCCACATGAAAATAAACCCTCTAATCACTTCTCTTGTCAAATTATGAAAGAGGAAGCAGAAACTGAGTTAGCTAGCAATACCATCCAAATATATGCCAACAAATCATTTTATGCCTACAACTCTGAAGCATGGGTACGCTAAATTGGTAGAAGTACCACCAGTACCCAGTACGGCCCGAGTATGCATACAGTATGTACCAAGTGTAGTATAGTGAGAGTGATGTGAACTTAATTGCTGAAGCGTGGTGAGAACATGCAGGTGGAGTCATGCCTCTGACTCAGTAATTTTTTAGACATTAGCCCACTGACTCAGTAATTGCTTTCAAAGGATCTTTTCAAAATAATTTCAGAAGCCCATGAAAGGCAAAAAGCTGAAAGTCTGAAACGAAGCCATTCTATTTCGTGGAGATGTTAACGAAGGCTGCTCACCCAAAATTCTCTTTGTGAAGACTGATATAGTTGAAGGCTATTTTGTGTGCCGAAACTATCTTTTCTGTACATTTTTTATTAGACACGTCCTTGTGCACTTTAAACAAGAGGAAAACAAGGTTCTTTATTCGATCGATGACTGTGCTCTGTTTTGCGCTTGAAGTGTTTTATCCCTTTTACCAAAAAAGTGTGTTTTATCCCCCCCACTATGTTTTGGTATTTTGCTCTACTGTTCTCCGCCTTTACTTTACATATTTTAATTAATGATATTTTATGAGAATAGGATATATGCACCATCTGAGTAAAATAGTTTTTCACATCAATAAGAATAAAGTATGTGGTAGTTATTTCTAAAAAGCGGTCGTAAAATGGGCTTATGTGGCGATTTGACGAGTTTTCGTTGGCCAACGGTGTAAAGCTAATTTACACCGGTAGTGCATCATCATTAAACGCTTAATATATAGGTCAGCTGATGATAAATATTCCATTCAATATACCATAAAACAGTACATATTTCCCTTTTAGTTAAACAGAGAGTGCAGTTTGATTAATCTTATCAAGTGTTGCAAAAAAAAAAAAAAAATTAAAAAAAAGAGAATA
>Ga0228710_1011748_pt1 | contig 11168 bp, 10 predicted proteins | sample MedpolnodulmetaG_FD_177995 | JGI IMG/M metagenome (GOLD analysis project Ga0228710, IMG submission 177995) | Root nodule microbial communities from Medicago polymorpha collected in Santa Monica, California, United States - pink nodules | ecosystem: Host-associated > Plants > Roots > Nodule... | reverse complement strand
GGGTCTTCCTCAATTTGTGTGGTTCACTCGCCGTTAGGCATGATGCCGCTATAGGCGGGTATGCGAACGAAAATGAAATGGTCGCCCGGCCCGGGGGCAAAAGTTCTGGGTGTTGCGCTCACAGATGATGACGGTTGGGCTGTTTCAGCTGCCGGGCCAGCTTTCGGCATTTGCCCTGATTGCGGACGCCGGACCCGAAATCGGCATGGCTGGTCCAACCGAAGCCTCCAAGATCTGCCGGTCCAGGGCAAAACCGTAACGGTGAAGCTTCGGTTGAGCCGCTGGCGGTGCGCGCATCAGAAATGTGAACGACAAACGTTCACCGACCGACTGCCGACGATTGCTTCCCCTTATGCGCGCCGGACAAGGAGGGTCTCCGAGATTGTCGGTCTGCTCGGCCATAGCGCAGGCGGCCGGCCCGGCGAGCGCTTGATGCGACGGCTCGGCATGCCGGTCAGCGACGACACGATCCTGCGGCAGCTGAAGCGGGATGCCGCGCTCGTTTCCTGCGATGCCACGATCCGGGTCATCGGCATAGATGATTGGAGCTGGCGGCGATCGTGGCGCTACGGCACGATGATCGTCGACCTGGAGCGCCGTTCGGTTGTCGATATTCTTGAGGACCGGAGCGTAGCGAGTGTCGCGCGATGGCTGGAGCAGCATCCTTCTGTCGAGATCGTGAGCCGAGACCGAGGCGGGCTGTACGCACAAGCTGCTCGCGAGGGTGCGCCGCAAGCTCGTCAAGTCGCTGATCGGTTCCATCTCATGCAGAATCTGCGAGTCGCAATTGAGGAGCAGATGAGCCTTGGCGGCCGCGCCACCGGACGAGCATTGCTGCCGGATAAATGGATCGGGAGCGCGCAAATCGATCTGCTTCAGGATGATCCGCACGTTGACGCAAGGCACCGGCGCCGGGGGCGTCACGCTCATCGAGAATCACGGCAGGCGGTGTTCGATACAGTGCACGCTTTGAATGAGGAAGGTTTGTCCTGTTCGGAGATCGCACGTCGCACCGGCTACGGGCGGCGCAGCATCGCGAAATGGCTGACTTTCGAAACGCCACCCGACCGACAGAAGGCGGCGTTGAAGCCGACATCGCCCCTGTACTTTGAGGCGTTCCTCGCCGCGTGCTGGAAAGATGGCAATCGCTGCGGACGGCATCTTTTCCACGATATCAGACAGCGCGGCTACACGGGCAGTTTCTCGAATCTCGAGCGGCTTCTCGCAAGCTGGCGCCGCACCGAGAGGTCGGTCAAAGACAGTGCGTCGCCGGCTCCGATCATACCCGATCAACCGCCTCGCGATGCTGTCACCCCGATAAGGGATCCGGAGACCGGCCATGTGATCTCGCCGGTGGTCGCGGCTGCCCTTTGCATGAAGCCGCGAAGCACGCTGACGATCACTCAGGCAAGAAGGGTCGATGCCTTGAAACAGGGTTCGCCTGAGTTCGCTTTGATGCGCAGCCTTGGCATGCGCTTCCGCGGGATCTTCCGCAGCCGCGATCCGGGCAAGCTCGACAGCTGGATTGACGATGCCGTTAATTCGGGTTTGGTCGCAATTGAGCGGTTCGCACGCGTCCTGCACCGTGACATCGGCGCCGTCCGCAACGCCGTGGAACTCCCCTGGAGCAACGGCCAGGCGGAAGGCCAGATCAACCGTCTGAAGACAATTAAGCGTGCGATGTATGGCAGAGCGGGCGCGGCGCTCCTCAGAGCGCGCATGCTACCGCTGATCAATAATCATCACCACACAAAGTGAGGAAGACCCTAATTAAATGCCAGGCGACATGATGTCTTCGGGTTTGTCGCAGTCGCTCGACCTGTCCGGTAGTCCATCGTCGAGAAGTGCTGAATTTTTGCTTCATGGACGCCGACCGCGCAAACTGAGGGCTTTCTCAAGTCTGTGAAAGGTGATACAAATCCTCGTACAAAAGTTTCTGTGCTCCGAGTTTTCGTATCAATGTCTGGCTCCGTCACTCAACGTCAAATCGCCCGGACCGTGCTCATCGAGCGCGGAATAGCACGCCTGGCGGAGCTTCGGAACGCTGGTGTGACGGCGGCAACCATGAGCCGGATGGAACGGGATGGCGAGGTGCTGCGACTTGCCCGTGGCCTCTACCAACTTCCCGACGCCGAGCTCGATACCAACCATAGTCTGGCAGAGACCGCCAAGCGTGTTCCGAAAGCCGTTGTCTGTCTTGTTTCAGCTCTCGCATTCCACGGCCTGACCGATCAGCTGCCGAGACACGTGTGGCTTGCCATAGGCCGCAAAGACTGGGCGCCGAAACTAGATGGCACACCTATTCGTATCGTGCGCTTTACGGACAGCCTGCTTAACGATGGTGTCGAAATCCATGTGGTCGAAGGCGTTCCTGTAAAGGTCTTTGGAGTCGCCAAAACAATTGCCGATTGCTTCCGCCATCGCAGCAAGATCGGTCTTTCTGTGGCGATCGAGGGACTTCAGGAAGCACTGCGGCAGCGCAAGGCTACGCCCAGCGACATCGTCAACCAGGCCAAACGTGGTGGTGTCGGCACCGTGATCCGCCCCTATCTCGAGGCATTGACCGTCAATGGCTAAGGAGATCAGAAATGTTGGTGCCTCGGTGCGCGCCCGCCTGCTGCAACTCGCCAAGGCAAGCGGGCAAAGCTTCGATGTGGTTCTGACGCGTTTTGCCCTTGAGCGGTTACTGTTCCGGCTCAGCCGGTCACCCCATGCCGGTCGTTTCGTGCTGAAGGGCGCCATGCTGATGATGAGCTGGTTCGACGATCCGCACCGCGGAACGCGCGACCTCGACCTTCTGGGCTTTGGTAATCCCGAGCCGGACCCGATGCTGGCGACCTTTCGGGAAATCCTGGCTCAAGAGGTTGACGATGGCGTCATGTTCGATGCCGACACCCTGCGGGTGGATCGCATCCGTGAGGAGCTGGAATATGGTGGGCTCCGGCTACGGGCGGTCGCTTCGATCAGCGGCGCCCGGATCAACCTGACGATCGACATCGGCTTCGGCGATGCGCTAGAGCCCGGGGCGGAGATGTTGGACTATCCTTCAATGCTGGATTTCCCGGCGCCACGACTCCGGGCCTATGCGCGGGAGACAGTCATCGCCGAGAAGTTCCAGGCGATGGTCATGCTCGGGCGTGTGAACAGCCGGATGAAGGACTTCTATGACATCTGGATTCTCAGCAGGTCTTTTGATTTCGATGATGACAGGCTGGCGCGCGCAATCGCCGCCACCTTCGAGCGCCGCGAAACGCCGATCCCTGAAGACCTACCGGATGCTTTGACGGATGCTTTTGCTAAGGACGAGCAAAAGCAACGGCAATGGCGCGCTTTTGTCGAAGGCGTTGCGCACAATCCGGGGGATCTGACGAATGTCATCGCGGAGATTGCTTCGTTCCTGATGCCGCACGCTATTGCAGCCGCGAAGCTGGGAAAATAAGAGCTTGGCTTCAGACCGTCGGACAGTGGAGCATCGACAAATCGGCTACGTTGGCCGGCTATCGGTATAATGCGTCGTCATTTATCCCCCTTATATCAGGGAGCGTTTGCTTTTATCCTGGTTTTGTCGCAGCGGCGCGTTGTAGGCGGCTTCCTCGGGCGGGCTTGCGGAACGAGTGGTGCGGTAGATCTCCTCCAGGTCCATCATGTTTGAAAGGTCAACACTCATGGTGGCCGCGTGTCCAAAGGCGCCGCGCGTCAGGCAGGTCTTCGCAGCCGCCTCTGCCGCCTCCTTCAGGACCGTTTCTGGATGGCGGTTGTTGAGAAGACCGACGAGGACGTTGGCGATATGAGTATCGCCCGCGCCAAGAGTATCGATCGCCTCGACCGGAGTGGCCGGTGCTTTGAACACTCCGCCCTCACCAGCCAGAAGCGCACCTTCGATACCACGGGTGACGAGGCTCCAGCGTGCGCCGGCTACCCTCGCGTTCTGCGCAAGCGCCACCGCTTCCTCACGCGAAGCGCCGCCACCCGAGAAGGCGATTAGGAAGCAATGGGGCGCAACGCGGGTGATGTGCTCGGCGTCGTGTACGGTCGCAAGATCATAGGAGACCTTCGTTGTCTCTGCGAAGCGCGGCAGCCACGCATCGACATGGCTTGAGCGGCCGGTGTGGATGGCGTCGAAGTCAGGAAGCCGCGCGAGGTCCGCCTGGGAGGGAGCAATGATCGACACACTAAGGTTCGCGCCCACGAACACCCGATCACCGTCCTGCGTCTCGATCACACAATAGGCCGTCCGCCCTGGCTCTATCCGCAGTGAGGCGACATCGACGCCTTCTTTAATCAGTGCGTCGCGGATAAGGCGTCCCGCATCATCGTCGCAGACTGCGCCGGCATAAGCCGTCTCCGCCCCCGCGCGGCGGGCAAAGACGGCATGGTTCACGCAATTCCCGCCGGGGAACATGAGGTTCTCGCCGCGGTAGCAATCGACCACATTGTCACCGAAGGCTAGGATTCTGACGGGTCGTGGCATCTAACAAGCTCTCCTGAGAAGACACTGAGAACGTTCTCAATTAAAGAACTGCGCCTTGAAAGGCAACTAATTTACTCGGTGGGACTGTCTGAAACGAAGACCGTAGCTGGAATGCGGGCGAAGTCCGGACGGCAGGAGCTTAGTGCCCAACGAAACTCGCGGGCGTTCGAGGAGAATTCTCAAAAATGAGTGCCAGGCGCTTGCGCACCTTGCGAGGGCAACACCTGGGCTGACCTTGTGGGTTACAGCCGGGCGACGGAGCCGCGTTCGATCAGTTCGGCGGGCATCAACACCGTGCGAGGCGGATAGTCCTCGCCGCGAATGCGCTCAAGCAGCATCCGCGCGGCGGCTTCGCCCATGGCGAGACGCGGCTGTGCCACGGTGGTGATGCCGGGGCGGTGGAAACTCATCCAGTCGAGATCGTCGAAGCAGATGATAGAGAGATCCTGCGGGATCGAAAGCTTCAGCTCCGTGAGCGCCCGCATGGCGCCTTCGGACATTGTGCCGTCCGTGGTGAACAGCGCCGTTGGCGGGTCCGACGCTATCATCAGGCGCGGGACGACCGCTTGCGCCGCGAGCGCGGAATAGCTGCCCGCTTGCAGTATCAGGCACTGGTCGACGGGCAGGCCCTCGATTCTATGCGCCCGGATATAGCCGAGGAGGCGCTGCCAGCTCGGATAGAGCGTATCGGTCTCGATCGGATCGCCCGCCACGGCGCGGGCGAGGAATGTATCCAACCCGCCGCTTCCTTCGTCGACGAGTTCCGCCACGATGGCGATCCGGCGGTGTCCGGCTGCAATCAACTGGCGTACCGCATGTTCGGCGGCGGCGATGTTGTCTGTTGCTACGCGGTCCACCATCAGGCCGGCGACCGCACGGTCGATAAGAACGAGCGGGACGCCCACGGTCCGCAGATTGTGCAGGTGCCGCGCCTTGCGCGTGTCGCTGGGGGTGACGATCAGTCCGTCCACCTGCTTCTGCGCCAACAACTCGACCGAATGAACCTCTTTGAGCTGTGTTTCGTCGCTGTTGGTGATCAGCAGGCCGAAGCCGTTGGCCTCCGCGACATTGGAAATACCGCGCAGCACCGAGGCGTAGAACGGGTTCTGGATATCGCCGGCAACGACGCCGAGCGTGCGGGTTTTGCCGGTGATGAGGCTGCGCGCGAGCGAATTGGGCCGGTAGCCGAGATCCTGGGCGGCCTTGAGCACCTGCTCCTTCTTCTTTTCGCTAGTATAGCCGTAGCCGCCAAGAACGCGGCCCGCGGTCGCCGTGGAAACGCCTGCTGTGCGTGCAACATCCGCGATCGTCGCCTTGCTTTTCGGAGCCCCGGGGAAATTTCCTCTCACATCTATGGCCTCGCTAAATGAGAATTTTTTCAGTTGGGGTTTGAGAAAAATTGTAGTCCTTTTTAGGTGTTACCAGATCGGCGTTCCATTTCAACGTCTATTGCAACCTTTTTGTCCGCACGAGCACGCTTGACTGACAGGCATTCTCCGTGTCTCATATGTGAGAACGTTCTCGTAATGCACAAGGGGAACCAGAGAACGCAACCGCGGACCCACCGTGTTCGCTACAACAAGGAGGAAGTCATGTTTAAATCCATTCTGGCTGGATGTGTGCTAAGTGCGGTGCTGGCGATGCCGGCGCTCGCCGAGGTCATTCCCGCGCTCCACGATGCCCTGCCGCAGGAGTACAAGGAAAACGGCATAAAGGCCGCGGTCTTCAACGATTGGGCACCGGACGAGTTTCAGGACGCTGACGGCCAGCTCAAAGGCTGGAGCGTCGATATCGCCAAGGAGATGGAAGAGCGCCTCGGCGTGCCCTTCACCTTCGAAGGGACGAGCTTCGACGCCATCATCCCAGGCCTTCAATCCAAGCGATTCGATGCGGGCTTCTCGTCCTTCGGCACCACGGCGGAACGCCTGAAGACACTGGATTTCGTCTCCCAACGCAAGATCGGCACCTCGTTTGCCTATCCGGCCGACAGCAAGCTCGACATCAAGACGGCGGCTGATGCCTGCGGTCTGACGGTTGCGGTGCTGAACGGCTCGTGGGATCTCGGGCTTCTGGAAAAGCTGAACGACAACGAGTGCAAGGATAATCCGGTGACCATGCAGACACACGGCACGCAGGCCCAGGCGGAGCTCGCCGTTCGCTCCCAACGCGCTCAGGCGACCGTGGCCGGTTCCGTCAAGCTCGCCTACATGGCCAAGCAGACCGGGGACCTGAAGGTGTCCGAACTGGTTCTCTCGCCGGTGAACAGCTGCATCGGCGTGCGCAAGGGCGATCCGCTCGGGCAGGTCATGACGGATGCGATTCAGTCGATGATCGACGACGGTACCTATGAGAAGATCATGGCCAAGTGGGGTCTGAACGATTCCGGAATGCTGACCAAGGCGCTTTTGATCACGGAAGAAAATCCGGCGGACCTCTAGGAACGCCCCCCCGGCCCGGGCCTTTCCTCCGGGCCGGGGGGCGCTTGCGACCGGCACAGGATATGACAATGTCTCAAGAACCGTTACACCGCCCCTCGATCCACGACGTCAAGCCCATCGCGGTGCCGAAGGTCGGCCACTGGATCGGCGGCGTGGTCCTTGCCATCCTGGCCGTCGTCTTCCTGCAAGTGCTCGTCACCAACAAGAACATGCAATGGAGCGTCGTCGCCAAATACATGTTCAGCCCGGCCATCCTGTCGGGCCTCGGCATGACGCTGCTCCTGACGTTCCTCGCCATGGTTCTCGGCCTCGCGATTGGCGTCGTGCTTGCCATCATGCGCCTGTCGGCTAGCCGCGTCTTCCAGGTCGTCAGCTGGGGGTGGATCTGGTTCTTCCGAGGCGTGCCGCCGCTGGTCCAAATGATCTTCTGGTACAACCTGGCGCTTCTCCTGCCCGAAATCTCGTTCGGCATTCCCTTCGGCGGGCCGAAGTTCCTTTCCTGGAACACCAACCAGCTCATCACCCCTTTCAGCGCCGCGATCATGGGCCTTGCCTTCACCGAGAGCGCCTATGCCGCCGAAATGATCCGCGCTGGCATCCAGGCCGTGAATGCAGGCCAGACGGAAGCGGCCGCCACGCTCGGCATGAAGCGCGGGCAGACGTTGCGCCGCATCGTGCTGCCGCAGGCGCTACGCATCGTCATTCCGCCGATCGGCAACGACACGATCTCGATGCTGAAATTCACCTCGCTCGTCTCTGTGCTGGCGCTGCCCGATCTGCTCTATTCCGCCCAGATGGTTTATGCGCGCACCTACCAGACCGTGCCGCTGCTGCTCGTCGCGACGATCTGGTATCTCGTGCTCACCACGGTCCTGACGGTCGTCGAACACGCCGTCGAGCACCGATTGAAATCCGAACACCACGCCGGCGCGAAGAAGGCGGGCGGGTTTTTCCCATTCCGGCTCTTCGCACGCCAGCGGGAGGCCATATGATGAACGACGAAATGACTGCCGAGCCGCTGCTGAAGGTCGAGCGCCTGCGCAAGAGTTTCGGCGCGCATGAGGTGCTGCGCGGGATCGACGTCGCGGTGATGCGCGGCGACGTGACCTGCATCGTCGGGCCCTCCGGCTCCGGCAAGAGCACGCTTCTGCGCTGTCTAAACTATCTCGAAAAGCCGACCGGTGGCGCGATCTTCCTGCGCGGCGAGCCCGTCGGCGTGCGCTGGAAGGGCGAAAAACTCTACGAGATGAGCTTCAACGAGCTAGCCCGCCAGCGTCAGCGGATGGGCATGGTCTTCCAAGGCTTCCATCTCTTTCCGCACAAGACCGTGCTCGAAAACGTCATCGAGGCGCCGGTGCAGGTCAAGCGCGTGCCGCGCGCCACGGCGGTCGACGAGGCGATGGTGCTTCTGGAGCGCGTCGGCATGAAGGACCGCGCGACCTACTATCCGGCGCAGCTCTCCGGCGGCCAGCAGCAGCGTGCGGCAATCGCACGTTCGCTGGCGATGAAGCCGGATGTCATGCTCTTCGACGAGCCGACTTCGGCGCTCGACCCAGAGCTCGTCGGCGAGGTTCTCGCCGTGATGCGTCAGCTTGCGGACGACGGCATGACCATGGTAGTCGTCACGCACGAAATGGGATTTGCGCGGGACGTCGCCGATCACCTGATCTTCATGGACGGTGGGGTGATCGTCGAGCAGGGGCAGCCAGTCGAGGTGCTGACGCGCCCGCAGCACGACCGCACGCGGGCCTTTTTGGCACGGGTTCTGGCGGACGCCTAGGGCGTCAGCCGAGCGTCTGCGAAAGCGCAGCGGCGGTGAAAAGGTCGAGATGGGCGCCGCCGTTGTTCTTGAACACGGTGATCTGATCAGCGCCGGTGCGGCCTTCTCTTTTCCCCTGCACGAGCTCGAAAAGATCGGCCCCTACGGCATTCCAGGTAATTGCGCCGGATGCGACGGCCTGCGAAAGATCGCCGCCGCCCTGCATGTTGTTGCGGCTGTCGACGAAGATCGTGCCGCGCGTCAGGGCCGCGTTGTCCGCTTCTCGAAGATGAGGCAGATAGGCACCGACGAGATCGAGATGGGCGCCGGGCCGCAGAAGCGTGCCCTTGACCAGCGCCTTGTCCGACATGGTGACGCAAGACACCACGTCGGCGCGGGCGACGGCGTCATCGAGATCGTCGCCGACCACAGCGTCGATGCCCTTCTCCCGAAGCTGGGCTGCGACAGCCTCGGCCCTTGAGGGGGTGCGGTTCCAGATCGTGACCCGCCGCAGCGAGGGGCGTGCGGCGAGATGCGCTTCGGCGAAATGCGGAGCGAGCGCACCGGCGCCGACGACCAGAAGGTCTTCGACGTCCTCGCGGGCGAGGATGGCGGCGCCGAGAGCGGAATCCGCGGCTGTCTTGCGCGCCGTCATGGCTGCGCCATCGGCGATAAGCAGTGGCCCGCCGGTCTTGCCGTCGAATAGCGCCACCAGCCCTTGAACGGCCGGCTGCGGTGGCGTGAGGCTCGTGTTCTGTGGAAAGACGCCGACCATCTTCACGACGATCGGGCCGCCATTTGCCCAACCGGGCAGCGTGACGAATTGGGCTTCGCCGCCGGCTGGGTCGGATTGCACCACGACCTCGGAGGCAGGCATTTCCCCGAGATGCGCCTTGCGCAGTGCCTCGATCAGAAACTGCCAGGAAAGCGCCGCGTGAACGGCGGCGGCGTCAAAAACATGCATGTCGAACCTTTCAGGACTTGATCGTGTAGGTGACCAGATGGCTTGGGGTGACGAGCTGCGACAAAGCGAGCGGGCGCCCCTCGGCGTCGGTGACTATCTTTTCGATGCGGTAGACGGGCTGGGCGGCGCTGACGGAAAGAATGGCGCGCTCGCTGGCCGAGGCGAGGTTGACGTCGATCTGCCGCTCTGCATGGGCCGGCTCAATGCCGGCCTTGTCGCGCAAGGCGGCGAAGAAGGAGCCGCCGGCGGCGACCGTCTCTACCACATCGGGAAAGCGCGCCGCGTCGAACCAGAGGGTTTCGAGCGTCATCGGCCTGCCGTCGTCCTCCAGCAGCCGGTCGAAGCGGATCAGGGCTTCCGCCTGCAGCCGGGCGCGGATGGCCGGCGCATCGGGATTGTCGGTCCGAGCAAGGATGCGATGGCTGGCTTTTCGGCCGAGCCCGTCCATCGTTTCGGAAAAGCCGGAGAGGGAAACGAGCGTCTGGCGCACCTTGCCCGGCATGACCAAGGTGCCGCGGCCCTGCTGCCGCTGCAGGCGGCCGTCGCCGCAAAGCTCGCCGATGGCGCGCCTGATGGTGATCCGGCTGACGCCATACCGCGCCATCAGCTCCGGCTCGGGGGGCAGAAAGCTGCCCTCGGCGAACTGCCCGGTTTCGATGCCGGCCAGGATCTCGCGCCGGACCTGTTCGTAGAGCGGCAAAAGGTTCGCTTGATCTTCCATCCGCCCTTCCAGGCCCTTCAGTAGCTGATCTTCTTCATGTAGCGCCGCGCCTCAAGCATTTCGTGCTTGCGCAGGTCGGCGATCTTATAGGCGAAACGCCAGAGCGTGTCGAAGAAGATCAGTGGCACGACGTTGCCCCGGAACTGCGGGTCGATGCCGGAGAGATCGAGCTTTTCAGCATCCAGCACCAGGATGTTCTCGGCCGAGCCGAAGCGGTGCAGGAATTCGTCGGCGCGCTGTTCGAGCGGCCGCGTGCTGTCGAGACCCTTCATCAGGATGAAGGCGCGGTTCTTGTCCAGCACCTCGAAGGGGCCGTGGAAGAACTCGTTGGCATGGATCGCCTGGCTGTTGATCCACTGCATTTCCATGAGCACGCAGATCGCGAAGGAATAGGCCGCGCCGTAGCTCGCGCCGCTGGCGACCGTGTAGACCACGTCTTCCTTGGCAAAACGCGGCGCATAGTCTTCGAACATCAGCGCGAAGGTGGCGTGCGCCCGGTCGATTGCCGGCTGCAGGGCAACAAGGCTGTCGATCAGCGTCTCGGTCAAGTCTTCGCCGCCGGTGAGCGCAACGAGACCCATCACGATCTGGTAGATCCGCGAATAGTTGCTGTTCTTCGCATCGATCGGCACGCCGGTCGTGTAGGGCGCTTCGAAGCCGACAACATGGTCGACCGTTTTCGCGAGGGGGGAGGCGGGCTCCACCGTCAGGCCGATGGTGGTGGCGCCTTTCGAACGGGCGAATTCGGCCGCGGCGGTGGTTTCCTTCGTGGTGCCGGTCATCGAGCAGAGAATGACCAGCGCATTCCGGTCGAG
>Ga0228710_1011747_pt1 | contig 11169 bp, 2 predicted proteins | sample MedpolnodulmetaG_FD_177995 | JGI IMG/M metagenome (GOLD analysis project Ga0228710, IMG submission 177995) | Root nodule microbial communities from Medicago polymorpha collected in Santa Monica, California, United States - pink nodules | ecosystem: Host-associated > Plants > Roots > Nodule... | reverse complement strand
CAACCCAAAGCAATACCACATGTATATTTTCTTGAACATAAAAGCTTTTAAAATCACAATTTCACTCGAGGCATATTTGTTTGATGAATTTGTTGTTATTCTCTTTTTTGTCATTTTAGCTTCAATGGTTACTCCTTGCTGCACTTCACACCCACTTCACTTAGCAAGTTCATTAATACTTAGGATGCTCAATAAATTATTTCTCTTGCTCAATAAATTGGTATCGGTACTGCAGAGGTGGTGCTTATGCATATAGAAATTTGATTAGTTTTATTAGGAATAGCAACTAAGCAAATTTATGCATGCGACAATGTATTAGTTCAGCAGATACATAAGTCATAAAATGGATGGAAATTGTGCATGCCTATATCTTGCTAAGACAAAAACTAATTTTTTTTGTAGAGATAAGAACCATTTTGTATATTATGATTGATGAAAAATGATTTGTGTCTCATAGAAGTTTTTTTTTATTTTTTAGCTGAGATGCGACTAAGAGATTATGGTGGATGTTAAAGTTACTTATTAGATAAATAAAAGTCATTTGGTAGATGTTAGAATCTTTGATAGATGAATTAAATAGTAGTCATTGGAACATTAGTTAACAAAACCTTAGACAAGGGCTATAATTCTATTATAAATCATTTTAATTCATTCTTTATGATACATTCTTGATTCTTTTTGATGTCTTATTCATAAGTACACATTGATATTCCATTTTGCACACTAGGTATGTTTGTTGGTATGCTATGTCCGCATATTTCATGTAGTTGTATTTGTTATTGATTTCTCTTATAATTCTAAATTTGGTGTTGCGTTTGATTGAGAAGGAACCAAACAAATGATTAATGGTGTTAATTTCAATGGGGTTAAAGCAATATTTTTTTCTAAGGAATGGGGCTAAATCAATTAGCTGTGTATTAAACATTTAAAAGAATTAGGGTGGTATGAAATTTTATATGTACTATTTATTTAACATCAAGTTTTTTCCTATGATATAATATATCTTATATATTATGGTTAATATGACCCGTGCGACGCACGGGTCGATGGTCTAGTATAACAATATTTTAGTCTACGTCAATATTCTTTTGCCATCCAAAAATTTGGTCCACTGTCAAACCAAACATTAGCATAACTCTCCAAATTCGAATTCTGATGAGTAAAAGTATAAAATTAAATTTGCATTAGGTTTAGTCATAGACAGGTACTAGATAGACCAAAAAAAAAGAAAGAAAGAAAAGAACATATAGAGCTGGCAATACGATTACCAACACGTTAATGCAATCCGTTAATTAGGTTTCAAATTCATTGCCAAACAATTAATTAGTAATTACGTAAGACTTTATTATAATGCCCATATTATATTTTCGAGTTTCATATTTTGGGTCATCCTTTTTTTATTTTTTATTTTATTTTATATAGCTAGATATCTACTCTATGGTCATCCATTACCTTATTCAACAATCAACATTATTTTCGCCACTCTTTGGGAAAGTTTCATTTATGCATGAGGTCATAAACTATCCATGGACAGTTAGAATTTTGAAATTAGATTAAAGTATTAAAAAGGACCAAAAAATAAGTTTTTCTTGGGAAAGGACAAAAAATTAAAAAAAACTTAAAAATATTTAAAGGGAAAATTCATGGTAATATATTCATCATGCGAATATTATGATCTCTCAAACCTTCACTTCACTAAATAAATGAATAAATCTTCATTTTTAAAATTGTAATAGTGGAGCAAATTAATTCTTCAAATTTACGAAATAGTAAAATAATCTCTTAAAAAATGATGATTCAATTTATCAATTAAAATACCTTTTTAGTTAAGATTCATCAAAATAAGTAAAAGACGTGCATGTTAATTTGAATATGCTCTTGTTGCATCAAAATAAACATAAAACCTTTTAAAAGTGTGGTGCTAAAGTTGAAAAAAGGACTGAATTGACTAACGTTGTTCAATATTAAGGACTAAACCATTATTTCGTAAAATAGGACTAAACTGAAATCAAAGTTAAATATTAACTTGAATCTATTTTCCTTACAATGGTTTTTTAGAATTCAAACAAGAGGAGAAGGGTTAAGAGCGCTTAGGTTTAAATTCAAATGAGATGATACAAATCTCTTATAGCATAATCAATGTCTTAGATTTAAATCCGGTCTTCGATATACAACAACATTAAAATTCTTACAAGGAGTTTAACATTCATTTGGGTTCCACAAAACTCAAGAAATTAATTTTTGTAGTTGCACGCGATGAATACCTGATTTAAGAACAAATAACGCGACGAGGAGAGGAGGAAATGCATAGGCCCACACAAAAGCGATGCATAAAAGTGGCACATCAAGTAAATAAAAACAAAATGACATAAATAGAAATGAATACCATCTAAACACAAAATTAGGTCATGAATTCTCTAATGACCCACTACTAAATTAAACTAGCTATCAGTGCAAGAGTAAGTGATGAACTTTTTTGCTTGTAAGTTTCAAGTGCCATAAACTTTTTCATTTTGTTTTTTCTTAAAAAGAAAAATTATATCTTTTCACATCAAATAATCAGTATCATCCTATCACTTCAACATATATAGTGGAAATCTATGTATTTAGAAAATTTAATTTGTTAAAATGTTGACTAAGAACAATTCAATAACAAGAAAGAAAGAAAGAAAGAAGAAAAAAAATACTCACGCACGATGCAACTTTTTATGTTACAATGACCATCTTACACATTTTTGTTATATCATAAAAATGCTAAAAGCATGCACTAATTCTTGAACAAAACCTTTCAATTTGCAGAAATTTTACCAACAATTGCATTCACAATATTAAAACTTTAAAGGGTCTCCACAATTGTTTTGTATATATATAGTGTCACTACAATATAGCAAATCTCATATCTTGCATATATATTTAATCAAACACATTACAATTATTCAAACATAATCCTCCTTTTGATCCACATTCACATTCATCTTTCCCTTCCCAGTAGTGTACACAAAATCAAGATTGTAAAGCACAGGAACCATAGCAAGAGAGCAAAGGAAAACCATAACAGGACCAAAAATCCAAAGCAACAAAGGAAGTCCAGCATAGAAAAGCCTATTTCCAACAGCATTCAAAATGAAACCTTTCTCCAAAATTTCAAATATATAGTCTGGTGTCACAAGTGACATAGGGTCTTGAGGAGTGTTGATTAGAATGTTCACTTGATTAATAAATCTTATTGCAAGAGAATGGCAAAAGAATGAGAAGAGGAAAATTGTGAGGAGTGAGACATATTTTAGTGCAACCATGAATTCACCATGTGCTCCATAAATTGCATCATTTAGTGGTTTCTTCACACTATATGTGCTGCTTATAACTGCTGCTAGACCTGAACATAGTAAAATTGAGGTTGTGGCCATTAAGGTTGCCCCCATTATTGTGTTCCTTAGTGATTGAACAGCTAGGATGTTTTTCTTTTCATTGTCCTGTCATAATCAAACACATCATATATATAAGATTTTAAAAGGGTAATTATAACCTCATCATAAATAACGTTGAATAATGTGTACCTATTATTTTGGAGAACTAGAGTTTAGAAGTCAATTTATATTTATCTTAATTATAAAAAGAGAGATTGAAAACTATGTCTAGGTAGTGGTTCGAGAAGTTGTGTTGTCGTGTTGATATGCTATTTGGTATAGATCAATGTAAATTTAATTTAAATAACTTTATCATATCCAAAAATAAAAAATTAAAGAACTTTATATAAACAGTTTGTAGCACAAATATAAGAATATTTATCCTCTAAATTTTTATTATTACATTAGTTAGTGGATTTGTACATGCACATTATCTTGGTCTAACAACAACCCACTCGAATTGGATATTCACCAAATTATACCATTTAGAAAGAACATTCTGTTTTGCTTTCTTTTGTGTTTGGTTGTTGGAATGACATTTTATCTTGTACGAACAAGAATAAATACTAAATGAAAAGCTAAATGAAAAGAAATATAAATGGAATATGCAATATATATGGTATAAATACTCTATTAATTATTCTTATTCTCCAAGGAAATGCTCTATTGTAAACTCAAACACAATTGAGGTTAAAGATAAGCTAGTGATCAATCATCCCAACAATTTGATAGTGAAAAATGATGTGCTGAAATATACTAAATGGGACATCTACCAAATAGTTAAAAATTTAAGCATCTAAAACTTATGCTACATCATATGATAAAGAATAAAAAAGTAGCATCATAAAATATATGGTTTCTTGAAGTAAATGTTAAAAAAAAAGTAATTGATACAATGGTTTTTTTTTTTTCATTTGAAGAAGAGAAATCAATATAATTAAAACAAAAACCCAATCACAAGGTGTGAAGGGGATAACATACAATGATCAAACTTTTAACAAGTAAAAGAGTATGATTCATAATGATAAAAATTTATAGGGATAGTGAATCATAATGATAAAGTACCTTCATCATAGCATTAACCCAATTTCTACGACCACTAGCATTGATGCCAACAATGGTTGTGTGTGGCTGAGTTCTAACCTTATGCCAAAGCCACACATGGTAACCAATGGTAATTAGCATTGCCAAAGGAACCAATATTACATCCAAATAGCATTTCCTCCATTCCATCTTTGTGTTTCTCCTAATAGGTAGTTTGTTATAATTCTTCTTATTCCTCCTCTTGCACTCTCTTTCTGCCAAAGCAATTTTGTTTTTGGAGTTAATGTATGTCACACTTCTCTACTATATATACATGGCAAATACCAACGGCGATATATATGTGTTCACATCAATGAAAGATGTATGTGGACTTATTTTGAATCCTTGTCCTAATAATCAAGGTTAAGAATAAAAAAACCACCCTTGCTTTTTGGCTAAATTACAAAACTTTACAATGATTTTCTATGTGAGAGTGGAAAATATTTCCCATCTTTTTGTCACATGCTTTTTCCTCCAATATAGTTCAACTTTAAGCCTTCTTTATTGTTGCCAATATTATTTCAACATTTTAGGAAAAAATGGTAGTTGGTAATAATACGCATATAAGTCTATTTCATAGATATAGTAAATATCTTTATCCTTTTGTTTACTTGTAGATTATCTTTATCCTTTTGTTTACTTGTAGATTTTTCAAAATTCTCCAATAGACATCCAAAATTTACTAATATAATCAAAATATTTCTAATCTACCCGGTCAAGTCAGGCTCCTCTAAGCATAACAAATTGCAATAGAAAATTATATGGAATTGAAGAAATAAATTATAATATCTCCATTAGTCATATACTAGTTTAAAAATTCATGGTTAAATATATCATAACTTACTCACAATGATTTGTCTCTATTTAATTTTTTTTATTGTTATGTATTTTATTTGTATTCGAGTAATTCTTGTGAGCACTTGTAACACTTATAGCTATATCATATCTAAACTATGCAAACTTCTCAATTGAAATAAGTTTAATTTTTTCCCGGAAATGATGAATCTCACGAGACTTGCCATCACAAATGAATCACAAATATAGTCGTGATTAGTTATTTATCACCTTTGTCACGTTGTTTTTCACCAAATCAGTGGTTTCATCTTTGATTAGTGTATATAAAAAGTATCTTGTGAAATAGATAGATTATTTACATTAATCAATTATGTCAAGAGATTATTAATCTCTATTGTTTAGAAAATGCAAGTGACAAAACAAGGTTATAGTATTGTGGTTAGTTTTAAATGGCTAATAAATTTTGTTCATGAACAAATCATTAGAGATAATTTAAGTTGAGGTTCTAACTTGAAAAAATTGTTCACCGCAATTTATTTATAATTCAGTATATATTTAGTATCACAATGAATATGTCGGAATCTCGATGATCTACATCTATAACTTCTGCTAAATCATAATAAATTATCGTAATTCTGACATATTCATCGTGATATTAAACCTTAGTCGAACTCCGAATTGTTTCTTTTGAAAATAGATGGTTAATACCAAAAATTAAGTTAAAATAAAGTAAGGTGATAGTGATGTGGAAAACTGAAAAAGTTTTGTTAGGAAAATGGAGGGAAAGTGAGATTCTGACAAGGCGCATTTGACGTCACATAGATAAGAAGATTTTGATTGTGACAAGGTTGACACCAACACACACGATTCCATTGTGTGAATTTGAAAGCAACAACGTAATCGAGTTTTTTATTAAACACTACAGCCTCCGTTTTGCGGTTACAAGCAACTAAGAGTTACGTTTCTTCAACATCTTTTGTACTAACGACAAACCCATTAAACTATATATAATCTTCATTCTTAGGTTTACGTCTCAATAAACTAACTAAGATGCATTTAATCCGTAACAACTTCACGTTAGTGGTGTGTACCGTGTATAGCTATAGCTACACAACTGGATATAGGGTATTCTTTAAGAAAATATAGTTATGAAGTTATAGGGATTTTAATTTCTGTATTAGGTTTACCATTTACGGTTTTAAAACATCATTATTTAATCAAGTTATTTTTTGACGCACCGATGAAGGGAGCCTAAGGAAGTGCATGAGACAAAAAAAAGTGCATGAGACACATGTGACATGGTTACATAGTTTTTCTTAGTATGCACTGCCAATTTTGGGGCCAATGAGATGCACGAAGTCTTAAAAAAATATGAGAACTTCCAAAAACTCATTATTCCAACGTAAAGGAATGCAAGGGGATGTAGATTCAGGTTTGCTAGGTTTTCTCACGTTTGGGATATCAAGATGCTCACCATAAAACTTGATAGCATAATTATTGGTTACTCAAATATTAATTTAAGACATCTAGGATTTCAAATAAGAGATTAGAAAGGAGCAGGTTGTGCATGTCGCACACTTAGTTGTATAGGTCACAACAAGGAGTTGTATTGGGAACCATGGTTTGCTAGGACCTATGCCAACAATGTATATATGAAGAGGCAGGAAATCCCATCAAGAACAATATGGCAAGCCTATGGTGAGGATGGCTTATTTGTTTTATCGAGTGGACGACAATATATAATGAATGAGTTCCAAAAGATGTTTGTTGTTAAATTAAGTTTCACGCAATAAAATGGTTATGTGCATGGGGAGAGAGATTCGATTAATATTGATGGAAATTTTTCTCCAATTCAAGAGAGTGAGGCATGCATGCTCCACCGATTTCTCTTATATGATTCAAATGGGGGATTGAGCGGGCTTTTACAGACGTTAAACTTTTTTCCCTTGTCAAACATGTAAGCTCCACACCAATATCTCTTCTTTGGAGGTGAGTTTCGTAAGATGGATCAACTTGACTAACAGAAATATAGTCAAAGGACTAAAAAGTAACAAAAAATAATTATGAGATCAAAATCAAACAACATAATAAAATAAGAGACGAAATATATAATTTAGCCTAATTTTTGTTTTAGTTTTTTGGAGTTTGATGAAAATATTTTATAGCTAAGATATATTTAAGTTAACAATTAATTTTGTAAAAAATACTAATTGTTCTCTTCCTGAAAAAAAAACGAATCATTCTATAAATTTATTTTGTTGTTTTAAAAAATAAATTTGAGTTTAGTCTAGCAATTTTTATCTTTTTTGTTATTATCACTAGACCAAGATGATATTGTCACATACAATACAAACGATTGCATAATTTTTTAACCTCAGTTATGACGATGAGAAAAAGTAATGAATACGATGTATAACTTTTAGGGTTGAATGTATTTTCGCCTTGTGTCTCATGTGGACGAATTTTGGTTTACGACCCTGTATTTGTTTTTGAGATTATCACCCAATAATTTGAATATCCTTCTTTTTAAATCTTTGAGGCATTTGACTATACAAAACAAATAATGTGGCACACATAGTCAATACTTTTTACATATCAGGCATTTCTAACTCGGGTTTGTTTTAAATATAAAAAACTATTTTTAATTTCCCTCTCCTCTTCATATCTTCATCGCCAAACTCAAACCCAGAAAAATCAATAAGAATAACACAAACAAACATCTCATAACTTTCAAACTCACATATCACCTTCAACTCATATCAACTATTTCATTTCATCATCCACAATCACATCTTTCCAATTCGAAACCATCCCAAAAAAATTAGACCTAACTTCGATCCCAAGCAAACCCTAATGTCATTAAACCAAAACACAAAAAACAAACACAAACACACTCACACTTCACCCTCTCGAGTTCTTCATCAATGGAATCATAAATGGTGATGCTATATCAAACTCGGTCTCTTCTAATCAAAACCCACATCACAATCAAAACCATCTCAACATTCTTGTATCTCAATCAAGAACCCAAACTTATGAACACCTCACAATTAAGCTATGGTCCTAGATTAATTAAGCTATGGTCACAATTAATCTAATTAAAATGTTTATTTTTTACCAAAATAAGATGTAAAGTTTTTTACTATGATAATTAAATTTTTTTTGGAATCATGTTACTGGATTAATTGGCAACTAATATAATTAGTTTTATACTTTATAATATTTTAAATTATCTCATATATCGTAAAATATATTGATCTAGTAATCTCTATAACACATTTTAAATGGAATGAACCACAATGATATAACTTTGTGGAATAAAAGATTATTTTAAAACCAAAACAAAAGAGCAAATTAAAATCTAAAATAAAAATAATAGATAAAAATACAATTTAGTTCTTAATGTATTATTTCTTATATTCTACTGTGACAAAAGTCTCATGTCTTTCACACTCATACACAAGTTTTTCTATTTAGTTAACTGTCATTTTTTTTTGTTAACCCTCCGGTTCTTAGGCTTATGGGATCATCGTGATCCGGAATTTAGTCGAGAGGTAAGTAAAGTCAAAAATACATAAATAATATAAGGTTAAATATGATTTTAGTCTCTACAAAACCACAAGTCCTAACCCAACTCACAAAAATTGTCGAAATTGTTTGGTCGAATGTCATAGCCAAGGTTTGAACCCCAACATCTCCACTTGTGTGTGTGAGAGATTATAATGACTTTTTCATTTCATCTATCTACCAAAAAATTAAATATTGTTAAAAGTTTGCTTAACAAACCAAAAAAAATATTAGTTTACGGTTTCTTATACACCTTTTGTATTTGAACAATTATTTTTAATCAAATTATATTCTTTATACCCGGTCCCCCAAACTTTAAATCCCTGGCTGGCTACAGGGACAAGTACCATGTTACCATACTTGGATTTCACCTGTTGACGTTGTCATCTCTATCTACCAGGCTACCAAAATTCATCATGACTTCTTTTATTTCTTTCACAGGTGGATTGTATACGATTATTGCTAACATGTTGGATAATGTTCTTACTGTTAATGAATTGGTTGATTAAGTTTGGAGTGCTATATGGAGTTTTGGATATTTGTTCTAAACCCATCTTTTCGTTAATTAGCTCGTTTTGTTATTTATTTAAGAATATCTTATTAATGATGTTAGTTCAATAACCTAATTTTAACTAAGAAAAAAGTTTGAGGTAGAGTGATGACTAATATAATACCTTTTTTAATTAAGGACCACCCTACCAACGCAAAAAAAATCTAATACAATAATAATCATAATGCACTCAAACACAAATATTGAAATTTAGAAAATTTTCTCTCATTATTTTGGAAAAAAAAAACTTTCTTTTAATACCGACAAGGCAATTTTGTTTTATTATCAAAGGCTCAATTATTTTTTAAGTAAAGAAAAAACAAAGACATCCATTATTTATTCGTAACTCAACTCCTACTTTTAAAAAAAGTTGGTCAAAGGAAAACCCTAAAAAAGTTTAAGAAGAAAAAAAGATTGACAAGGATCCATGGTTATAGTTTATAATGATAAACTTGCTGCATTCATGAAGTGATATAAAAATCCAACATGTTTCATTTTATAAGGAATGTGATTGTTTATATATATTTTTTTAAGAAAGAAATGTGATTGCATTTTGTGTCATTTTCTGACAAATGAATCTTTGACAAAAGGATAGTGGAATGTGCATAATGGCTGAGGAGGACAATGTCCTATAGAATCCATATAAAATTTCCAAAGCCATGCTAAAGGTTAAGAAAAAGCATGCTTATATTTGTCACTCCATTTGCATAACTTTCACATAACAACTTTTTATCATCAATATATTGAAGTAAAAACAAAAGAAACATAAGACAGATCAAATATACATTATTCAATGAAAATTTAAAGTGATTTGAGTTGTCCAATCAACCAAAGGTACGTAGTGGGGTGCCATAAGAAGTGGATTGCCAACAATCCTTTGCAATAAGTGGATACATTATGTCCAACTGCATCCACTGTGTTCGTAGTGCCCCAAAAGGAAGAGACAACCCACAAAATCATCCATTTTAATTATCTTAATTTACATTACATTGTAGGTTTTGGTACATTTCCGATTTTAAAAGGTTTTACTTTAGTTGAACACAGCCCCTCAAGTTATACCTAACATTTAGCACCCAATTCTCGTGGTGGCTAATTCATCAATCAAATTGTAAAAATGGAAGAGATGCATGAAAAAGAATATGCCTCTTAAAGATCCTTTGCTAAATTTAGTTTGTGCACACTAGGCTAGCACAAATTGAAATGTCATTGACAAACGAATTGTTAAAAAACTTGTTTAATCTTGACTGAAAGTTGTTTTTGGCTGACACAATGTCGACTCAACTTTAGTGAGGCTTAAAGCGAAATCTAAAGTGGGATATTGAAAGTCTGGAACTTTATTCATCGTTGGTTGGGTGTTTGCTCGGTCATTCCTAGTGTGCCTGCGGATTATCTAAATCAATTTGGTGATGTTGGTGGTAACTGCTCTAAGCTGCGGCGATCCATTTTGCTTTTGATTTGGTATGCTACTATGTGGGAAATATGGAAAGAAAGAAACAACATGATTTTCAATGGTAAACAATGCTCGACACTTTAGCTTGTTGACAAAATTAAGGCACTTTCTTTTGTGGTTGAAGGAGAAATTAGCAAATCTCTCTTTCAACTACCATACTTGATGGCTTAGTTTGTTCACTATGTTGTGCATTGGCTAATGTTTTTTCTTTCTCCGTTACTATTTCGGTTTTTTTATTGTTTTATGCTTTGCAAATATGTTTGTGACTCTATTTCTTTCCTGGTACACATTGTACTAGGAAAAACACTTTGATTGAG
>Ga0228710_1011746_pt1 | contig 11170 bp, 9 predicted proteins | sample MedpolnodulmetaG_FD_177995 | JGI IMG/M metagenome (GOLD analysis project Ga0228710, IMG submission 177995) | Root nodule microbial communities from Medicago polymorpha collected in Santa Monica, California, United States - pink nodules | ecosystem: Host-associated > Plants > Roots > Nodule... | reverse complement strand
TGTACGAACGCGTGTTGATGTATAATATATTCTTTCGAAAACTCTATGTTGTAAATTTTAATGTATCCAGTACTAAAGATAATGCACATGCTAAACTTTCTAGATACGTTTAGTATGGGTATTACAATTGAATTCCAAGAACAAAAGATGAACTGTTGTGATAGCTAGCTACTCTATTTATAGTTTACAATGACTTAAGCCCTAAGCAATATAACACTAGAATGTTCCACAAGAAACCACGGGCTTTTAGGTCAGAAGTAAACTAATAGGTAGCTTGTCCATGAAGCAGAAGCAGCAAAAGTGGGCTTTGAAGGTTGGCATGGCTGTGCTGCTAGTGGCACGGGCCGTGCTAGGTCTCTGACTTGGGGAGTGACATATTTTTGTCCCATATTTCGTATTTTCATCCCGAATCAGCTCATGATCTTCTTTCTTTTGCTCCAAGACTAAACCTTTAGATATTTGTTCCTGAAATATAATAATTTGCAATTGAAGTAAAATAATTCTAAAAGGAAATAATATTTAAATAAAACTAAATCAAATCTAAATAAAATAGACTTAAATAACATATTAAAAACACTAATTTATGGACTCATCAATTTCTTGATGTGTTTGAACATGTATGACTTATTTTTGGTGAATTATTTGGAAAAGGATGAATTTTGTGAAAATTGATGAACTTTGTCAAAATGAGGTTTTATGGTCGGATAACTTGTAAATGGATTTGTATTCATGATGATATAGTATAAAAATAATGAATAAATGATGATTGGGTGTTTAATATGTTGAATGCCATGATGCAGGTAGTTGTCCGTTTTTTATGTGAAATGTGATTTTGAAACTTTATTGTTTCCTTTAGGTTATTGTTGTTGATGATGATTATGTTGATATTTTGATGATGATTATTGTGATGTTTTTGATGATGATTATAATGACGATTTTAATGATGATGAATTCTTACATGCAAAGAGATGACGATATTGATGATGAATGCATGTATGAAAAAGATGACGATTTGTTGGGTGAACGTGAGCATTATTGAGTCATATGTTCATGCATTCATAAGTAGGATACTCTATATCCAGTGATGACGATCAGAATACTTTGTATTCAATGATGACAACCAGGATACTTCTGAAAAATTATGGCGGGCTAGCTTCCTGATGTTTTATACGATGTTTCAACATCAGACACAAACAAAATGTTGGGTAAGATGTTTCAACATCGAGCTAGTAGAAAACAAACACAACAAGGATAAAGGACAAAAAAGTAAAAGGCACAAAAGGTTTGTTAACCCAGTTCGGTACAACATCACCTACATTTGGGGGCTACCAAGCCAGGAAGGAAATCCACTAGTGTAGCCTTATTCTAAAGTTCTCAGCAAACCACGTTTACTACTTAAGACCTAAGACCTACCAGTCTAGATTTCAACCTAGGAACTCCTAGATCTGAGATCTCATCTCACTATACTATAATCAACCATAGCCCCTGTGATTATCAGATTAAAACACAAAATGATGAAGTTACCTTCAAACACAAACTACTACCTTGCTTCAAAGCTTTGGTGTAGCACACGAGTTACAACTCAATAAACAGTCCTTAACATGTATCAAGGTGATACAAGAAAGGTTCACAAATAACAAATAGTCCTAGACTTGCATCAAAACGATACAAGAGAAGAACACACAAAGAACGCGACTCAAAACCCTAAAAAAAAAACTATTCTTTCGTAAAGTTATGGTTTTGATACAACTCAACTACATGTCCTGCTCAGTGCATCAATATGATACAAAGAGAGGCTCACAAAATAAATCACAAGGCTTAACAATGAAACCCTAAAAGACTCAATTCAATAACATTGAATTGGTGAATAAAACTAGTGTAAGAGTCTTCCTTATATAGCCATTCATCAGCATGGGCTTTTTCGTCATAGGCTAAACATATATTTGTATCAAATATTCTTTTCAGAAATATATTGAAACAAATATTCTTCAGAAATATATCTTCCGAAATCTCTTTTAAAAATATATTTCACAAATAAAAATATCCATCTGAAAATATCTTTCTTCTGGAACCACATGTCTCTTGGACAACAAGTCACATGAATAAAATCTTCAACGAATCTTCAGTAATCTCACGTAACAAATAAGTATAACAAATATAGCAACACGTAAAAAGTAGGAACATCTTTAGGAACCGCAAACAACATCACCAAGGAATCCTAAAATATTGTCATCATCCAGCTGATTCTGGACAAAAATATGATACTTGGTGAACAAGAAATAAGGCGAGGTTTCCTTAAAAGGATAAAGCGCGTGAAAACCAAGCCACAAAAACAGGGCACACTGAACCGTGCCAGGATGTTGGAACATCATATCCAACATCGTATAAGAGTATTTGTTTTAGAAACAATGAAGGTAATACTCAAATACCCAACAACTTTGTATTCAATGATGACGACTAGAATACTTTGTATTCAATGATGAAGATTACAATACAGTTGTATCAAGTTATTATGATTGGTTCCATATGCATATATAGTCGTGTTTATGCGCATTGCATACATTTGATAATTGGTGAGTCGTGTCATATTTGACTATGTGCTTGATGATTATGTGCATTGATGAAACTTGGTGATTTATGTAATCTGTGAAATATTTGAATTGTGTGGAAATGTGTACATGTTGATGTTTGTTATTTTTGGTGATACTTGTACACTTGGTGGTTTTAATTGATGATGGTTATTTTGGTGATAGTAATGAAGTGTGAATTATATGTACGTGATTTGGTAATTTCATTGATGACGATGATTTCTTTGCTTATATTTTGAAATGATGAATTGTAATTGTTGAGTTGATTAAACTAAATAGAAAATAAGGTGAGAAAGTCTTGTATTGGTTGATGTTGTTAAGGTGTTAAGTTTTTGATGATGATTTTTTATTAAAGAATGAATATGCTTGCTATGCTATGATAGAAATATGATAACATGATTTGTGTTGAATTGGAGATAATATTCATGTGATGTTAGTATTCTAGGAGTGATGAGTATGTATATGTGTTGTGCATGAAATCCTTGGATGCTTATGTTTGATTATACTTTATTTGTCGAATGTTATCTAACCCCTAATTCGTTGACCGTCTGCCTATTTGTATGAATGGGTAGACGGCTTGCAAGATTAGTTGCTTTGCTTTACTTGTGACTATGCTTGAGGACTAGCTTTGGAGCTACCTCGTCTTTTCTTTGGAGTCTTAGTTTAGGGATCTGATTAGGATGTCAGTCTTTTGTCATTTATTTTCATGTTTTGATGAGATTATTACTCAATATGTTGAGATTTGAAATTAATATTTGGTGATGTACTACGATATATGTGGCATGGCTACTTTGGAGATTTATTTATCTGCTAATGATATGTTATATATGATATTATTCCTGTGATGTTTTGAAAAATTAATTATGCATGTTTGGACTTATTGAAGATGTAGCATCTAAATCCTTTGTATGATAGTATTATTTACATGATTTATTGCTTTAAGAGTTTAGGGTGTTACAGAGACCATTCTTAATTTGAAAGGGACATCTAGACATGACCATTATGAAGGGATATAAAAGGGAGATGAAGAGAAGAAAGACACGTCCACACAATTCAAAGAGGGAGAGAGAAGAAATGGATTCAAAGTTTCAGAATACTTTTCGGTGTGTCAAGTGAACTATTTGAGCTCTCTATTTCGAGAAAATCCACAACTAAAATGTGTGAAACTTTGGAAACAAGGTAATTCACATATTAGATCTAGTAAAAAAATATCTCAAATTGAGTACCAACATACTTCATATTGAGTACAAAAATATATTATTGAGTACAAAAACATATTATTGAATCTCAAAATATTTCAGATCAAGTGCCAAATTAGATTGCATACCAAAATATTTCAGATTGTGCACCAAAATATTTTAATAAAACTTGGGGACTAAGAAAACACTTTCTAATAATGATTAAATTAGTTACTTAATTTAACATTTCCAAATAATATAATATATATCAATCTATATTTTTTTTCTCTAGTGCTTACTACGTTCACATAAGTATGTACCCCTTATTAGAGGTACACCCCCGACTATATAAACATTACATTTTTTTTGAAGGAAAACACTACTAGTGTTTGTGATCCATCTTATGTGGGATTTCCACTTTTTCAATCCACACAACGAAAGTTCTACTTAATGTAAGATTTTATGTTTAATTTTTTAACTCAATTTTCACACATGTTCCAACAATAAATCGTGGGTAATCATCATCTGAACAACAAATTATTAGCCCCAAATTACCCATGACTAAACTGTCAATAACGTTATCCATAGTCAAACCTTAGGTAAGGGTGTTTGTTGAGTAATTTTACACGGACTAAGCCCTTTATACTATAATTTTATTTATAAAAAAATAAAACACACACGCATATATATATAATGGTATATATTTATTTAGGTCCATTTCATCCCTACCGTAAAAATTTCAAACTATGTATTGTAAGATAGATTCAATGATACAAGAAGTCAACTAAAACAAATTATAATTATTTTATTATATATTCTTTTGACCAAACAACAGTAACTTTATTATATAATATTACATGCAATAAATAGAGGAAATAAGAAGAAAAAAAATTATATAAAATAGAAACCAAAGAATTCTGGTATTTCTTTTGAAAATTTCCATAAATGTGTAATGATATATGTTTACCGAATTATTCCATTATATAATTAAAAAAATGATATATATATATATATATATATATGTATAGATTTCAACTATTTGTGGTAATTAACGTGGATATTTATGCCCCTTACAAACTTAGAAATTTATAATAATTGACATAGCAACTGACATAATTTTATTAATAATTATTAATCGAGTACATAAGACTCCAAAATCCAATTAGGTGACTTAATTGAGTAGGATACATAACACTAAGCTAATATTGCGAGCACAGACATTTTGTACTTAAATAAAATTCCCTACTGCTCTAAAAGTTTGACCAGGCTTATAACCTACAGGGATCACATTCTTGGCTTCAAATACATTTCCAGACTCAATTTGTGTTAGCCTTAGAGAAAATGGTGCTCTCAATTGTGCCCCTTTATTTAATTTCCAAACAGCACCAAATGATCGTTGCATGCTTTCATAAGTTGATGAGCTAAGTCCTTCTTTAAGTTCAACTGATTTGAGATCACCATCCCCATCTTCATATTCAATTAAGGTAGCAAAATAATCTTGGTTGGATCCAGGATCCACACGGAATGCTATTGATACTCCAGGGTAGTTGCATGGAACTCTGAAAAAAAAAAAAGTATATGATGTTGGAGAAATTGAAATTTATATATTTAGAGAAAAAATAGTTGAAATTTTTGTTTTTTTTACCAATAAAAAATAAATGAATTTTATTATATTTAATATATTTTTTTTGTATTTGTTATGATGCCTTTGACTATTCAATATAATAATAATAAAAATAAAAAAATAATTATAATAATTGTAAATATTAACTAATTTTTTTAAAAACGGTCAACACTTAAACAGAAACGGAGAGAGTACCGAGTATATTGTACGGGAATTCTCCCAGCTTTGTGTAGGTTTTCAGCTTGACCTGGACGTGCCATGGAAGCAAAAGCTCTACCACTCAAATCAAAATTATGATCGCAACCAGGACACTCATCAGTAATAACTACAGTAACAGGGTTGCCTGAGCAAGCAGGATTTCCTGTGCACTTCACCTGAAAATATAACACAATGTACTCAATATTAGTATTATTAATAAAAATATGTATCAACTTTGCAATAAGTAAATACTAATATTATATAATATTGTTCATAAAAATTCACCACATTTTAATGTTTTTTTAGTCAAATTGTATTAATTGTTAGACCTGATAACATCTACCACATCCATTGCCCGATTGATAGATAATAGGGCTTCCAGCTGATATCATTGAGTTGAATGGAGGCATCCCAACAGCAGCTCCATATCCACAAGCACCACCTACATAATTATAAAACATAGCCATTAAAACAATTTCAACAATAATTTGATTACACTAATTGAATCTTAATCAAGGAAAAACTACATTCGACAAATATTTGTAATATATATATATATACCTTCACTTCCATCACCGTTGGGAGGTCCATAAGAAGTAGCCACTGAAGATGAGAAATCTTCAATCGAGAAGTATGAAGTGGCATTAAGAAGCTTCCTAGGTTTAAGACAAGAGGAAGGGGTCACTAGGAATATTGAGAGTGAGCCTACAAAGAAGAGTATACGATAGAATGCATGTGCTGAAGTAAGAGCCATACTATCACAACACAACTTATATTATGTTTGTAGTAAATTCTCAATGGTGGGGAATAGGCTGTGGCTATAATGTGGTATTTATATAGATCGAGGTGCTTAGTTTATTATTTGAAATTTTTTTTTATTTAAATTGAAAATATATTCTTTTTTTGATTTAAATTGAAAATATGTTGACTGGAAAAAATAATTGAAAATATGTTGACTGGAAAAAATACATATCAAAAAAATATATTTTTTTTCAATATTTTTTTGATGTAAATTAAAAAAAAAACTCCATATGTCCCACAATAATTACCTACTTCAATATCTGATAATATGATAATTGGAGAAAAAATCTAAATCATTTAAATGCATATATTTTTATTTAAATTGTGTTGTGTTTTTGAATGTTGATTGACTTCATTTTGTTAAAACAAATTATTCTGGTAATATGTGGTACTAGATGTCCTAAACATGTAGCACGAAATCTTAAATAAGGTGATGTACCGTATTTGGCATTCTTGGAGTGATGTATTTTCGTGTGTGATCTAAGAAGATTTTATTGAAGAATTGGTTTATGTTACTTATGCTCCAAGAAGCGTGTGGTTCTAGAAGTCTTCCTCTATATGTTTATATTTGCCGTGTGTTTGAAGTTATTTCCAAATAGATTTGGAAAAAATATATTTTGTGCTTCTAGAAGATTATTGCTGAAAATATAAAATATTTGTTTCAAATATATTTTGTGCTTCTAAAAGATTGTTGCTGAAAAAAATATTTATGGACAACAAATATATTTTTGTACCGTATGTTTCTAGAAGGAAGATTTAATGCAAATATATTTCTAGAAGTAATACTTTATGAAAATATATTTTGGCATGTCGAAGAAAAAGCCCAACACGTGGATAATTTTTTAAGGAGTCTCAGACCCTAGTTTCTAATGGTGAAATCAGGATTAGAAGAACAAATTATTTTGTACACCTCTCTTGTGCCGTCATTGAATATCTAAAGGTTGAGAGTTGGTTTGTTTAGTAGAGTTGTAATTTGTCTTTGTATACCACAATAGTGCTTCTAGGTTTGTGTTCGGAGTTGTTCTCCTAATATTATTGTAAATGTGATTGAGTCAATTAGTTGGGATAGTGGTTGAGAGAAAATGAGAAGGATTTCTCATATTTAGGGGAGTCATAGATAGAAATACTACCTCCGGTCTCGAATATAAGAAAAGATTAATTTTCAAGTTCATTTAATAAATGATGTATTTGATTTATTGAAATTCTAGCGCACTTGTTTTAATATGTTCTGTACGATGTTTCGACGTTTATAAAGTTTCGTTCAATGTTCCAACATGAATGACAAGAAAGTAAAGAACACCGTGAGTTTGTTGACCCAGTTCGGTGACAAACACACCTACCATGGAGGCTACCAAGCCAAGAAGGAAATCCACTAGTGTAGTCCTTATTCTATAGCTCTCAGCAAACTCCTCGTTTACACTAAAGACCTAGGACCTACCCATATAGACTTCAACCTAGGAACTCCTAGATCTGAGATCCCATCTCACTATCCAATGGTCAGTCACAACCCCTGTGACCTATCAGACCTAAAACAACAAACACAAAGATGAAGTTACCTTCAAACAAACAACTAACACCTTGCTTACAAGCTTTGGTCTAGTACACAAGAGTTTATAACTCAACACACAGTCCTTAACAAGTATCACAAGCGATACAAGAAAAGCTCACAATAAAGGTACTATACTTGCATCACAAACGATACAAGAATAGAACACATGCAGACTCAAAACCCTAAAATTCTAAACAATTTAGAATGATGGCTTGAATAGTTCATTAGGTCTTGAAGTATCCCTTATATACTGATGGAGCTTGGGTCAAATACTTTGTTGGGCTTCAGCACAAAACAGATCGTCTAGATGATCTGCAAAACAAGAATCAAAGACAAATATGGAAAGTCCTAAAATATTGGAACATCTTTAGGATCATCCAAAACAATAACAAATATTTCCTAAAATATAAATACTACTTTACGAATATTCCACAACTGATTCTGTAAAGATATGCGCGTTGCTTGGTCAATAAGATAAGGAAATATTGTTTCCTTAAACAATAAAGGGCGCGCGTACAAATAGCCATGAACCTAGGCACACTGAACTGTGTCAGGATGTTGGAACATCGTGTCCAACATCTTACAGAGATGCCTAAGCATATGTTGGAACATTGGTTCCAACAACACATACAAGGATATTTGTTATAGCAATAATGCAGCCAATACAAATACCCAACAATCTCCCCCTTTGGCAAATTTTTTGCTAAAACAAATTAAGGCCAAATGCAAAGAATTTAGAGGGATACAGAAGACATCCATTTCTTCAAGTAGCATGAACACATACCTATGAAGAAACAACTAGCACACAAAATCTAAAGGGATGCCTTAGAGACACTTCCTCAAGTCATCACAAACACATATTCAAGAAGAAGGAGTAGCAGGCAGTATCACTAAAGACATAGCATAAGTATGCATACAAGAATACCTCACATAATCTTCAATCACAGCTTCAACTGTAGAGGTATTACACTTATCAGAGACATGCAGCAACGGATAAGATAGTAGCACAGTCTCACAAGAGCAGAGGAAAAATAAATTCCTATGCTACAGTCAGGGAAATTGACTTCCCATACATTGGATGTTCCAACATCCTTCACAACATCAGACAGAAGTACCTGCTACACATAGAGGCAAGGAAAAAATAAATTTCTCATACCTACAGAGTAGTGTCACCAACCAACCATAGAAGCAAGGGAAAAATCAATTCCCACACTTACAAGTGACAGATATGGATGTCTAAAGAGTACTGTCACCAACCACATATAGAAGTAAGGGAAAAATAAATTCTCATACTTGCAAGTGACAGACATGGATGTTTAAACATCTGACTCAACATCCTATCAACCAGCTTGAACTAATGCAAGCACACACTATAGTATCACTCCCCCTGAATATAAGAACCTATGAGTGACTACTTACAGGCATATTCCAACACTCTCCCCGAACACATGCACAATAAGAATCTTGAAACCCAAAACTCTCAACACATAGAATAAAGGAAAACTTCAGGGCTAATTCAACCAAATCTTCAGGGAATACTCACCAACTAGCAGACCTAACCTAGCAGACCTATAAAGGTTACACAAACATGTTCCAACATTTTATAGAGCAACAACAGGGAACATGTACAACAAAAACACTGAGAAAAATAAATTCTTAGAGCAACATCAGTGCCAACATTTACACAAGACTCACAGACATGCAAGGAACATGTACAATATCAAAATATTGTCATCAAGGACATCAAGATGTTGCAACATCATTACCAACATCTACACAAAATCTGAACTAGTTGCAAAATGAATGCAACAAAAGACATACAGGCATAACAAAGGCATACAAAGTTGCAAGATGAATGCAGACAATATACATGCAGAATAGTACATACATAACATGCATATAGAGGGTATAGATATACCATTTTTCTCCCCCTTTTTAGCCACAAAATATGCCACCAACATAAAGAACATTTCAAGAGTATATCATGACAGAGTAATACCCCACAAATCAAAGACGTGCAATAAAAGAGAAGAGATATTACGTCTCACAAGACAGATGATTATGCCTCCTCATGCAGGCAAATTCCCAACTTACCCCTTAGGTTTTCAAATTGTTTAGCATCTAAGGCCTTGCTGAAAATGTCTGTCAGTTGCTCCTTTGTGTTAACATACTCAAGTGTCACAACCTCTTCAACAAGATCTCTGATGAAATGATGTCGAATGTCAATGTGCTTTGTTCTACTATGTTGAATAGGGTTCTTGGAAATATTGATAACACTTAGGTTGTCACAGTATAAGGTTAGAATATCTTGTTCAACATTATACTCCTTCAGCATCTGCTTCATCCAAACAAGTTGAGAACAACTACTTCCAGCTGCTATGTATTCAGCTTCAACAGTAGATAGGGACACACAATTCTGTTTCTTACTAAACCAGGAAATTAGATTATTTGCTAGAAAGGAACATCCTCTAGAGGTACTTTTTTTGTTGTCGGCACTTCCTGCCCAGATAGCATCATAGTAGCCCATCAGCTTAGAGTTTTCATTGTGTGAGTATAAGGTTCCATAATCACTAGTACTATTAATGTACTTTAGTATCCTCTTCACTTGAGTAAGATGACCCAACTTTGGTTCAGCTTGATACCTTGCACACACACCTACAACAAAAGTGATATCTAGCCTACTTGTTGTAAGATACAATAAACTCCCAATCATGCTTCTATACATGCTTTGATCAACATATATAGCACTTTCATCCTTTGTCAGCTTCAAGTGAGTGGCCGCTGGAGTTCTCTTGTGACCACCATTATCCATGCCAAATTTCTTCACAATGTTCTTGGCATATTTACTCTGGGAAATAAAGATAGTATCCTCCATTTGTTTAACCTGTAGACCGAGAAAATAGGTCAGCTCACCAACTAAGCTCATCTCAAACTCAGACTGCATCTGTTGAATGAAATGTTGAACCATCATGTTCGACATCCCACCAAAAACAATGGCATCAACATATATCTGGGCAATCATCAGTCTTCCATTATCATCTTTCACAAACAAGGTCTTGTCTGTTCCTCCTTTCCTATATCCTTGTTTAACAAGAAACTAAGTGAGTTGATAAGTGCCAAGAAGTAGTAATTCTGATGAAGATTTATGGCACTTTTTGTAACTTGTTTTGCAAGTTATCAAGGAAAAAGCCGAGAGTTAATTGAATTTTATCCATTCACGCTTTATCTATCT
>Ga0228710_1011745_pt1 | contig 11172 bp, 1 predicted proteins | sample MedpolnodulmetaG_FD_177995 | JGI IMG/M metagenome (GOLD analysis project Ga0228710, IMG submission 177995) | Root nodule microbial communities from Medicago polymorpha collected in Santa Monica, California, United States - pink nodules | ecosystem: Host-associated > Plants > Roots > Nodule... | reverse complement strand
TAGAATTTTATCTATTTTGTAGAAACATCTAAAAATTTAAGAAAAAAATTTAAATAAGAAATAAAAATTGTCTAGATGAAGGAGAAGGACTAATGTCACGAACCCCATCCAGTCTCCATTTATGCAATAAAACAAACAAACAAAACCTTACGGTGGGAATACGCAACAAATGAGTGTCACTGTTATGAATCATCAATCAATGCAACACTTGGAAACAAGGATTGGTTGTTGATTGATTTTAAATGCTTCTAAACTTCTATTCATGTGGAAGATGACATAATAGTATAGTACACAACTATTTACTTTTAAAAAAATAGGGTTAAATATATTTTTGGTCCCTATAAATATACAAACTTTTCATTTTAGTCCCTCTAAAATTTTCCTTCAACTTTTAGTCCCTTAAAAATTTTCCATCTTCACTTTTGGTCCCTACTTTATAGTAAACTCATTTGTAGAATTCATATTTTTGAATAAAATTTTGTATAAAATATTATAATATTATTAGAATCACTCCAAAAAAATAGAATTTTTTAGTAAAACATGAATATGAATTTTTATATTTTTGAAGGTTAAAAATTCATATTTAATTTATGTTTTGTTAAAAAATTCTAAACTTTTTTGGGAAATATTTTTACAATATTCTACACATATCTGCACAATTTCATTAAAAATACTAAAATTTACTTAAAAATAGGGACCAAAAGTAGTGATTGAAAATTTTATAGGGACTAAAAGTTGAAGGAAAATTTTAGAGAGACTAAAATGAAAAGTGAATATATTTATAGGGACTAAAAATATATTTAGTATACACAACCACATCAAGGATTTATAGGTTGTAGTTAAAGTTACATTTGTGTGCTCCTAGGGCAAGGGAATTAATGCACACAAGGGAATTATTTATTTGATACGTTATTAAAAAGCTTAATTACACTTTTGGTCCTTGCATTTTGACCAACTCACAAAAATGATCCTGCCTCTTTCCAATCGAACAAAACCGTTCTAAACTATCATGTTTTTTGCAGTTTTAGTCCTACCTCCTATTTTTCAACTCCAGAAACGCGGAGAAATGACATTTTTATGCAGTTTTAAACCTACCCCCTATGCTCAACCATGAAATAAACAAGGAATCTGCTCTATTCAGCACACTATCAAAAAAAAACCTAATTTGAAACATATCTTAGAAATTAGGGTTTATTTTGCATAGTGTGTTGAATAAAGTGGATTCCTTGTACCCACATGTTTTATTCCTTGTTTATTTCATGGTTGAGCATAGGGGTAGGTTTAAACCTGCCATTTATATGCGTTTATGGAGTTGAAAATAGGAGGTGGGACTAAAACTGCAAAAAACATATAGTTTAGGGACGGTTTTGTTCGATTTGAAAGAGGCATGGCCATTTTCGTGAGCTGGTCCAAATGCGAGGACCAAAAGTGTAATTAAGCCTTATTAAAATGAAAAAACAACTTTAATTGTTACTCCATCCGGTTCTATTTATCCGAGAAAATTGGGTTAACAAAAGTTGATGTATTTAGACTGAATTTAGAACTAGATACACCGATTTTTACTGACCCAACTTTTTTTTATAAATAAAACCGAAAAGAGTATATCTGAAATAACATAATTAAATTTAGAGTCAATTACATTGACTTTCCCTACCCATACCCCCCTCTGGTTTGAAAAAAGCACTCATCTACCCTATTTTAACTCAATTAACTATTTTAACGATTTAGACAAATTTCTTTCCTGCTAATACTAGTTGCCTAGGTCGAATTTATCCCTCGTAGTCATAGTGTTTCTTTCTCATCACCGCGAGCAATAATATGAAATGTCTTTCCATTTGTTTATGATTATGAAACTAAACCGATGTTGTCATAATTCTTGTGCCATATTTATTAGATGAGTGTATCAAGTTTTATTCTTGAAATGCCATAAAATAAGGAAAATACTTTCAAAACATTTGTTAGAGTAATTAAAGATAGAAGCTTTATATTAAAAATTATGCAGTTCTGAACACGTACTTTTAAAACACAAGTTAAAAATTGTTTTTTTATTGATATTTACTTTGACACTTATAGTTAGGACACACAAATTAACATGATCCAATCAATAAAAATTAAAAGTTGATTTAATCTAATAAGTAATTACATGAACAAGTACAACTTGGGGAGAGGACTTTGTCATGTTTTGAGGTGTTTGTATTTCCCCGACTACAACCGGAGCAAAACTCAAATACATAGAGGAATCATATTCGAAAACTATTGTATACACTTCTAACAAGGCTGAAACATACCAGAAAAAGACATAAATGTTCATCGACGGTTAATTGCAGCCAGTTAAAATCCATCGGCGGTTAATTGTTGATGAGATTATATTGGTAAATTACTGATGTTTTCCAGCCAAACACTATGTGTGAACAGCATTCTTAATCGTACGCTTGGCCTAACTGAAACTTATTCAACTATAGCCTCTAAAACTCTAGAACTTATTCTTATATACCGCTAAGGAGATAATTTCAAGAAGAAAAAAAAAACTTTACTAAGAAGGTATTTATAGTGTGTGTTTGGTTCTCCGGTGGTTAGAATTGATTTTGATTAAATTGATTCTATAAAAAAAAAATAGAAGGAATTGATTATGTAGAGTTGATTCATGATAAAAATGAGTTGAATATAAAATAATTTATATTTGAAAATATTTATGTAAAAGTGGATTACACAATAAATTTAAGGTTAAAATCAAATTGTAGAAGTAAAATCAACTTTACATAAATACAAAGGTTGTAAAATTGATTTTATCATGTTTAACTTCAAGTACATTCAATTGTACAAGTAAAACTAATTCTCTTATAACTCATCTAAACATGATAAAAATCAATTTTACGACCTCTGAAATCATTTTTAACCTTCCAAAAGCAAACTTAGCCACTAATCTTCTTAGCCATCCTTTCATAAACCTTTTTTTTTTCTTTTCCTGTTCGTGCCTTTTTCCTGATTTTTGAATGCTTTGTGTTTTGCTAGATTTTCTTTCGATATAATTATTTAGCAACTGAACAAAGTTCTAAGTCTAAAAACTCAAATTTCCATAAACAAAAGAATTCTAAAAACTCAACAAATTTAAAATCCTTATTGTGCCTACAATGAACTTAATGCACAACCACTAAAAAGGGGAACTTATAAGATGCAAGAGGAACAAGAGTGAAAGAAAAAGACACAACAATGTAAAGTGAAAATGGACAAGTTAATATACAATAAACGTATAGGTTAGAAGGGTGTTGTTTGTCCTTCAATAAGAAAATATGAGAGGATAATATTTCTGTAGGGAGTGTTTGTGCTATTTTAAGAACTCAAAGGATTACACAAAGTTACCGTATTCCTTAACAAAGTTCATTGGAAAAAAAACTAATAAAAAACTTAAAAAAAATTCATCGAACTCAAATGTTCATCATACAAACTTAGAAAATCAGATTTTATTGAAAAAATCGCATAAAAATGATAAGATATTGTTATTTTATAACATAAAGGATTAAATCGGAACAAAAAAGAGATAAAACACCGAAGTGTTACTTGAAATTAAGTTAAAGGACGAATTCTGTAATTTTACCAAACATTTTAGATTTGTTTAATGTGAATCCTACTACAGTTACAATTGTTTTTGGTCAAGTAGCTTAGTGGCTAAAACTCACACAATTTAATTGTGGATAAGTGAAGTGTCCGGAGTTCGAACCCCAGCCCCTACATATAATATACAATATCTCTACCAATTGAGCTAAGCTCACGGGGATCATACTACTACGATTTTTATTCTCTAAACTAGAAAGTTAGAGAACATATATATTGCCTAACACTAAGATATAGCATGAAATCATAATTTGTATTCCAAGCCATACGACCTTTATTGTTTTAAAATGGTTCATTGCAAACACTTCTTATATAGCCCAAAGAAATATTTGGTTGCGAAAATTTTTCTGCCACTTACCATCAAAATAAAAGTAATTCCTAACGTAGTTAGTATTACACCACGAGAAAACTCCACCTTAGTTTATAGTTGTTACTTGCATTGTAAGCTAACTACACAGTTAGTTAGTTTCAGTATTTGATACAAGCTAGTACACCATAGCTTAATGTGTAGAGATAGTTGAATATAAATAGTAGATGTTTTTCCCAATAATTCTCTCCTAAATCAAATTTTTCTACCGAAAAGAGCCATATAATATAGATCATAATAGTAATGATCTCTCCCAAATCAAACCATACAAAAGCTCCAATGCATAACATCTTGTATAACGATAAGTAGATACAATCATCCAAAAAACAACCCTAAACTAGAATCAATTCAACGCCCTGCCGACAAGTTTTTCGCTGGAGTCATAAGAGCAACTGCGCAACGATCAGTGTTGCAGAACTTCTTGTAGATTTGCCCTCAGCTTGCTTCTCGGAGCAGCGGAATGAAAGCTAACCATGAGTTTGGCACAATCCGTGACAACATAAACAAACAAAGATTACTTTCATTGTCACAAAACAAGCGCATGCTCCTGAATGACCAAAATATAATTGTGTTGATATCATTATTACCTTACTTGTTCCTCAGAGTAGCCTGTGTAGTGCTTCAGAGTATCGGTCCAAAACGGGCTCCTCTTAAGGGTTGATCTTGTTGCGTATACAACAGAAGCAGCGATCATTGAAGGACAGTACAAGGATACAGTAGCATAATGCATCATAGAAAGTTCAGCTAGGAAATTCGCCATATTTTCCATCTACATTGACAAAAACAAATTCCACAATTCAATAAGGCCATTCCATATTCCACACTGCACTTGAACAATTTACACAATCAAAGTATAAAACTATAAGGAAATTCATACATCTTTATCATCTGGAGTGGAGGCTTTGATGTGCGGAACGAGAAAGACATAAGCAGTAGGAACTGCTAAATTCCATTTCAGATTTCTTAAGATTGTTTTCTCCATAGCCAGAACTTGTTCTCTAACATATGCATAGTCTGATATCCATACAAAGTCATTAACCTATACACACATATGAAAGACACTTTCAATAAACCATATCACATATAAGCATTGAGCTTATGCCAACAACCTAGCATAGGATTATATAACATATAAGCATTGATTGAGCTTATTTCATCAAAGTCATATTAAATAAACCATATAAAAATAAGGAAGTTTACCTCTGGTGCTCCTTTTGCTTCATATTTGGACGCTATAAGCATTGAGCTTATGCCAACAAGCTGAAATTCCTCTCTAGGAACAGCGTTTGTGGACAAGAATCGGTCAACAATATTAAGATTCAGATAGAAAGTTTCTGGCATGAGTTTGAAAGTTCGATGCACGTCTATCCACCAGTCAACAAGAATTGATCTTCTCTTAGCCGTTATATCTGGCTGTGAAGACATGTAATCATGTACTCGTACATCAACCTAAGTCATTCATGAAATTCAAAACATTAGAGAATGGCAACAAAAAAGAAAGAAACTAGAAACATATATATAAAGAAAGAACACAAAACAAAACAAAGCAAAGCATAAAACATTACTTCAGAGAGTTTGTAAAAAGCGTATATGTCATCGACGTATTCAGTTACAGCCAATTCATTATCCTTATCAGCAATATCAATGTTCACAACTAATTAAATCCTTTAGCACAATTCCACAAGAAGCATGAATTTGACAAATATTATTCATACTTATTATTAGTCCACATTGAAAAATAGAACCCTAAATCCAAAACCATATCACATATATGAGAAATAGAAAATAAGGGAAGAAACCTTTCTTCTAGCTGAAATTACTGAACTAGAGGTTTTGGCATTTCTCCTTCACTTCCACATATTCTTCATCAGAGCTGATGACAATAACTTCAGGTACTGTAGACTTCTGAGCTTGTTCCACCTTTGTTCCATAGGCAACTTCAGTGATTAATTTCTACAGCAAAAAATTTCACCAAAATTCCTTTGAAAATTTAACAAAGTAAACATAATAATAACAAGGAAAAAAATGTCCCTTGTTCTTCCCAGCTGCGGCTTGAGCAATAGCAGCTAAGTTAGTCCTGCAACAAAACAAAATAATAATAATTAGACATAGAAATAGATAAACATGAGGTAATAATTTAATTTTAATAAAATTAAAAAATTTGCACCTTGTGATGCATTTGGAAACATTGGCATTAGCAATAGAATATGTTCGGGATTAAATTGATAATAAGTCGATAAACTTAATTAGGAACCAAATTAATAATTTGTTGTTAAAATATAGGGACTTAGTTCGTCTAAAAAAATATATAGAGACTTAATCATAGTAGATAAAGATTAAAATTTAGAGCCCGTTTGGATTAGCTTATTTTAGAGCTTATATAAAACAGCTTATGCAAATAAATAAGTTTTTATGTATTATTTATAAGTTTTTAAGGTAGTTTATGAAAAATCCGTTTATGAAGATACAATTTTCGTTAGTAAGAGTTTATAAATTAAAATAAAAGCTTATTTATTTACATAAACTATTTTTCATAAGCTCAAACCAAACGGGACCTTATTCTGTTTAGTCTGATTAGCATTTTAGCTTCCATTCATAAAGATAATGGAAAGTTAAAAATCAAAATTCAGTTTTTTAGTCTCATTATTCAATATAGTTTTATATGTTTTTATCTAATCTACAACTTCTATAAAAAATTCTGTCGAAAAAAAACTTCAATCAAGAATTGTAATACATGTCTAATTAATTTTGTCAAATATGATCAATGATACCAAATTCATGTTTTCTCATTAATAAAATATACATAATTCCATAACTTCTTGTTCATTTTCTTAAAATATTTAATATTTACACAATCTCTACCAAATCGTCAAGTCAAAATAATTTCATACTGCCTCATTCTTTTTTATATTTTGACAGTTATTGTCGCATTCTTTTATCCTCCGATAATCTTGTGCATTTCTTCATTTGTATGGAACCTCAATTAATAACAAATTTGAGAAAATCAGTAAATTAGTCTCTAACTTTTATAAGTCAAATAAGTCTCTTGGATTATGAGTATCTTTGAAAGGTCTCTAACTCTATTAAACCATTTAATATCAATTATGTCTTTATATTTTATTAACTTACTATTAATTTTGTCCCTAAATTTATCCGCTTACTATCAAATTAGCCCCTAGCATATTTTTTGAAGAACAAATATGAGTAAAATTTGACAGTGTCAGAGACCTTTTTTGAAATATTCATACAGGTATGAACTAATTTGAGTGTTTTACAAAGTCAGGTACTGATTTGATGTTGGTGGTTTACTCAATAAACTTTATATCTTGCAAAATTCTACAATAAGACAAGTATGTTCACAAAGAGCCGATGTTTTAAGACCACAAGAGTGGGAGACACCGTATCTCTTATATGTCCAACATTATACTCATTAATAGTCGACCAAACCAAATCAGGGCTCCGATACTACTTGTTGGAGTGTCTGGAGGACTGTTGATAACAACAACATATCAACGCTCCAAGACCACAAGAGAGGTAGATGCCACTTTTTTTACTCAAATATTTTAGGTATTAGATATATAAGTTACCCATCTTATATGCTCAACATAAACCAACAAATTGTACTATTACAACTTACAAGTAGTCTTTCAAGTAAAATTACCTTTACTCAAAAAGGCATTTATCACTAAAGTTATATCAATTTAGTTCGATCACAATAGAAAATTTGAGTAGAAAACTATTCTAACTACTGAATTTCAGTGTTACTGATTTAGACAAAGTGATTCATCATCGAGAATAAAATAACTATGCTTAGACAATAAGTTCTCAAAAAAAACCTTAAATGAATAAAGTAAGTATCAATAATAAATTAACGCAAGATAGAAATCACACTAAGAGGGAGGTTTTCAAGTTTTAGAAGCATATATTGTCACCTTATAGTCTCAGACGACATTTCTAACTCCACCCTTTGCTTTGAGCTTCAACTCTTGTTTGCAAGTTGAACTCTGCTTCCTTTGTTTTTTTCTTCTTTTTTTTTCCCCTCTCTATATGCACATCTATTTATTTTATTTTTTGATGTAATATGCACATCTACTTATTCACATAAATTAGTACTCCCTCCGTCCCAATTTATAAACAAAAAACACAAATTCACACTTATTAAGAAAACAAAAACATAGTAGTTTGAGGTATAATTTGTTGGATTTTTATTGGAATAAGTTTCATGGAAAGATGTAAAAACAATTCTTATTAGTTAATGATTATTGAGAGAATAGAAAGGAGAACAAATTGAATGCAATTTGCATTTAATTTTACTTTGAAAAAGATGATTTTTTTGAAATAACATAAAAATTGATCCTTTTTCCTTATATATTGGAACAAAGAAAATGAGATTTTTTTGCTTACAATTTAGGACGGAGGGAATACCAATTTCTTTCAAAAAGATAAATAAATAAATAAACTAGTACTACATGTTTTTCTTTTTCCTCTCTTTATATTGGAAAATTTGCGATGGACAATCATAAATCCAAATGACACTTTGAAAAAGAAAAGAGTAAATAATGTGATTGACATGATGTGATTGTGAAAAGTTTAGCTAATTTGTAATGATGTAAACTCTTTTTTCTCTGTTTCTTTTATTTATTTTTTTATATGAAAAAGTTTAGAGTTGTGAAATTTGGAGCTCCCCATGAAATTCTTCCTGAAACTTAAATAAATAATGGAAACTAAACACCTTAATGAGAAATTTTTTGTTTCTACCCTAGTTTTTGCCAAAAATTCCAAAACTACCTTACTTTTTCAAAAAATTGTAGAAATGCCCTACTTTTCCAGACTTTCTGGTACCACTCCACTTGGAGTTGCGGGGTACCCTAAAAAGTGACGAATTTTTGTCCTTATTATACCCCTCTGCTTGGACTTGCGAGGTATTTTCCTTTTTTTTTCGAAAATTTTAAATACCCCTCTACTTGGAGTTGCAGGGTATTTTCGTGTTTTTTTTTTAAATTTTAAATACCCCTCTACTTGGACTTGCGGGGTATAATAAGGACAAAATTGTTGCATTGGTTTCCGTTTTTGCATGCATAATATATAAAAAAGTTAATTAAAATAATTTATTTTTATAATTTAGGCATTAATAAAAAAGTAATTGTAATAATAGTGATAATATTTATAAAATTAAAAACATACCAAATACAATAAATATGAAATAAAGACTAGATTGTTGCTGATGTCTAATATTAATGCAATCTTTGCGGGAATGACCGGGCATCCTACACACGCCGCATCTTCTCTCAGTTTCCACATCGTCCATCTCGGTCCTAATGCGAGTAATTGGGGGACGACCTTTCTTTGCCCTACGCATGGACTTGTTGGGAACCACCTTTAGTCCTTCATAATCAGGTCAATATGTCTGGTGGTGAACCACATCGAAGTGGATGTTGTATACGGCGTATACACACTCATTCATGAACTTTTTATCGACAAAAGTCTTGTAGTCGTGACAAAAGCTAGAACATGCGGCAATGACATGTGAGCATGGTAGGTGTAGCGCTCTGAACCGTCCACAGTCACACCATTTATTTTGCAGGTCCACCTTGTATTCTCCCTTTGGTAATCTTTCTTTATGGTTATAATTGTATTCTACATTTAATTATATAATTTTTTATTAACGTATCTCAACTGTATCGTATCTTGATTTTTGAAATTTTTCCGTATCAACGTATTGGTCCAGTATCGTATCTCGTATCCGGGCTTCACGGTAGTTAAGTCATTGAGAAAGAAGAAGAAAAAAGTGATAGGTGTGCATAGGTTATTTTGGTGTCCATCATAGGTTATTTTCCACAAATTTAACACGTCTTGAGACCTTGGGGGAAAGCCATCATGACTTCCCGTAAAATGTTTAACTGAATTTTTTTTTCACACATACAAAAATATTGGTTGAAAATTGAAATGGTGCGATGCTACATGACTAGGCTAGGATAAATATTGATCTAGTCTATAGGTAGATACTCCCTCCGGTCCTATATTGATCTGGTCTTCACTGTAAACGGGATATGTAACATCCTATTTTTATTAAAGCGATAAAACACGCGAATAAAGCATATATTCAAGAAATAGACGCAACAAATAACATATATATATATATATATATATATAATTTATCAACAGTTGCAGCGGATATAAATCATACATCTCCAAAGTATATATGTCATGAGATCAATATACATCATCATATAAAAACTCCAAATCCCGACCTATGGGTAAAATCTCCACAACATAAATCCAGCAAAATCAATCTAGAATAATCCTAAAGACAGACATCCTATACCAGAGCCTACTCTAAGATTCCAAAGACCGATAACGGAGATAGTTCCCGCTATCCAAGCACTCACCAAGCAATCAACAACTACTCATGCACGCCATCTACCCATTCATACAAATAGGTAGGCGGTCCACCACAGACCACTGAGGGTTAGCTTCACATCAAACATAATCAACATAAACAACAAAAGTATTCAACGATTTCATGCATAACACATATACATACACATCCCTCCTAGAATACTAACGTCACATAATTATTATCATCCAGTCCATACACCTCAAGCTATCACATCCCTAACATAGCATAGCAAGCATGTTTAATCTCTAATCAAGTCATCGACATAAACTCATCATTTATCAACATCAATCAGTGAAAGGATTACTCACCATATTATTCATTTAGCATACTTAACTCAACAAGTACAATTCATCAATTCAAAGTTATAGACAAGCAATCATCATTATCAAAGAAATCACCAATCATATGTATATACTTATACAATTCTCACCTCATTACTATTACCAACATAATTATCATCAATTAGATTCACCAAGTGTATAAGCACGAGCAAGTAAGACATGGAATTAGAGCATAATTCAATTATTCACAACCGTCAACAAATCCACCAATGTACGTATACACCAATCCACATAATCACAACATTCACCGAATTCCACCAATGTACAAATTCATTAAGTCACAGATTCAATTATGACACGACTCATCAATTACTCAAATGCATGCAATGTTCTAGACTCTTCTAGATGCATGCGGTACCGTCACCAACAACAAGATGCCAACAGAACATCTTATGTAAGAGTACACCTCCTCTTACAATTCACCTATGTAAAAGTACACCTCCTTTTACATT
>Ga0228710_1011743_pt1 | contig 11173 bp, 7 predicted proteins | sample MedpolnodulmetaG_FD_177995 | JGI IMG/M metagenome (GOLD analysis project Ga0228710, IMG submission 177995) | Root nodule microbial communities from Medicago polymorpha collected in Santa Monica, California, United States - pink nodules | ecosystem: Host-associated > Plants > Roots > Nodule... | reverse complement strand
ATTTGTTTTTTTGTTTTTTTTTTTTTTTATTGGTTGATGACGAAAAAGTGTGGAAGATGAGTTGAATTTAATTTGGAATATTTGTTTTTTCCTATCTTTCTTTGTTAAAATATTCTGTGATCAATCTGCTTTATATAGTTGTTAACTAATATTTCATTTTAATTTAATGATGTAAATTGAGTTGCAGATATTGGGCTATGGATGGGCTGGGATTCTGAGGAGGTATCTGGTGGACCCTGTTGAAATGTGGTGGCCATCAAACCTTGCACAAGTCTCTCTCTTTAGGTTCATTCTTTTCCCCTTTTCTTCCATATTACGTTTTATTCAATTGGGAAAAAATTATTTACTTCAATAACCCTTTGCTGATTTCTAAAAGTAAGTACCAACTACCAATACAAAGACACTAACACGAGAGAACAAAAGTAATTGAATGTAACCACACATTTCATTGTCGTGGTGTGTCAAGACACGTCTTCAATATGAAGTGTCGGTGCCACTTATCTTGCTAATATTTATCCAATATTCATTAGCCAATTTGCAAAATCAATGAATACATATATGATATATTGTTTGACTGGAGCTCACATGATTTGAATGAAGAAACAAAAGATACAAAAATTTACTTGCATAAAGTTTCTTGATTGACTAGTAATTACTAGCTTGAAATATGCTATAGAAAAAGACATTTAGTTTAACCTTAGTGGGCACAACAGCCATTATACCAAATTGAAAGTTGTAAATATGCCGTGGACTAAGCGCATCTTCTTCACCACTGAAAGGCACATATCACAAGCTGTGTTGTTCGGTTGATGTAAGAATTAAGATTCTCAATGACAAGCGATATCAACATTGAAAGAAAATATTCTCTAATGTTTCTCTGGCTGTATAATTGCCAACAAATAGGCAAGGATAGAATCTTAACCAAAAGAACTTATGCAACAGTAAAAACTAATTTTCTTGGTCAAAGTTACTTTTTTGCTTGTTTATTACTATATTCTCTAATATGATTTTGATTACATCATTAACCTTATGCTACAGGGCACTCCATGAAAAAGAGAATAAAGCGTCAAAAGGCTTTACAAGGATGCAGTTTTTCCTCATTGCTATGGGTGTTAGCTTCTTGTATTATGCACTCCCAGGCTATCTTTTCACCGTCTTAACATTCTTCTCATGGATTTGCTACGCATGGCCACATAATATCACAGCACAACAAATTGGATCAGGTTACCATGGACTTGGAATTGGTGCATTCACACTTGATTGGGCTGGAATTTCAGCTTATCATGGAAGCCCTCTTGTTGCACCATGGACTTCCATTGTTAATGTTGGGGTTGGATTTATCATGTTCATCTATATAATTCTACCAGTATGTTACTGGAGGTTTAACACTTTTGATGCTAGGAAGTTTCCTATATTCTCTAATCAGTTGTTCACCTCAAGTGGACACAAGTATGACACGACAAAGATCTTAACCAAGGAATATGATCTTAACATTGATGCATACAACAAGTATGGCAAGTTATACCTTAGTCCTCTCTTCGCATTGTCTATTGGATCAGGTTTCGCAAGATTTACGGCGACCCTCACTCATGTAGCATTATTTCATGGCAGGTAGGCTGCTTACAAAGCCTTTAGAATAAACTTATTTCTTATACATGTATTAATTAAGGAATCGCTATCATAGACTCGTGATACTGACATAGTTTCCTTTATGCAGAGACATATTGAGACAGAGTAAATCAGCAATGGGTAACGTAAAAGTTGATGTGCATGGTAGGCTCATGAAGGCTTATAAGCAAGTACCAGAATGGTGGTTCCTCATTTTATTATTTGGAAGCATGGCGCTATCCTTAGTAATGGCTTTTGTTTGGAAAACGGATGTGCAACTTCCATGGTGGGGCATGCTCTTTGCTTTTGGCTTAGCTTTTGTTGTAACTCTCCCAATCGGTGTCATCCAAGCAACTACCAACCAGGTACTAACTCCATCCAATATTTCTGCCACCTATAATCTACACATTTCTTTTGCTCGTAAGCAATGAGGCGAAAGCAATAGGAGTTTGAAATTTTAACATGAGTGTTTCCTGTGATGGTTACCTTGCAGCAACCTGGATATGACATTATTGCACAGTTCATGATCGGGTATCTCCTTCCTGGAAAACCAATTGCAAACTTGCTCTTTAAGATTTATGGGAGAATCAGCACCGTCCATGCGCTCTCTTTCTTGCAAGATCTCAAACTTGGGCACTACATGAAAATTCCCCCGCGATGCATGTATACAGCACAGGTATTTTTAGCTCAGAATCTCCTAGTTTGAACTCTTTTCTTATCCTTTTTTTTTCTTGCTAGTTAATGATTATTTATTTTGAATTTCCAAATAGCTGGTGGGAACACTAGTTGCTGGAGTGGTGAACCTTTCAGTGGCTTGGTGGATGTTGGATAGCATTAAGGACATTTGCATGGATGATAAAGCTCACCATGACAGTCCTTGGACTTGTCCCAAATACCGAGTGACATTTGATGCATCTGTTATATGGGGTTTGATCGGACCAAAGCGGCTATTCGGACCAGGTGGATTGTACCGAAACCTTGTATGGTTATTCTTGGTTGGAGCAGTTTTGCCAGTTCCTGTTTGGGTGTTTAGCAAAATCTATCCTAACAAGAAATGGATTCCTCTGATAAACATACCAGTTATATCTTATGGTTTTGCTGGAATGCCACCTGCAACTCCTACTAACATTGCAAGCTGGCTATTGACCGGCATGATCTTCAACTACTTTGTGTTCCGCTTCCACAAACGTTGGTGGCAGAAATATAATTATGTTCTATCCGCGGCACTTGATGCAGGCACAGCTTTTATGGGTGTTTTGATTTTCTTTGCTCTGCAAAATGCAGGCCATACTCTCAAATGGTGGGGAACTGAATTGGACCATTGCCCGTTGGCTACTTGCCCAACTGCTCCAGGAATTGTGGTTGATGGTTGTCCTGTATTCTAATAGAGAAAGCCTAATTGACTTAGGCTCTCTTTTTTACTTGTTTTTGCTTTTAGGGGTGGGGACCAAGTTAGATTTGGAGTATACCAAAAGGTGAAGGGACTAAATAACCAATTGCTTAGCAATTATTATGTACATGCTTCTTGCTTGTTATCACGGAGGCTTTTCCTTTTTGTCTTTTTTTACCTGCCTTATTTAATGGATATATTCAGTTAACTGATAATGGAACAAAGTTTGACGTCTGAAATACATTTTAGGAATTGAAAATTGATGTTGAAAGCGCATGATCATTATTATAAACCTAGAAGTGGATACATGGAATTGCAAATTCATGGTTTTTGTTGAAGGACACTCGTACTTTGTAGTGACACAGAATATAATACCAAAAGGATCAGGATGCATCTAATCACAAAACAAATAAAGGGCTTTCAAGGTAGAAGTGTTGGCTCAATTGGTTAGTAACTGTGGGCAATTTGCGAAAAGTGGAGAGTTTGAACTCTCTGCAATACTTTCTAACCATTATGGGGATGCATATCTAGAAAGTAGACACCAAACTTAAGTTTCATAATACTTTCAAAATTTGCAATTTTCATTTTCCAAAAAAGATTCCAAACACTCAGAAATTCCAACTAAATATTAAGGATTTGACTCCACTAAAGAGAATAAGAAATGTGGATGAAAAATCAACGGTTGATTTTATTTGCTTATACATAACAAATCATGGAAGTGTTGAAATATCAATGTCAATAATAGACTTGTCAACAACTAAGACTATTACTTTAACTAGTGTCCTGATTTATCCAGGAATTGATTTCCTTCTGTGGGACAGCCCACGTCCTTCAACATAATCTCTGTTCTAATTTCAAAGTTCCTATTTTTCTACTGCCCAGATTTCACTGGACTCGCCGTTCACGAGAGAGGATCCATAAGCTCTTAATAAACATTTGCACGAGTTACGTCAAATATGCAGATGTAAATAAATGCACGTGTAAAACTATCGTAGGCAGTTTCTTTATAAAACTATTATTTCTCCCAGCAAGAACAAGACTTCTGTATACTAGCAAAAGTCAATTTACTGGAGAATGATCACAAATATCTCTAATATGCGATGAAACTCGCAACAAAAAACCGAACCCAGCAACCAGGGAGGACAAGAAAACTGAAAAAGAAGATAGGGAAGGGAAAAAATCTAATGAGCGACGCTAAAAATGAAAATGCAAATATGGAGGATACGAACTGCAAAATAGCTTAACCACAGAATTGTTGTTTCAGCTATAAGTGATAAGAATGTGTAAATTATTTTATCCTTTTGACTACTCAATCAAAATTCCTAGATAAAAGTATCACCAAAAGTGTAAGAATTGAAACTAAATCATCTGATAATTAACCAATAAGCAACTGCATTATATGTAATACAATCTTGACTTTCGTGCAGGGATTAATGTTAATGACTGGTCCATCTCATTTGTGTTTACAACCTACCTCTGCACAGACTTGTAAAGCACCACAGTAACATATTTGGACAGAAACCGATTAGTTGTACCAAGGGCAACCACTGAAGGACTGCTTTCTCCCCTCGGGATGTAAAAATGATTGAGCACTGCATGTTGAGGTCTTGGCTTAGGAGGTTGGATTTCCACGTTTGCTCTATGTAGATTTAGCGGCGTTGTTGCTAACTGTGGAGGAACTAATGGCGGCTCCTTTGCACAATCTTCAGAACTAAATGGTAAATTATCATAACTTGAGGTTGGTGATTGAGGGGGTTCAAAACCAGAAATGCTTCCAATATCTTCAGGAACATGATCCTACAGATATAAAAAAGGCATTAATGTCAATTCAGACCTCAACGGTTTCCATAAGTAAAAGAATGCAGACATACAGGCTACCACATATGTGTTACCAAGTGTCATTTTTACATATGTATGTATTTATGTATGCAGCTACTTCCCTTCATTAATTTTTTTTTATGCAGCTGCTTAAAAATGAAATCACAACAAAATCGATAACTTTTGCGAGAATCAATCGATGCACATTAAGGTGGGCTATCAAATATTTACTTTTGATGGATATTTAACTGCAAAGTGCCGGTATCCCTGGCGTTCACTTGGCTGAAAATTCGCTCTCCAACCTTCATGAACTGGGTTAAATACTGGTACACCGACGTACAAGGGATATTTAGCTACATAGTGAAGCAAAAGTACCAAGACAATGTGGTGAGGTACGAACAGTGGGTTAGTCAAAGGCACTGCTAAGATGAAGCTAGAAGTGCAAGGGATCAGCACCTCTCAGGCACTTCACGAGTACCTTTCTAGATTACAAGGGAAAAGATAATCTAAAAGATCTGTCATCTAACTTCTCAACTGTGATATTAAAGGGGGTAAAGTAGTCAGAATGTTAAAAGAATAACTTGTCAAACTTTGGGATTCTTACCCGAACACAACTTAGGGTTATTTAAATTGAAATCACAATCTTGTATTTTTACAATGAATGTAGTATTTTACAAATGCAAGGTAAGTCCACCGACAATAGATTCACAACGGACCCAACCCTTTCTTTGACCATGCCAGAGCGAGAGCTTTATATGACCAGAATTGCCTTTAAAATACTATGCTTGAATAGTTAATGTATATGGAAAATCAATGCACAACTGTAAAATATTTTTGTTTTATTTTTTCTAATGTTAAAAACTTTCTTTAGTAAGGTGTGTGCCTTTTGGTTCCTCTCATCTCCCACCACCAAAACTCCAACATCTTTCTCCTTTAACTCCTCTGGCTAACATAGGCATACACATTTATACAATTGGAATATTGGAACCAGTGTTATCAATCACAGATCGCAGAAAATAGCGGTTTGTTTATATTCTGCTACACTGCAGTGTTATGGCACCTGTTTGACAACACTTTGCACTAAATTGCGTATTGAGCTGCACAAACTCAGACACAGACACTGAACACGGCGCGGACACCGATAATAATTTGAGAAATGACATAGTTCAAGGTAATGATATGTGTCGGTGTCGGACACGATATGTAACCGACACCCGGACACGCCTAATCCGAGAAGTATTTGTGATTCATAGTACACGTAACAGAAGCAGGTTGTTAAATTCTGCTACACTATAGGGTTATAGCTGCTATTTGACAACATTGATTGGAACCAACTCTAATTTTATCCTTAGAGAATACAGTTTGTGCGGTGGGATCAAAAATTCATTATATAACCTCATAGTATCATCAATTCAGCAGATTAACAGGAATATCACATATTATCATCAATTCTGTTTGTATGTTAAAGATGTCAACAATAAAATAGTACCTCTAAGTCCAAAATGTTGCAAGCATTCCCAGCTTCATCTTTCGACCAAGGCAACTCCGGGTCGTAACAGCCTATTCCATCAACAATAAACCTATAATGGTAAACACCAGAGGCCAGTACCTTCAATATTGTGAAATCTTTACCCGATTTCTGCAAGGCAGTTCTAATAAACAATTTAATTTTAATCAGAATCTAAAAAACAGAGAAAACAATTTCTAAGAAAAAGACAGTAAAGTTTCAAAAAAACAGAAACCTTGAATTCCAATTATCCCAGGATCCTTGAACAAAAATTTGTTGACCACCACCATAACTCCAAGTAATCATAGTTGGAACTTTGTTTTCATTGTATATGTCTGGATAACCAGGAGTTGTTTGTGATGATGAATGAGTGGGAACAATAACATGCATCGCATCATATCTTTGTAATGGAACAGCAGGAACCTAAGACAAAACAAAAGACAATAGTAAGATAAGTGTCTGTCTGTGTACAATAAAATCAGAAAGAGAGAGAGAGATAAATACTTGAGGAGATGAAGAATTTCCATTCACATTCACGTTACCCATCTTTCTTTCTTTCACACAAATTGCTTGCAAGCTGTGTTTCAGTCTCAGGTTTAGAGCACCTAATTACTTATATACACTAAAACCCTTAATTTAATATTTGCATTATTCTCTCCGTCTAAATAGGGTACACTATATATGGAAACCTTTAAATAGGGGACTTGTCATTTTTAGTAATATAATCAATTTTATTAAAAAACGAAGAAGAAGAGGAAAGTTGTGATACTTTACAAAAACAATTATTATTATGGATCGTTTTAATTATACGTCTTTTAAATTAATTACTATATACCCAAAAAGTCTTGATGGGATTATATAGAATCTCTGTAACAAAAAAATATATATAGAATCTTTTCATACTTAAGTAAAAGTCTTGTATTTAAATTTAACATTGAAATATTAAATCTTTTGAGAGAGTTATTATTCATTGCGATTCAATTGGATTTGGTAAATTTGTTTTTACATTTGCGTGCAAAAAAATATCCGGTTCACAAAAAAATTAACCATATACAAAAATTGTTTTTGATCAAAATGGTAAATGGTTTTAGTAGGCTCTAAAAAATATATTTTAATGAGTGTGGTGGATGATAAAAAAAAAACGATTTTTTACTATTATAAACAAGGGTCATGCTAACCGATGCCCCCGGGGCACTGGTTAAGCATACAAAAAAAGAAATTTATTACCATAAAAGGAAACTTTGTTGACTTATTTATGAATTAATTACACAGTTTCAATGCAATAATTACTATATAATTTCCCTTTTTAGTATCCTTAACCATTGCCCCGGGGCACCGGTTAGCATTTCCCTATAAACAATCATATTCTGTCCAAAAAAAACTATTAAAACAATCATAAAATACATTAATTGAGAGCACCTAATTATTAAATTGAATAAACCCTTAATTTAATTTTTGCATTAAACTCTCCCTTTAATTACGGTCCCCTATATATGATTTTTTTAGGGGCCTATATATGAAAACCATTAAAGGGGGACTTGTAAAATAATGAGTTTTAAAAATTATGAAAAAGGAAATGTCTGATATTTTTACTAAAAAATATGGATTTATTTTAGGAATTTTTTAGATCTATATTAGAGAAACTTTTTTTTTGTTGACAAAATTAGAGAAACTTTTTGTTGGTTCTAAAAATTACGTTTTTAAGATTTTTTTTTTTTGTAGCAATTATTTAAAAAAAATAGATGAGTTGGATTTGAGCTCACCAAAGTTTAGATAGACATATACGTTTAAAAAACTCGCGTCTTTTGCGAAGTATGAACTGACTCTCTATTTAATGTCCAAAACAATAATTTTTAAGCATCTTTTTTAAATTAATTAGTATATACAAAAGTTACAATAGGCAAACCTCAAATAAGGTTGGTAACCAAACATTTAAGATTACAGCTCTTCGCCAGCACAAAACACTCGCGCCCTGCAGCCATGCCCAAATTATCCAGTGCAACTTAAGTAACATAGAGTTACTGTTTTCGTACAAAACTCATCAGTACATACTCCAAGCACCATTTTATTTTCCTCCACCTTCAAAACTCCAAAAAGTACGATTTTTTGGGTCAAAATCCTCATCCTAAACCATTGCAAATCGTCAAGAAGCAAGTTTCTATGCTCATCAAGCATCAAATATCAGGTATTGTATCATCAAAACTCATCTCATTTTGCTAGTTTTTGTGCTTGGTTCGTCTGTTTTTCGTAGGTAGTAGGGCTAGGTGCGCACGTTAACTTGCGCAAGTGTTAAAGGTTGCGTGACTTAAGTCACACAGGAGTTAAGTCACGCAGGAGTTAAGGTGTTGCGTGACTTAAGTCACGCCACTGTACAGTCATGTTTTTTGAATATTTTGCGCCACTTTTGTTCTAGGTTAGCTTGTTCCACAAGTCATTTATTTATTCTTCCTTTGTTATTTTTTTTTATTCAATTGATATATAGTGAGATGGTTGACAATGGCGCGGGTGAAGACGTTGAACCAAAACCGGCCAAAAAGGAAGCTTCCGACGATGCTTCCGGCGAAGATTCCAGCGATGTCAAACCAACCGTTAATGTCAAACCGTTTCGACTCAAAATTCCATTTCAAGCTCGCATTGGTAAAATTGAAGAACCTAAACCGGTACCTATCGGTGTTGTTTGCGAAGGTCGCGACATCGCCTCATATTTTACAACAAATGCAAGAGGGAGAGAGCGACAAGAGTTACTTCATTGGGATCATCGACAAGGGGTAAGGGCCGAATTTGGTGTTTGTATAGATAAATCTGTTATAAAAAGGTTGTACTTGACGATGCAATGTGAAAAGAGTGGGATATACAAGCCACCTAAGACGATGAAGAAACCGAACCTTGAAGGTGATGAGCAAAACCGCAAGTGTATGGTTTTACCGAAGTAGTAAAAATAGAGTATCGTTCCAACAGGGAGTTGTTCAATTTAATTAACTTTTAAGAGATGATTAGAAGAAAGTTTGATTGTAGAGATTTGATTTTTAAGGGTTATAAACAATAATAATAAAAGGTGCCTTGGGATTATTGGTTCATCCTAGTGACGAATCCTTCACAAACAAACCCTAAACCATAACTTTATATTCGACCTACTTTCTAAAGATAAGTTTCTCTTTAGCGTATCAAAGCCTCTTTCGAGGTGCAGTGAGTGTGTTCCTCTAGCAACCACACCTATTCTCATGGTTAATTGCTATTAGAATCCTTGAAGAACGAAATTTTATAGGGGATAGGATCCATCTTCTCTCTCTCTTACTTAGTTAGGTTTCTTTTTTTTCCAGTGCAACACAGGAAAGCGCCCTCTTTTTGTCATCCCTTAATATGACGGAGTTGCAAACTTGATTTCGAAGTTGGTGGAGCATAAATACGTCTATTACACAAGATGCAATAGTGAGGAAACCACTCTTGAAGACATATTTTTTACTCATCCGGAGTCAATTAAATTGCTCAACACTTTTCCGACCGTTTTGGTCATGGACTCCACTTACAAAACCAACAACTACCAAATGCTGTTGTTTGAGATAGTTGGTTGCACCTCTACAAAAATGACGTATTCCGTTGGTTTCGCCTTTCTTCACTTTGAACTAGAGGATAACTTTACTTGGACACTTACTATGGTGAAAGGTCTTTTGTCCTCAAAAGACAACATGCCTAAGGTGATTGTCACCGACAGGGATGGTGCTTTGATGAATGCCGCTGGTACAGTTTTCCCTGAAACATACACCATGCTTTGTTTTTTTCATATTGGGAAGAATATAAGGGCTAAGTGCATCACGGATTGTAAAGTTCACCCAAAGCCTCCCAAGGGTGCAATAGTTGACAAGAAAGAATTGAAGAAGAACAAGGTGAAGAATAGAGAGGTTGTTGAGAAAGTCGTGATCGCTTGGAGAGAATTGGTCGAATCTCCTACGGAGGAGTCATATGCAAGTAATTTATTGAAATTCAAAGAGGTATGCATGCCATTTCCAGAATTCATAGCATATGTCGAAACCACGGTTTTGAACCTTAAGGAAAAATTTGTGAGGGCATGAACGAATAAAGTCATGCATCTAGGGTGTAGAACCACCAACATTGTTGAATCGGCTCATGGAGTGTTGAAAAAATATTTGAGGAGTAGCGTGGATGATTTGGCATCATGTTGGGATGAAATACACAAGATGTTGGTCGTGCAATTTGGTGAGATACAAGGAAGTTTTGGGAGGAACAAAGCGGTCTTGGAACACAAATACAAAAGCATCAAGATGATGAGAGAGTTGGAGGGTTATGTCTCTAGACGGGTGATGAGCAAAACCGCAAGTGTACGGTTCTACCGAAGTAGTAAAAATAGAGTATCGTTCCGACAGGGAGTTATGAATTTAATTAACTTTTAATAATGATTAGAATGAAAGTTTCAAAGGTTAAAAAGTTTGGGTTTTTAATTAAAATAAAATAATAAAAATAAAAGACGCTTTGGGATTATTGGTTCATCGTAGTGACGAATCCTTCACAAACAAACCCTAAACCATGACTTTATATTCGACCTACTTTTTAAAGACAAGTTTCTCTTTAGCGTATCAAAGCCTCTTTCGAGGTGCAGTGAGTGTGTTCCTCTAACAACCACGCCTATTCTCATGGTTGATTGCTATTAGAATCCTTGAAGAACGAAACTTTATATGTCTCAAGGTTTGCTAGACTATTCTCATGATTCGCAACCCTTGTCTAAATTCACTTGTTCCAATATCAAAGCTCCGCTTTCGCATTATGAATTGATATTTGAGATGATGAATTAACAAATACTAACCCTCCGCTTTCGCATTATGAGTTTGGCATTT
>Ga0228710_1011741_pt1 | contig 11174 bp, 4 predicted proteins | sample MedpolnodulmetaG_FD_177995 | JGI IMG/M metagenome (GOLD analysis project Ga0228710, IMG submission 177995) | Root nodule microbial communities from Medicago polymorpha collected in Santa Monica, California, United States - pink nodules | ecosystem: Host-associated > Plants > Roots > Nodule... | reverse complement strand
TGAAAAGCGGAGCAATTGTTTTTTGAAAAGCCTCCTAAGGTGCCAAATTGATATAGATGGTCTGGCACATGTTCAGGAAACACTATGTGGTAACTAAGCCAATGAGAAATACCATACCAAAGTTTACAAAAAAAAAACACAAGAGAGGAATAAGTGTTTTGCATCCTCCATCATACCGCATCCACCCACGCATAACTGAGCATTTGGAAGTAAAATGTGTCTTTTAATTAGGTTGTCCGTTGTTGGTAAACGATCCCGCAACAGACGCCAAGCAAAGAGACTAATTTTCAGGGGCACTTCCTTGTTCCAGATTTCTGACGTATGAATTGCTGACAAGTTGTTGCTAGTTGGTGTTAACAAATGGTTATAAGTACTAGTGACGGTATATTTGCTGGAAGCATGTAAGTGCCAAATCCACCTGTCAGAATGATTAGGCTGCAAAACAATATTAGTTAAAATATCACAACACTCTCGCACCTTCTCCTCCTCCCAAGCAAACAAACGACGTCTCCACTTCCAAGCTTCCCCCTCTTCCCCCACCCAAGCGAATACATTTCAGCCACCGTTGCCATTTTATTAATAGCAAGATCAAAAAGGCGGCCAAAACTATTCTTCAGAACTAACCCATCAATCCAAGGATCCCACCAAAATAAAGTATGGGCACCGTCGCCTACCTCCCGCCCAACATTAACATCAAACCACCGCACACCTCCACCAGCCCCGTTTTTTAAATTTATTAAATTATTCCACCAAACCGAATTAAACTGCCCATCCTCTACTATTATACCGCCTACCTCCCCATATCTACCCGCTAAAACTCTATACCACAGACTCCTATTTTCCACCCTCATACGCCAACACCATTTACCAAGTAATGCCAAATTAAACTCCCGAATCCTCAGCACTCCTAAGCCTCCATCCTCCTTATTGGTACAAATAGTGTCCCAGTTAATCCAGAAAATTTTCCTAACCTCCTCACAGCCCCCCAAAAAAAAACAGTTAAAAATAGATTCAATAGAGGAAATGATACCTGCGGGAGCTTTGAAGAAGGAAAGAAAGTAGACCGGAAGAGAGGACAAGACAAACTTTAGAAGAACTAAACGGCCACCCAAAGATAGATTTTTACTCTTCCATCCCGATAATCTGGATTTAATACGATCAATCAAGGGTTGCCAAAATTTCAATTTGCGAGGATCACCGCCTATAGGCAGCCCCAGATAAAGAAAAAGAACTCTATCCAATTGACAATGGAGAATAGAGGCTGCCTCGGCCAACCAAGAATCTTGAATATTTACACCAACTAACATACTTTTGTGAAAGTTTACTTTGAGGCTAGATGTCGCTTCAAAGAGAATGAGTAGAGCTTTCAGAGCTCTAATATTAGCCCAACTTCGATCCTCAATTAACAAGGTGTCATCAGCAAATTGTAAATGAGTGATGGAAACAAGATTATTATTAGCCCCCACCTTGTAACCAGAAAAATGTCCAGCTTCTACTAAAGCATTCATCATGACATTCAATCCTTCAGCAGCTATTAAAAAAAGAAAGGGAGAAAGAGGATCACCTTGTCTCAACCCTCGTTCAAATTTGAATTCATCAGTTGGGCTGCCATTAACAAGAACAGATGTTGAGGTCGTACTGACGCATTCCATAATCCACTTACGCCATAAAGTTGGAAAATTCATTTTTTTTACAACTGCTTCAAGGTAGGACCAATCAATTGAGTCAAAAGCCTTCTCAAAATCCACTTTGAATAATAACAAATCTTTTTTAAGACGTAGAAATCTAGATTACTTTGGTTGAAAGAGGGTGATGCTAACTCTAAGTTTTATTGTTGATATTATTTCAAAAGGTAATTATAGTTTGTTACAATACGAAAGTGCAAAATATCTACTATTTATACCTATAATTTTAATCAAAATTTCATAAAAAATAATTATTATTCTAATTTACACTTATTAGCTCAGTAGAAAGAACGGATAGACTGTATTAATATTATTTCATTAGTGAATGGATGGTATTTATAACTACGTAAAACCCTTGATTTCGAAAAATAGTTAAAATTTTATTTTATGTGTTTAAAATAAGATATATTCAAGAATGTTACATAAATTGATAACGGGAACAAGAAGTCGCTAGTCACCACCTAAAAAGATTTAGTTAAAAAAAAAAAATTAAAAAAAAACTGAGATATGATTCAAGTCTAAAAAAATAATACTACTAATTCAACTTTGATTGCAAAACAAAAAAGGGTTGTCTTGTCGTTATTGTTAGTTTTTTGTTTTACTAATCGTATTAATTGTAATCAGATAAAACGAGATTGTTAGAGAAAATAAGTGTCGCCAATATTAATAAAATATATATAAAAGGAAAAATTATACTTACCTCAATCTATTGAAACAACACTAACACTTTTTAGTTCTAAAACTTACACTAACTTTTCCTTAAGTTCTCTAAAAAAGATAAACATCTTCATTCTCTTTGTTAACAATGTTAGTTTTTTGTTGACTTTCATTGTTTCGGGTATGTTTCATAGACCATCCAGTCATGGTCAAACAAAAAACCACCACCATCGACAGCAACGAATAACAAACTTTGATCATTGCATTCACTACTTTGTCCTCTTTTGATGAACAACACTCAAACTAAGCAATGAAGAATGGCCAAACACATGTTCTAGTTTAAATTCGATTCAATCACCTTTGTTCCTTCTTAATGCTATTTTTGCAATTAATTCAGGTACGGGCACTGGGCAATCATGGTAAAATAGTTCAATTAAGCATTGAAGTCACAAATCAAAGATTAATAACGTTAGAAGGAAAAAATAGTCTGAGCGAGAGAGAATATGAGCTTATTTGGTTTCTTATAGATTTTGGTTTCTTATAGATTAATCGACTGGATAGCAAAACTAAATGGATTAACTTGTGTTGTAAATAGAGCTGTCAAAAATGGGTCGGTTTATTAGTCCAATTTTTGGGATGGGCCTCGGAATAGGTAGCCCAAATACACTAGGACTAGGATTTTTTGGCCCTAACCCAATTAGTCCATCGGAAAATTGGGTTGGGTCGGGCTAGCCTGTCGGGTTTCAAACCGGCCCACTATCAACATTTCTCTTTGATTTTTGTTAAAAAATACAACATTTTTTTACTAAAAAATCATCAAATAATTTAAAAATTATCAATAAAAAGATATTTAAATATGTAAACTTAATAAAAATGGATAAGTTTAGCTAATTTTTTTTAAAGTTTATATATTATACATTATTAATTTGATTCAATTGAAGGAATAAGTCTAGAATTTAATTAATATTCAAGGTTAATAAAACCATTTGGGGTTGTACAATGGTGTTGGCTTGGGAGTTGGGAGTGAGTTTCTCCCCAGTGTTTCTCTCTAGTGCCAATTTGAGTGCGTTAATTTAGCTTCTTCAAAAAAATAAAATCAATGTTAATATAAAAATTATTTACAATTTTGTGGCAATCCAATCACATTTTGGCAAATAGATTATTGAGATAAACTGATATATGAAAGAGACATAAAAAAGAGTAAATAAAAAAATGGGTCGGGCTGGCCTATGGCACACAGATCGGACCGAGCTCTAGAATATGTAACCCAATATAAACGGGCTAGGTTGGGCTGGCTCAATTTGAAGTAGCAATAAACATTGCATGAAAGGGGTTTGAATTGTGACCCTTTTTAATTTAACCCTGAAACTTAACAAGATTTATGTACTCAAGAAAATTCTTGGTTGAGGTTAGATAAAAACAATATTATATAGTATTTTGATATTGAGTAATAGGACAATAATTTTTTGGAGAATGATGCGCAAACAGATTAAAACAATTTAGTATGAGATTTAAATCATATTTTTATTAAGGACAAGAATATTCTAAATAACAGTTATAGTGATAATATTAATGATTATGGACTAGAGTACTCTAGATAGATAGTGAGCAATTATATTAAAATAGGATCAGGTCGTTTTAGACAATGATTAAAAAGATTGTGATAATCTATGAATGGTGTTTAAATCAAATAATAAAAGAGTACGAGCAAGAAGATCACACAACAGGAAAGCGTAGCAAGCACCCCAACTATGAAAAGACTCCAAAATTGGTTGTTATGCGCCATCCTCACAATACATCAAAAACATATGAGCTAACCAATGGTCTATGGAGCTTCAATGTTATGGTGTGACATTCTTCTCGCCAAGCTCTGAATGAATCTTGTTTAGAATCTGACTCCTCATCAAATTCAACTAAAAATGTACACTTTTGTGCTTTTTTTTTTCTTCACACACTTCATCGACAAACCCTTATTTATCCTCTTTTTTTTGCAGTCGATTGCTTCTCCAGTGAAGGATGTTCTCTACATTTTCGGAGAGTTTAGTCCATTTTCCCAAAGATCCTCTCTCGTCGCCTGATCTCCCATCCACCTCTCATCTAAAAGTGTTGGAACAATAGTCAAAATTAGTTAAAATATTTTTCTGTCACCGAAGAGATTACTAGGCTGAGTCATGGACTAGGTCGCTATCTTTAAGACGTTTCGTGGCACTGTCCAAAATTGTGCAAGCAGACTATCAACCACGACGCCCCCAGGATAAAACAGCCCAGCTACAACTGTATCAGAGTCCTATTGCACTATAAGATCTGTTCTAAAAATACACCTTCTAATATGGTGTTAAGACCACTCTAATATGGTATTGATACCACTCTATTATGGTACTAAGACCATTCTAATATGGTGTTTTCACCACTCTAACCTTTATTTTCTCCAAGGGCATAAAACATAATACAGGGATTATATTCTTAAGATCATTCTTATTTTTCGAAGGGACGCTTTATCTCAAAAGAGACTTTGATCTTAAGAATACTCTTATTTTTGAAGGGACAAAATTTACCGAAGGGACCATGTTTTTAAGACCATTCTTAATTCCGAAGGGACATTATAAACTGAAGGGACTATGACCTTAAGAACACTCTTTAATTCCGAAGGGACCGAAAAGGAGGGAGAAGAAAAGAATAGATCGTCAACACAAGGTAAATGAGGGAGAAGAGAGAAAAGTTCTTTGACAACTCGAGAAATTTTGGTGTGAGTAGAAGTGAGGGAGAGGAGCTCAATTTATAGGTGAAGAGTCAAAGATAAGTTACAAATTCAATGACTATGATTAGTTGACCGTTAGAAAATCAATGGCTTGATCTCACATCATAAATGAGCACTAATTGAGAAAGTTGACATGAGAATTTTTTAATTCACGCCATAACATTCCATGTGTTCCAACAAAAAGTAGTCGAGCGTGACGAGGGGCTAGATCGATATTTTAACAATGATGACTCTGTCGTGGCTCCCACGGTTGTTGGCCTTCAGGGAGTCAAAGATTTGTTGAGGCAAGGTTCTCCACCTTACTTACCCTCTTCGTCATCTATCTTCAAGATGGCACTATGCAAGAAGGCGAACGAGAGGCCTCGTTAGTTTGAAGACGAGGTTGCTTACATATATATTAAATAATGAAAGAGAAATACCCATAGTTTGAAGACGAGGTTGCTTACATATATATTAAGTGAAAATGAAATAGATTTTTATATATAATTAGTTAATATTTATGCTATGTAAAAAAAATTGCATTATCATTTCTGAATCTGTCACTCAGTTGGATGAACTAGATGTAAATTCTCGAACTTGTAAATAATTAAAACTAAACCTTTTTCTAGAGGAACCATACGTCAATCAATAATAATGTATGTTGGTTTAGTGGAAAAAGTTCAGCAAATATCTCATGAGGACTTGAGTTTTAATTTATCCACTGATGTGAAGATTTTGTTGGTAATTAATATTTTTAGATACATTAATTTTAGTTGATTCACATATTTTTTATAAATAGAACAAGAAGGAGTATTATATATGTATATCTATTATCGTTTTCTCAAGGGCAAATTTTTTCTATGTGAACCACCTTGCTTAAACTTAAAAGGTAAAAAAGTATGATCATTGATGACAGTAGTCATTACGTTATTTTTAGTGTCATTTTTATGATGTTTTGAGTTCACAAGCAAGCTTAAACAACAAAGAAAGCAAGAAAAATAGAAGATTTTGAAGAAACAGTTGTGTTGATGTTTTTATTGAGTCTGTAGCAATTTTAGACAGCATGGGGGTGTAAAAAGCAGAAATTCTGGAAGTGCTGAAAATAGGCAATCGTGTCACGATTTTTGGTCCAGAATGAAGGTTTGGTTCTGCCACTGAAATCGTGATACGATTTCTGGTGGCGTGAAACAATTTTGCTGGTGGCGTGACACGATTTTTGGTGCAGAAAATATTTCCTATTTAAGCTGAAGTCAGTTCTAGAAACAAGGGTTACGATTTTGAGACCTGAAGACTGCTAGAAGGGCGATTTCATCCTCCTTTACTCAGTTCATGTATGTTTTAATTATTTCATTGATTATGCTATTTGTAAACTCGATTATGAGTAGCTAAATCTCTCAGAGTGTAGGTCCGAGATGAATTTGTGTAACCCTAATTGATCCATGTTGCTGTGAAACTCTATTTATTATGAATGACAATCTAGTTTTTATTCAATTCAATTGTTCTTAATGCTTTTTATATCCTGATCAAATATAAACATGATTTGGTGAGAACGAATGACTACTGACCCTAGCTTTCGACTTAGACCTAATTGAATTGTTCTAATAAACATGGTTAGTCTAGGAATGAATAATCATTTATTAGTGATATTAGGTTAACGTGCTTAAAACCTTCAAAGATTATTAGACCACCTAAGAAATTAGTGGATGTAGTTTGAGAAAAGGGTCCTAACTCAAGAGATTGATTAGAACTATTTTGTTAACTATCGTGGAACTAGAGAATCATTCATAAGAATAGGTGCAGTGTACCAATTAGGGAAACATAGATGATTCGAAAGACTTGATCTCATATCTCTTCATATTTTCTAACCAAATATATATTTTCTAACTGAATCTTTATTTTATGTTATTTAATTTTATGCAATCAAATCAAATCTAAACAAAATAATTTATACATCCTAAATATTTACTTTATTGCTAAATTGAGATTAACACAATCCTCGTGGATACGAACTTATTTTATTACTTCGATGCAGTTTTAGTACACTTCCTAAAAGTCTATAATCATAATACCTAATATCTGTGACAAGAATCATAAATCATGACATAACTGTCAATTTGTGATTTCAACAACCAAACAATGCATCTCACGAGTCTTAAATGGCAACCTTGGTCAGCTGGTGGCACCCTTCAGACTACATCCATGTTGACCCATGGATGGGCAATGTATGACCATGAGAATATTACACCAGTAGTCTACGACAAATCTTAATCAGTTTTCTTTTTTCTTTCTTTTTTTACAGAATTTTAATTAGTATACCTTATAAATGAATATCACAAGTTATGTGTTTTTATAATTATTAATTAACGTAACAACACATCATTGAATACATGTGTTTTTATATTCATTAATAAACGTGACAACACATCATTGAATGCATATGTAAAATAATTGTATACTGAAAAACGTTAGTACTAAAAACATTAATTAACATAAATTTTAAGTGAACAGCTTGCCACCTCACTTAAAAACTTTGAGTAGAGGGAAAAAATTTAATTTCAATATTTACTTATTAGTTAGTACTACTTATTTTGTTAACATTTTGAGATTAAAACTTCAAATTTAAATTTCAAATAATATTCTTTCAAAAAAAAAATGGTTCAAACAATATTGACAAAAAAATTTCTTTCTAAATACAAACGTAGTTCAACTCAATAACATTAAGTGTGTATTTTGTTTTACTTTTGCGGATGCCAAAATTAATATTAGCCTTTATTGGTCCAATGATCCACTAACTAATTTTCAGTTTTCATTTTGATCTAATAACTCGAAAAAACAACACTTTAGTTCCTCAACTTTTGCTCCATTATTTAAAAAGATTCTTGATTGTTAACTTTAACCTCAAATGTGTATAGTAGACTAAACTTAAGAGTGGTCTACCATAGATGTTATTAATTTGATTAACTCTAACAATTTGATCTTTTGTTTTAAAAGGAAGTCGTTGGATAATGCAGGTTTATTATATCTTAGTGTGCATCACCAACATCTATTTTTTTCCTTATATTTCTTCATCTTCTTCCCTCTTCTTCTTCATCTTCATCTTAATCTTAATCTTCATCTTAATCTTCATATATTCATCTTTAAATCCAAAAAATCTAGAATAAAAAACATAAATTCAATTTTTTCTAATAAACTTAATGTTCTTCAATTCTTCTTTCAAAATATTAATCTTTCCATTTTTTGAACAAAATATCTTTCCATTTTTGTTCTTGATGAGTTGTGGTGCAAACAGTTTTCCTCTTTCCACTCTCTCCAAATAGTCTCTTTACGTGGTTTCCTGCAAAATTCTAAGTGTTATCTCTCTAACCCCTTTCTTCCTTCAATTCAACAAACCTTAAAACCATGATATCAATTTTCGGTAATTTTTTCTTCAATTCTGAATTCTCAATATACGTAGATTTCGTCGATTGAGTTTCACAATTCTCATATCATGTTTTCTGATTCAGTTATTGCTTCTTCTACATAGGGTTTTCTGATTCACGTTTTCGATTGAAGTTTGCGTTTTCAAAAACGGTTTCAATCGTTTCTAGCAATTTGAACAAATTTCTAGAAAGTTTTGCAAGAACTGGGTTTCTAGCCGTTGGAAAAGGGGTCGAAATCTGATGGTGTTTTTGGATTTGTGAGTGTGCTTTGTGATGAGAAGTATGGGAAGGTTATATGGGATTGTGTGCAGACTTCTGTGACTATTGTTGTTGTTGTTTTTCTTGATAAAACAGTGGATGTTAATACCTATGACGAAATTTTTGCTGGAATGACTAATCTGAAACACCACAAATCCGAACCTAGATTTCGTTTTTGAGGTTTTGTTATTATTGATTTTTTGAGATTTTTGTGAGTCTGGGTTTGGATTTCCAAATTTAAGTTTCAATTATAGATAAGGGATTTAGGTTTTTGGAAGAAAAAAACAAATTTGGAAAAGGTTGACGAAGATACGAGGAAGAAGAAAGAAGATGATGAAAAATGAAAAAAAAAAATATGTAATTAAATGGTTAAAATAAAATAAAAAAAATTTAGACATTAAAAAACCGACGGAGGGGACCAAATTGAATAACAGAGCAAAAGTTGAGGGACCTAAGTGTTTAATTTTTGAGCTATGAGACGAAAATGAAAACTGAAAATTAGTTAGGAGACCATTTGATCAATTAAGCCTTAATTTTAATATTTTTGACTAAAATTGGCTTTTTGAAAGTTTGATTAAAGTTTTGACTCCAAACATCATTTTTTTTTTTTACAATCAAATCAATTGTTCATCTCACTCAAATACATATTCAAACATAAATTAATTTACATTCAATTTTTTTTTTGTTAAGCCAATAGATAAGTGAGACGTCAAAGTGTATCTGAAAGACAGACAGATACTCCATTCTACACCGCTACTCATAATATTTTACTTTCAACTCACTTTTAATTGAAACTAATTTATTCAAAATTAAATTTTGTCACAATAAGACCGAAATACATCGAAGTGAATCTATAAACACACACTTATCTTTGAAAAAGTAAAAAAAATACTCCTTGTGTTTCTATTTATAAGAGAAAGTTGAGTCAACAAAAGTTGATGTACCTGGACTGAATTTTGAATCAGATACATCAACTTTTGTTGACTCAACTTTCTTTTATAAATAAAACCAGAGAGAGAACTGGTTAACCATGTTTCTAAATTCAGCTTCTCATTCATTATTAGCACTCAGCTAATGCACTTCATAAGTTGATTGTACTTAGACATGACAACAAAACTCATACTCACGGGTACCCGTTCGAATCAAACTCAATTTGACGGATTTTCCCCGCTTTGATTGAGTTTGAGTACGAGTTTGGATTTTTCCCGTTTTGAATACACGGGTACGGAACAAGTATCGGGATATAACTACCCACTCCGAACCCATACTCAAACCCGTCCCGAATGTAGAAAATTAATTTATTACCCCTTTTATATAAATAGAAACTCAAACCCTAAATCATTTTACTCACACAGTCAGAGTCTCAGTCTTTTAGATGACACTAATTTATCATATAACTTTTTTTTCCTTCTATATCTCGCACTCTCGGCCTCTCTCTTCTCCTTCACTATAGTCATCGATCATTGTCATCTCTTTATTGTATAATGCATTACAACATTGTGCTCGGGGCTGAAAAATACTTTTATTTTTATTAAAAAAATTATCTGTTGCATGGATGAGGATGGGGTGGGGATACACGAACCCGTCGTGGACGATGATGAAATTCGATTTCTCATCCCCGCTGAATATGGGTAGAGTAACGGGTAAGTATATGAGAGTAAGGTATGGGGACGGGGAACCCGTCCCTACCCCACCCTACTGCCATGCCTAATTGTATCGCGTCTTAATTGTGAAACTTACCATTTTTAAGATACAAAACGCAAGCTAGCAATTTCATTAAAGATATAGACTTTATATTTCATAAAATGTTATAAAGTGTCAATTCATTGTTAACGATAGTTGTACTTCAATTTTTTATCTATACTGTTGTTAACACCAAAACTGAAATATTTGGTCGAACTCATGATTCTATTTTCAACAAGGCAGATGAGTTATTTCGACATGCTGCAAAGTGCAAAGGGATTTCGAGCAATAACATACAGACTTCGACACACCGCAATTTTGACCAAAGACAAGGAGAAATAATTCGAAGTTTCAATTGGAGCGCATGGCGGGAAACAAGGCTTAAGTGCATTGGCGTTATTTCCTAGTGTCTTAGGAAGTTATAGGAAATTATTTCTACTTTTAATATAGACCATATGATTTAGTGGTAGTTTTCTCTACAAGGTCTATATATATATATATATATATCAGTTTGTAATAATAACAATGGGTTGGTTTCTTGATCTCTGAAACTCCAACACCTCTGCCGCCACATAGCATATGGGTTCATGAGTGGATAGATCGACAGATTCCAACCACCCTTTACATTCCTGCAATTTAATATCATTGTTCTTGTTTTACTTTCCTTTTTCTTTTGCATTTCTTTTCATCTTTATTCTATTTCCTTTTCTTTTTAACATGTTCACTTGAACAATT
>Ga0228710_1011740_pt1 | contig 11177 bp, 9 predicted proteins | sample MedpolnodulmetaG_FD_177995 | JGI IMG/M metagenome (GOLD analysis project Ga0228710, IMG submission 177995) | Root nodule microbial communities from Medicago polymorpha collected in Santa Monica, California, United States - pink nodules | ecosystem: Host-associated > Plants > Roots > Nodule... | reverse complement strand
GGATCAGCCCTTATAGAGTTGACATCCAAGGGTACAACTTGTGTTAAAATAGGCTCATGGGAATCCACAAGTGCAGTACGTGTCACAGTATCTGTTACATTAATAAGCGGCATACTGAAAGAATGTTGAGAAGCATCAATATTACCATTGTCCGTGGCTGTTGGAGAAGGTGGAATATCAGCTGCAGTATCATTAAAGTCTTGCTCAATATTGTCCTCTATGCTTCGTTCTTTATTGAGAGTAACTGCCCCCAAATTTTGTTGTATGTCTGAACCATCTTGTTGTGCAAGATCATCATCCAATACGGTAGAATGGTGTATAGGGTCCTCAAATGTTTCATGTTGTTGTTGCGCAATGTTTTGTGCCTCCAAGGTCGGTTGTTGTACATGCACCTCAAGTGTTTCTTTTTGTTGCTGCGAGTGTACCTCCAAGACTACTGGTGCAATAGTTTTTTTTGGTGCTACAAAGACAGTTGAAGTGCCTATACCCGACGGGTTGTCTTTGATAGGAACCCAATTTTGCTTCTTAGTTGGTACTGGTTTCTTCCCTTGAACAATTATTTCTCTGTGTGTATTCTTGTCCGTCCTAGGAAACAACCACCGGCAAGCGGACACATCGTAACCTATAGTTTGACAATGAGTACAAAAATCTGGAAGTCACTCATAGGCAACCTCCACATTAAACGCATAACCCTCTCGCTCCACAGTGATTTCATGAAAGAGTTTGCAGGAAAGGTCCATATCAACAAGTATGCGAGCGTAATGACCGAAAATGCGTTTGGAAGTGGCATTATCAATGAGTAAAGGAGTGCCTATCGCGCTAGCAATTTCACAGAGCGTTCGATCCATCCAATACTCTTGGGGCAGTTCCAAAAGTCGAATCCACACTTGGGCATGTGTGTTACGTTGTTTATGCATATTAAAATCCTTGGTCCATTCAAACAGCCGGAGAACACCAGGCTTCAAATTGACTGTTCCCATCGCCCATACCGTGCGCATATCATCCTCGGAGGCAAAGAAGAATTCATAGTAACCCCTCCCTAAAGGTGTCATGGACCATGCTCCCGTCGTTTTCCATTGTTTCTGGAGCTTTGAATGAATATCTTTCTTGGTGTAGGGTTTATCACCCTTGTTCAGGACCAGCCTTCCACGGAGGTTACGTTTACAAACCTCCATACCCTTCTCATACACATGTTGCGAAATCTGAATGCTAACAGTTTCTCCACGGATCAATGGCTCAGGTAAATCATCATTTGTTGAAATAGAATTTGATGCTGACACGGCTTGCACAAAAGAGAGTTTGCTCACCGGTTTGGGAGGTGGGGGAGTCATCACAGGCAGCGTAGAGAGGTTCCCTGGTGAGGCCAGCTCGGCCTGCCAATCAAATGGCATGGCCACCACTGCAGTGCAATTCAAAACTTTGGCAGCTGTTCGTAAAGGTTCAAAATAAAGGAAAAAAACGTGAACCAGTCTTTGCAATGCCCTAAAGCATCAACGCGACTGCGTTTTCCCTAATGGATCAAACCCTACGTTCAGCCGGAAAGAGAAACAGAGAAGCCAGCAAGGTTTCCGGTCAGAATCACCAAACCCTATTATTAATGATATAAACACATTATACTCACATTCCTTCCACATGTTTAGTGAATTCTTGATCTCATAACAATGTTATAAAAAATAATAATGAAAAAATACTTTAATTTCAATGAAGAAAATACAACCACCATTTCATATATGAAGTGTCCTTTCAACAAAACTCTCCCTTTTCCCAAAACATGTGTATTTGAAATCAAAGAAAAAATATCCATTAGAGAATACGAAAAATTATAGAAATAGAAACACACTCACACAAAGCTTGAAGAGAAAATCAAAACTATCAAAAAATGAAATGGAAGAAGAAATGAAAAAGGATAACATAAGCAACATATATATAAGCTTAGAAAAAAATGAGGAGCTTTATAGTAAACTTGTGTGTGTAAGAGGATTGATTAAGAATATGAATAATTTTAAACTGTAACCCCTCAGTATTAATAAAATGGATTATAATGCATTCATTGTGTAACTTGTATGAAGTAAAGTAAATGAAGCGTTTTTGCAACATATGGGAAATGAAAGATAGATAGTAAGGAATGGCTAGCAAAGAATCAAGAATAAATAAAAGAGAGCCGCATGGCATAAGTATATATGTGTGTGTGTGTGAGAGATTAGTTAGAAGGGGGGAATTGGTAAGGTGACACATAGGCAAAATGTAGTTTAGAATACATGTATAATATAGAGATAGAGAGAGAGAGAGAGAGAGATAGATAGATAGATAGATGTAGTATTTTATTAATTAGTATAACCACAATACATTTATGGGCATTACTTTTCCACAACTTTCTACTACAAAATCCTCATATTATTTAAGTATACGTCAGATAACGAGAGAAATGTTAGCAATACATATTTTAACATAGACTTTTCAATATACTCTTTTTGATTGATTAAAATTTACACGAGTTTCATCAAATCATGTGGTTCCCATATAAATTTTGTGAGACATGTGAATTTTAACCAATTAAAGAGAGTATTTGTAAAACGTGTGTTGTTCACATTTCTTCGAATAACAAATATTTGATGTTCGGGGTGGGAAAAGTAACCCCTTACATCTAGAGCTTTATGTAACCATTCTCGATCATCCACTTGAGACTCCAATGGTTATACTGACATTTGTAAGCCCAATAAGCCCATCCAAATGTTGCACGAGAATATACATCCAATTGTGCTTGGGCATATCTTTGGTAGTCTTGCATAGATGCACCTTGCACAAGAAACTCAGCAGTCCATTCCCCTACCAAAAGGAAAAAACAAAAACATATAGTTATCTCCAAAATATAATATAACCTCCAATGGACTATCAATAAAGTTATTTAGGACATAATATAACATATAGTTTGTTTGATTGTTGATATATTTGAAAAATATGATAGAAAACAAGATACAAAGTTTGGAAGAAAAAAACTGTTTAAGTTGTTCTAGAGAATCCGGGTTTGAATCTTGAGATTTGACACTTACCTACAAAACTAAGAGCATTTGTTGAGGAAACACCACTGAGATCTGAGGCTCTTTCATTATTTATGTAGTCAATATTTTGTTGAACATTCATGTTAGTGAATTTGTCCGAATAAAGATTGTAGTAATGCACATCAAGGACAACTTTGTTGAATCCAGTGACAAATGAGAAAAGTACTTTAGAATCTGCATCCAATGGGTTTGACATTATCACATAAGCATTTGGATTGTATTTCCTCACAGCATCATAAGCCTCCTTGTAATATTTCTTGAGGCTATCTAGATTGACTCCTTGTGGCTCATTCATCACCTCTATTCCACCTAAACTTGGTCTATTACCATACCTGTCAACAAATTCAATTCAAGTATCAAAGAAATCGGTTACTTAATTAGTACATAGCATTATATATCATTAGAATTTAAGTCTAAGTGGTTAGTCCCACATTCATTATGAATAGGCTAAATGATTGATATAACTCGTATACTTAATATTTTAAATTTTTGTGTCGAGATGTCGCATGTTATGTAGGTGGTCTATTTTGGTGGTGCTGATAACTAGAATCATGTGGAATGTCTCATCAAGAGCACAATGGACTAAAGACATGAACCGCTAAGAGACTTTGTCGCCATATTTTCACTAAAAATCTCAAGACATTGAATCACTACAAGAATAACTTTCATTTCCCACACATTCTTTTTGACGGCCCAAACCCATCGGAAACAGATAAAGAAAAATCTTGGTGTGTCCAAACGGCCTGAAGCATAGGAAACATGTGAGCGGGAATTTGAATTCAAATTCTGACAGGTAGGTCCCTCAAAGGAAATTTCCCACTTATGATGCATTGTGACGGACACACTTGTAGGTAATAACCATTCACACTTGAATATTGTACTATACTCGATATATGTTGTGATACCACTCTTGTATTTTTTTTTTCTTCTTCATTTAACTCATTTTTATTCGATGTGAGACTAATAACTCACGCTTGAATTCTAATATATATCACACAACTATTATAGAGAAGAAACTCATGAGTCCATTATCTAAAAACAAACCTTTTTGCTAAGAAGTCTATGACAGAGACTGTCTGAGATATGTATGAATCACCCCATTCTATAAATCCATCTCTTGTCCCACTATGATCATTACCATTTTGAGAACCTTCAACTGCATGCAAGTCCACAATCACTTTCATCCCATGGTTCCTGTAAGTTACAAAGATATATACTTGATTGGTAATCATGAAACATTAAAATAAAATAAGAAGAGCAAATTGAATGCTGCACAAAAAGGGTACATTACTAGTTAAAATATTGTCTCAAAGACTTACTGTGCCCAAGTGAAAGCATTGTCTAGTGCTGCCAATGATCCTCCAACAAAAGGCTTAGGTGGGTTTGGATCTTGAGCTATCCACCATCCAACAGGTATTCTTACTGCATTTAATCCATTTTGTGACATGAATGTGAAATCATCTTCAGTTATGTATGTATTCCAATGGTCCTGCAAGGCCAACAAAATTTAATAAGATAGTTTGAGAATCCTATTAGATATAGTTGGAGTTTGTTAAAACCGGTTGCGAGTTGGTTATGATGGGTTGCAAGTTAGTTAAGATAGTTGTATAACATCTATCTTACACTTATTGTAATCAATTTCTTTTATTATTAAGAATGAATTACAACAAGTCATAGTGCCTGGTTGGAGTGACGTTTGATGAAGCAAAAGAACATATGCACAATATTCGATGTAAATCTGCAGTGATTTTAAGAAGCTGAAAATTGAAGCTTCTACGTTAAAGTGGTTTTTTGCCATGATTTTAAACAAAACGTAATTTGCAGCCGCTCATTCAAACAGGCACATAGTTAATTTCTTGCAAAAAGCTTATCAAATTCTTACCCTTAAGACTTGAGGAGCTTTATCTGGACCATAACCATTAGTAAGTTGGTACTCTCCTTGTAAAGTTCTTACAATTTTCATACGAAATACTGATGGGTCACTTTCTTCCCAACTTGTGCCTTGATAATCTGCAGTCACTAATGTCTCTGATCGAACCTATATAGATATATGGTCAGAGGATTTACATTTCTATGTAATTATTAATAACTTAATCAACAAGCCATCACTATGAAAAAGTTGAATTAACAATAAAAAAAATATTAGATACTCCCTCCTCCGATTTCAATTATAAGCAAAAGTTCATTTTTTAGCTTCATTCAATAATTAATGTATTTGGTCCATGATATAGACCAAATACATTATTTATTAAATGAATCTAAACAAATGAATTTTTGTTTATATAACTGAGACCGGAGGGAATGGAATGATGCGTACTGTATAGATCATTTGATGTTTTGTCACTATTTGAGGTGTCAAAATTTGTGACCAGTTTCATTTTTCTTATGTCTTCTATTAGTAGTTTCTTAAAAGATTTTCTTAGAAGTTGAGTATTTATTAAGAGTATATAATTTGGTCAAAAATTTCCAAATTTAACAGTTTGTGGATGGAATGATGAGTACCTGCCAATATAGACCATTTGATGCTTTTATTCGAATTTTTAGGGGATCACCACTGTTCCTTATAATCTGAAATGTTTCTTGGTTGCTAGGTGAATTTGAAACGGCTACAATTTTGTTGTCTCCTTGATTATTTATCCCCATAAATTGCTTGTTAAACACTCTAAAATTGAAGTATGTGTCATTGACCCTCCAAAGCTGCAAGAGCAAATAGTTAGAATTTACCAAGGGTGCTTAAGATTTCTAAAGTTCATATATATGTGTGTGACAAAAAAGTAGAAAACACTTGGTATAAAGTATGATAGTCTTAAGTGCATTTAATTTTAATGATTTTATGTAAAATAGAAAACACATTTACTAGTCTAAACCTAATTGTAAATTTGTAATGATTCTCTCCTCATAACATTTAAGGATTGATGTAAGGTTATGTTTAGAACATATACATTTAAGGTGTTTATAATATTTATATTTTGTTTTTATTTTTCTAACAAATTTAATCATTTTACTTATAACTTAGGGCCGTTTGTTATATATAAAAAAATAGTGATTTTTTCTGTGTTGTTTTTAAAAAAATATTTATGAAAACTATCTCAAATATAGTAAATTATTTTTAAATTCATTTATTATAAGTAAAAAAGTTGTTTTTATAATAATTAACTTAATGATTATTGTTAGATATTAAACATTAAAATCACATTTTTTTTCAAAAATGATTTAAACGAAAAGATATTAAACAAAATAGCTTCGCATTTCAAACATTTTTCTAAAAAAAATAATTTAAAAAAGCTGTACCAAAAAGATAAAATATTTAAATTAACATTTTATGAGACACTATTCAAACCAATTTCTCAATTGAAGTTTTTTAGAAAGAAAAAAAATGTTAAAAAGGTTATAACAAAAAGATGATTCACAATAAAAATCATTTAAAAAAATACTATAACAAACAACCGAAATCAGAGTAATATGTTACTTACCGGGAATGTTTCCCAACCAGAAGCTGAGTCACGGTTGGCTACAATACCTGCTCCTCCCCCATTATCAGCTGCAAGATATTTTTGAAACTTTGTGGACATGAGTTGTACTTGGGTTCCATCCTATAATCACCAAATGTACAAAAAAAGTTGTTCATTTACATAAAACACACATACAAAGTACAAACAATGTTGATGTACATAGAATCATTTCCCTTTTTGTGTGACTTTTAACTTAAGTAACAAGGAGCATCTTTGATGAAAGTCATTTACTTAAAAAAAGACCTCAACCTATTAAGGATCTCCAATGGAAAAAGAAAAAAAGTGTATATTTATTAGTTACCGACAATTATATAACAACTCTCTCTTCATCAACGAATGGGTCTCACGATTAAAAAAGGAAATAAAGTAGTTAAAAGATGGTCTCATCATCCCAAGTTCATGTCTTTTTTTCTCTCTTTTTAATTTCTTTTTATTTATTTTTGAAATACACATGTTAAAGTACATATTATTGGATCTATTTAAGGACTCTTTTTAGTTTAGTACCGTTGGAATCATTGAGACTTTAATAGATACTTTAATTTAAAAATTATAAATAAATGACGCGTACATGTGAGACTCATTTAAAAACTCTTTGGTTTACTACTATTGTGGATGTTCTATATTAATGATTCAAAAATAGAAACAATCGATAACTTTTATGTATAAAATTTCTACTTTAAGCTTCTTATCAAGTGTCTTAGGACACTTGTTAGCATTTACCTCAACTTAATTTGGTAAACTTCAAAAAATTACTCCCTCCACAGTTAAATATATAAAACCTTTTGACAATATTTTTCTATGCTTCTTTTAATTTTTCAACTGTATTAATTATTTTTACTCATATATCTCTTCTTATGTTACATCTTTTTTGTAACATGTAATAAATATTATAACAAAAACATAATTAATTTTATCTCATAAAAGATAAACTTGTCAAACAATATCGTACAAGTTATCAGTAAATTTATTACTTCTACCAGAATAAGAGTTAAAAAACAAGAGAATTGAAGATTCCCCAAATTCTCTCTTTCATAAACAAAATTGCTTTAATGTTCTAACTATATTATGAGAGAGAGAGAGAGAGAGAGATACGTACCAAGAGATCTTTGTTGACAATTCCTTCAAAGAGAGAAGGTTTCATCCACCCCTCAGCCACAAGCCAGTTTCCTAGATTCACAGCTTTGTATGGTGGATTTTGTGCAAGCAAACTAGAGTAGGGACATGAGAGACATAAAGCAAGTAAAAAGCTCAAATAATAGTTTCGATATTCCATTTTTTATATGATATTCCTGATTTGGCTTGTGACCAAGGATGGTATATATAGGGGTCATGGCTTGATTTGAAATTTCTATATTTGAGTTTCTTAAATTTTCCTGCATTTAAGAAAAACTTTATCAATAAAGAGAAAATGGTGTGTATGTGACTTTTTGACATGTTGCAAAGACAAAAGTTCTCTCAACTTTTGCCTAAATGAAGGAAATGCAGAAACTTCCGAGTTTGGAGAATGTAATTCCATTCTGACTTTGAAATGTTATTCCCATTCTGTCTATTTTAAGAAAAGAAAAAAAAAACTAATTGCATTTATTATACAAGCATTATATATATAACAAAAAATGTATATAAAGCCCAAAATATATACTTAAAAAAGTTGAGTTACAATCAAATTGTTCAAGGCACTCGAGTTCGATTCGCAGATGAAATAATTTTTTATTATATTTTATATATCTTTTGACCGAAAACTAAGTTGTCGTGGTTTTTATCAAAAAGTTTTATCATATTTTATAAATCAAAAAAATATGTCAATTGATAAAATGTAGAACTATTTATGCAAAATAAAATAATATTTGCATTTGCAATTTTAGTTATTACATGTTTTATATCTAATTACCAATCTATAACAAACAGTATGTTTTAAAGGTGACGGTTTTGAAAAGTTTTCAAGGTGATTGTTTTGGAAAATTAAAGACAAAATAGTATTGACCAAAAAAACAGACAAAGTAGTAAATAAATACATAATTTTAATCTAACTCTGGAAAAATTACTTTATTCATCATTGATGCTTACATACTTCAATAACCCATTCGGAATAATATAAAAAGAACATAGAATACGACCTTGTAAGTAAAAGACAGCATGAAGAGTTGGATCTAGACTTTGGCTTTGTTCGGTGGATAATTGATAAGTTAGCAAATAGCTAGAACCAGCGAATGAAGTGAAGTTGTAGTGATTGAACTAGCTGATGAAAATAAAATGACATAAAAATATATTTTTAACTAATATTTAATTTTTATTTCAATTAAAATACCAGGAGTAAAATTGAGAGAGAGAAAAAAATAACAAACAATAAGTAAAATTTTGTTTGTATGGTATGAGAAGCGGTTGCTAGATTGTGCTAGACTACTTGATGGATTTTTTTTTTGTTTGCAGTAACATAAATGACAGATAGATTTGGAAGGCTTAAATAAGTCTTTCGTTCCGACAAATATAGGTCATTTGAATTTTTGTCTCTGAAGTTATTAATCCTTCCGTTTTGCCATTGCAAATATTAATCATTTGAAAAATGGTCCTAATTATATCTGATTAGTAACTTCAGGGACAAAAAATCAAAAGACCTATATTTGCAGGGATGAAAAACCTATTTAAGTCAACCACTTCGTCCAATCATCACTTGCCACATGGGCACCATGTCGCTAATGATAGTCCACCTAAGCAAAAATATCTAATTAAGACCAAAAGTCAAATGATTAAATTTTGCAGTGGCGGATTGGAAGGATTAGTAACTTCAGAGGCAAAAATTCAAATTACCTATATTTACAGGAACGAAAGACCTATTTAAGCCGATTTGGAAATATGATCTCATACACGGTAAAGGGTGTATATCATATTCTTACGGATATTGGTGAGATTCCTATTAACATTTGTTCTGAGTTAATTTGAAGTAAATTAGTACCACTCAAGGTGTCTCTTTTTGATTGGAGGACAATTAAGGATATAATTCCGACAAATGAGAATTTAAGGCGTATAAGCGTTCTTCCAACCAATTTTGTTTTGTGCTCATGAGGTTGCGGTAAAGACGAATCGATTAACCATTTATTTTTGGAGTGTGACTTCTTTGGTAGTATATGCTCCTCGTTCATCGTTGGTTGGGCATCTCGATAATTGTTACTTCGGATATTGGGTGTCACGCGCAGTAGTTTTTTGGCGTGCATGCTTTCAAAAAGAACAATCTCGCTTGCTTTAATGTTGTTTAGTTGGCATGTCTTTAGGTCATTTTGAAAGAACGCAACTGAATAATTTTTAACAACATATCAACTCATGATCAACTTCTTGATAGTATTAAGATTCATTCATGGTGGTGGCTGAAGGCGGATTGCTCAGGTTTTTTCATTGATTTTCATTTTTTGTGGTCTTCGTTGTCTCTCTGCTTAGGGTATTCATCTTTGTAGTTGTGGCTCTTGTTTCCTTTATGTCTTTTTTGTTTGGTGTTTTGACTTTTTATATTGTTCTTCTTTAGGCACATCTTATGTTTAATTTGGACAGTTTGTTTATATATATTGCTTTTGACTTCTTCTAAAATAAGTTAGTAAAAACCTATAAGCTCGTGTGAAATATAATCTGATACTAGACCATCGACCCGTGCGTTAATATTTGACAGTAATAGGTAACAAAATAGTTTAAATGAATGTCATGATTGTCATATAATATTTTATAATATTAAGAAGCATAGACGTTGGTACTGTACCATAACATAATATTTCCATGACATCATCCTTGGTACTGTAACGTAACATAATAGGTTAAGTACAGCGAGACGGATTAACATTTATAAGTAAGAGATTAGGTTAAGTATAGCGAGACGGGTTAACAGTTATTCCTTTCCAAAAAAATTGCATATAATTAGGAACATAATTTTATTTTACTTTTTAGATAAACATTAAATGCAAAAGTGTGGAGGGAAAAATTAGGTTAAAATTAGGTTAAGTATAATGAGATGGGTTAACATTTACTAGATTTTTGACCCGTGCTCCGCACAGGTTTATTGTAAAGGGATTGACATACGAATAATAAAATGCAATATATAACTAGTAATGATGAAAAAAATAACACATGATAATCCATAATAGACAAAATAAAACACTTCATAAAATGTATGAAATCTAAAAATATTATAAAAGAAAATTCGGTAATCCTATCAATAATTCAGTAAAAGCAATATGAAATTTTTAGTACATTGGCATGTAGTTTCATCACACATTGTGAAATACTTCCTCATATACGGCGTTAGACGTTACATTGGTATCTTCACCATCTTCATCGGTGATCAATATCTTTAGTCCTTCTCTAGATGTAACTCTTGAAACAGCAACGTGCAACTGTCCGTGAGAAAATACAAGTGTTGGTAGATATACACCAACATGTTTAAGCGACTGCCCTTGACTTTTGTTAATTGTCATTGCAAATGATACAGTCAAAGGAAATTGTCTTCGTTGAAACTTAAAGGGAATCCTGACATCTGAAGGTGATTGAGAGAAACACGGTTTAGGGCTTGGTATATATAGCCAAGTTTATATGGAAATTAGAGTAGCCGAATTTGCATGAAAATTTG
>Ga0228710_1011736_pt1 | contig 11179 bp, 5 predicted proteins | sample MedpolnodulmetaG_FD_177995 | JGI IMG/M metagenome (GOLD analysis project Ga0228710, IMG submission 177995) | Root nodule microbial communities from Medicago polymorpha collected in Santa Monica, California, United States - pink nodules | ecosystem: Host-associated > Plants > Roots > Nodule... | reverse complement strand
ATGATCTTGCCAGATTGGTTGCCTCCAAACTTCACATTTCCTCCTTCTTTCATTGTGAGGGTGAGGAACATAGACTTCTCTCCTGTCATATGTCTTGAGCAACCGCTGTCTAGGTACCATAATTTTTACTTTTCCTTTGCTCTTAGGCATATCTCATTTTCATCTTCAGAGTCAGAGTCAGGTTCAGCTTCTGATGTTAGTGTAGCTACTAACCCCACAGCTACATTTGCTTCATCTTCAGCTTCTTCCTTTTCAGACCCAGATTCACTGTCTAAATCTTCCTAGGTTGCCGTTAAACTCTTCTTAATCTGCTTCCTGAATTTCCTTGAGTTGAAACTTGATTTCTTTGACTTGTCCTTTGACTTTTCCTTCTGAAGATCAGGGCATTCAGCAATGAAGTGTCCAGGCTTCTTACAGTGGAAGCATCCCTTCTGATCTTCTTTCTTGGAGCTTTTGTAGCCACCTCTCTTGCTTAGAAACTTCCTGTTTTTCTTTGCCAGATACTCAAGCTTGTTGGAAAGCATAGCCATCTTCTCAGTAGGATCTTCATCAGAATCTCCATCAGGTGATTCATCTTCAAATTCAATAACTTTAAAAGCTTTTGATGACTTCCCTTTAGATGGCAGAGCAATAGATTTAACCTTCTTAGCAGGTTCATGCTCATTCCGACCTATCTCATGAACTTTGAGAGAGCTGACAAGATCTTCAACACTTAAAGTGTTTAAGTCTTTAGCTTCTTCAATAGCAGTAACTTTAGGTCTCCATCTTGCAGGTAAGCTCCTCGGTATCTTTCTCACATGATCAGAAGCTAAATAGCTTTTCTTCGGTATTTGAAGTCCAGAAACTAGAGTCTGAAATCTTGAGTACATTTGCTCAATACTTTCATCATCTTTCATTTGGAACAACTTATACTGATGAATAAGCATAAGAGCTTTTGCTTCTCTGACTTTCTTGCTACCTTCATAGTTTGCACAGAGAGAAGCAAACATTGCCTTTGCAGTAGATTCACTCATCTTCATGTATTCTGCTTTTGGTATAGCAGTGACAAGTGATCCTCTGATCTTGTGATGTTTCTTGTAAAGTTTCTTCTATTCAGGAGTGTGCTTCTTTCTATCAATAGCAGCTCCTTCTTCATCAAGGACTAAGCTACCAACTCCATCTTCCAGAATGTCGCATAGTTCGTCATCTAAACCCATGACATAACTGTAGAAGTTGGTTTTCCACCAAGAAAATTCTTTAGCATCTCCATTAAACTTTGGAACTTTACCAGATTCAGCTTTTTTGTCACCATAATCATATGGTACAACAGCACAAGAACCAGAAGTGGAGTCTTCAGTAGACATGTTTTTCTTAGATCTTTTTTTGTTACACTATTAAGTGTTAAGACAACAGACCAAGGCTCTTGATACCAATTAAAGGTGAGAAAAACACAAGAAGGGGGGGTTGAATTGTGTTTACTTTTTCTTCAATTTCTCCTACTGAAGTCACTGATCAGAAGCAGATAGAGTTCAACTTCTGAAGTGATAATCAGAATCTAAATACAGCGGATAAAAAAGAGAGAGAGAGAGAGAGAGATAGAGAGAGAGAGAGAGAGAGAGAAAGAAGAAAGACACAAAGCAATTATACAGGTTCCTTCCACAAACCGGAAGTAGTCATGTCCCCCTTGCACTTCCAAGGAGAGTTCACTAGAAATGTAATATCTGATTACAATTGCTCACTGCTACAACTAGCAAGGACTTCAAATTACTCAAGCACACCTGCAAGAGATTTCCTATGCTCTTGAACACAGTCAAGAGAATTCCAATGCTCAAGCACAACTGCAAGAGACTTTTATTGCTCAAGCACATAAGCAAGAGACTTTTATTGCTTAAGCACAACTGCAAGAGACTTCTATTGCATAAGCACACAAGCAAGAGACTTCTATTCAAACAGAATTACAAAGAAATATGTTTAAAGTTGAACACTTGATATACAATCAGTGAGTAGGAAAACTTTTAGCTTTGTCCTAAAAGTAGCTAAAAGCCATAGTTGAAACAGCCAGATAGGGCTAGGAATAATCAAGCTGCTCCCATATTGGTATTCTTTGATACTAACTACTACCTGGTTCAAGTTCTCATACAAGGATCCTAAGATAAGTTTGCTTAAGCAAATATCCCTTCCTTCATGCAATTGAATAGCTAAAGCCTTATATCCTTTGGCTACTTGTATGGATCAAGAGCAAAAAATGTACATAGATAACCAATAGGTTAAGAAGGCAACATGCTCTTCATTAGTAACTTCACTGCTTTCAGTGTTATGGTGGTCTTTTATGAAGATGCCATAGGCGAACTGTTTGAAATCAAAAGAAAGCTTTGATTCATGGCTTTCAGGATCGAAAGTTTGGCTAGTAGGTTTTAAACCGGTAAGGCCAACGACATCTAATAAAGTGGGGGTAAGCATGCCACATTTCAAATGTAGATTGTTGGTCGAAGCATTCCAGAAATGTAGGGCAGCAATCTACATTTCGTTGTAATATTTTGGGCCCTGCCTAGATAGTTGAACAAGGTCAAAGATGCATATATCTTTCCAGAATTGGCCTTTCCTATGTTCTACTTTATTTAGCCACTCAATGTAATCCTCATTCTTGTCCCGTTTGGGTTCTGTTCCAAAACTGGATTTCAAAAAACTGAGGTCATAGGGACGTTTTGTGAAAATTAACGGTGTATGTTTTTCAAAACAAGGGAAAAGGACATTAAGTTCTTCACAGTTCTCTTTGTCGTATGGAATATGTCCTAAATATGCATGCGGTGAAATAGGACATCGAATGATTACCTGGGATTTCCAGATTTGTTCTTCCGCTTCCTTGACTTCCGGTTCTTCAATAAATTGTAGACTACCGGTCGGAATAGCTTTTGAGAAGTCGATGGGTTCATTGTTGCTTGGAGGTTGAGAGGAAGAACCTTGTTGTTTCGTCATGATCAAACAGTTTACGAATGATTGAAATGGCAAAATAAAGGATAATTTCTGGGTAAAAAGCTGAGATTTTGAAGGTTTTGGTAATGGAAGTTCAGTACTCTTTGAGAGAGAAATGGGAATAGTGAAAAATTTCAGTGGAGATGGAAGGATGAAAAAGAAAAGTGAAACCCTTGTTTTATAACCTTTTTGATCTTGACAGATGTCAACATCTTACATTGACAGTTTTTAAAATAATAAAAAAATGGTGATTCCCAATGACTAGAACGTGACCCACTAACTATGGTTGGGACACCATAAAGTGTTCTTTGAACTGCTTCTCCAGATGACGACGTCATAGAGTCTGTTTCGATTAGAGCAACTTATGTCAAGGAGGATCAAAAACATCTTTTTCTCCCTATCAAAAGAATAGTCGAAAATGACGTTTCTGGGGCAATTTGTTAGCCTATAATTTTAAAGGCTGTCTTAAATGCAGTCAAACTAAGGCTGGCCTTATAAAATCGAAAGAAACGACATTTTTTCTATATAGATATTTGATCGAAGGTTGGACTTGCTGGAAATACTCGAAGTGTGGATTTCAGTTCGATAAAACTGGAGAATATCAAAGAGCGGTTCGTTTTGTGGATAAGGTCAAGCAACAGATATTTCTTAGGAACAATTGTTTGAATTTCAAATCAAACAGATATCGGTTGTCCGTTTTCAACAGTTGTAGTTTCAAATCTTTATGTAGGTAGTTATCTCTATTAGTATAAATAGGAGTTTCTCATAAGGAAAATTGTACACAATTCAATCATACAAAAAACTTACACTCAAACTATCCGCGTTCAAGAGATAAACGAGTCACGAGTTGCAATGTATGAACATGTGTACCAATTTACATTCAATCAATGCAATTTAAGTTTGTTTTCTTAAATAGCTTTGCAATTTACTTGTTTATTTCAAGCAATTCCTTTTATTTTTGTTTTGAAAGTAACTTCGACGGATTTGACTAAGTCAGATTCGACAGTTTCTTCATATCATTTATATGTTTTTGAAGAAAAATCATGAATTTTTGGAAAATGAGAAGCACAATATGTCTCTAAGATTTACTGGTTGATCTTGCAAGTAATTAATTTTAAACCAACAGTTGTTTACCAAAAATCAGTGTAAACACTCATGCATGGAAAGAGAGTGTTCTTACTCTCTTCTTTTCCTCACCGGTGAAAGTACTACTTACTCGATATCAATGTTTACTGGATTATAGTAAGCTCCCCATCGTAGATGGTATTGGTATGTTAAATAAAATATTTAGAAGTTAAGATCGAATTTTAGACACTTAACTTATTCTATTTAAAAAAAATAAGAATTTATGGTCACTAAACTATAAAAACAAAAATAAAAAGGTCGATGCCATTATTTTTTTCAACAATAAAGCTATCAATTAAATGTTGCACCATTATTAAAAAAAAAAATTTGAATGTTGTACAATAAAAAAAGAAACTTACTTCTCAACAATAAAAGTTGATGACATTATTTAAATTGATTAATATTCTAAGATATAAAAAATGCCTATGAAACTCTAAATAGATTCATATTTTTTTTTAATTTTCTTAATTCTTTAGTACTTAATTTGATCAATATCCTCATATATAAAAATATCACAAAAAATACATCTAAACCTAAATTTGTCTCACTACCAAAACAAAAAAATTCACTACCAAAAAAAAAACCTAAATTTGTCTTTTTCCAGGTGGACGCATATATGAATCGAGAAGGCTTTGTTTTTTCTTCATTCAGAACCCAAAAAATTGGTCATAAAATTCATCGATAAAAACCATAAGAATATTCCTTAACGTAAACATCGAAGGAAGAATAATTGAGCACATTTTCATTAATTATTATTAGCTTTGAATATTAAAACAGTAGAAGGTCAAGGATTAATTAACCTTGTGTTTAACAATTGGTTTGTTTTTTCAAGTTTAACACACGAGTGTACAAATAGAGCTCAAAAATTGTTCAAAGCCGCCGGCATGGTTGACTAGAGACCACACCGACCCTATTACATAAGAAAACACCAACCCTAGACTTTATCCAAGTCAAATAATGTCTCTCTTTCTATCATCCTCTCATATATAAAAATCAAATTTTCTTTTTGTTTCTCAAACCACCATAACAACCAACGCACTCAACCTTCTCAATAGATCTTTCTCTTGATTTATTTTATTTTCAACAATGGGAAATTTAGTAGTGACTCCATGCTTTCATCCTCAAAACAAAAAATTATCATCTTCATCGTCGTCGTCGCCGCCATCGTCGGCTAAGCTTATATTTTGGCAAGGTTCCACGAGATTGCTAAACGGTAAGCACATCGCTGGCGAGATCTTGTTTGAGTACCCAGAGACGATGATTTGCCACGCTGACTCGTTTTTCATCGGACACCCGATCCCTAGTTTGGATTTAGAAGACGAACTCTTTCAAGGAGAGACTTATTTTGTTCTCCCTATTGATCTCTTTTCATGCAAAACACTCTCAGTTTCTTCACTTTTATCATTTAGATCACATAATAATGATAGTAACAACAAGTCAACAATCAAATTTGGAGAGTGCCCTTTTGAGTATTTGAAGGATTGTGATGGAAAAGTGTTGATAAAGGTTATGCCAGAGTTCATCACAAGGCTTGTTAATGGAGATAGATCAGGGAATGATTGTTGCATTAGTAGTAAAAGTAGCTTCCTTTGTAGTACCCCTGAGTTGAAAAAACATTATGAAATGCTTGTGAAGTCTAAGGATCAGGTTTGGTCTCCTAAGCTTGAAACTATTTTGGAAAACAAAGTTAGACTTAGAAAGGAAAGAAAAAGAGAAAAGGCACAACCACAAACTGTGTCTGCTAGATAGTTCATATGTATCTATAATATTTTAGAGTGAAAGTAATTAAACTTGAATTTGTGCACTTATAATTTCATCATATATGTACATCAATTAATTTGCCCACAGTTTTGATTAGTTAGATTATATGTAATTTTTTCTGATCTGTTCATAATTATATGTGGAAATGATGTGATGGAAATGGTCAAAAGAGAAGTCAAATATATTTCTCTGAATTGAAGCTTTACGTACTATAAAGAATAGCTTGAAATTGATGAACTTATCCAATTCTGATCTCCCTTATTTTCGAATCAGAGTAATATTATGCTAGCTAGTATAGTGATTCATTGCTTTACTGATTAGTTGTGTCTGCGCTAAATAAGCAAGTGGCAATAAAATTTGTTGCTAGGTGAAAATATCTTGCCCCCTCTTGGAGAGAAATAATTTAAAGATTAATTACTTCATACATAAAATTATATGCAAGTAGTTTTATATTTTGGGAAATGTTAACTTGTTCCCTTATGACACATGTTAAAAATTCCAATAATAGAAATTATTTATTGGAAGTTGTGTTAATTTATTGCTCAAAATGTTTAATATTTATTTATTTTTCATTAAATTCTTACCATTAATAAAATGAAATTAATGCTTAACATGTGCCCTAAGGGCACAAGTTAACATGACCATTTTATTTTTACTTCCTATATTAAATTATATATAAAAAAGTAGCTAATAACTTTAGGGTTAGTTTTGTAACTTTCATTAAAAATGTTTGTAATTTGCACCCATTTGGCTAATTTAAACCCACTTTATTATAAACACATTATAAACTGTTAAAGAGACCTACATCGGAAAAATGATGGTTTGAACATATGTTTATAAGTGGGGACAAGCCTCACCTCACAAACCGGTTTTGTGAGGTTGTGTTATGTCCAAGCACGATTTCTAAGATGGTATCAGATCATCCTTCAAGATCCATTGGGCCATCTACTATCAGGTTTCCTCTATCAGGTTACCCACCATAAGTCCACGAACCAAGCTCGATAGTGTTGGTCGTGAGGGTCAGAGGTGTGTTAAAGAGTACCACATCAAAACAAATAATGGTCTGAACATGTGTTTATAAGTGGAGGCAATCCTCACATCATAAGCCGGTTTTATGGAATTGTGTTAGGTTCAACCACGATTATTTTTTTTTTTTAACAAAATCAACCACGATTTCTAATACCAACATTAAACTACAAATGAAAAAAATCAAAAAAGAAAAAAAAATGTATACGATTATAAATAGGAAAATTCTATGGTGAAGTCGTGAAAATGACTTTTCTGATGAAGTTAACACTATAACATCAAAAGTGTAGTGAGTAACACCCTACTGTTTGTACAGTGACATCAAAAGTTCAGTCCTCATAGTATCATCAATTCATCAGATTAACAAGACTACACTTAATCTAATTTTATCCTACCTTGTTGTAAGTGTAACACCCCACAAGGTGTAACACTTAAGACTATCACATAATATCATCAAATTTGTTTGCATGTTAAAGATGCCAACGATAAAATAGTACCTGTAAGTCCAAGATGTTGCAAGCATTATTAGATGAATTACTATTGACCATTAATCAGTAATCAACAATTTAAAAATGAATCAAACATGAAAATCAAAATTAACTTATTCAAAAAAGTCAGTTTCCTGACTGCACCGTAGAAGCTCCCAAATAAATATCCACCTTAATTTACTACCATTTTGGTCCAACTGAAAAAGTATACAAATTATTAATTTTGAATAAACTAAGTGATTGAAATCCGGATTATACTTGTCTCGTGTCGAACTCCAAACAACCAAATCCTCTTACCTAAACTTGAGAGTTAACAAAAATTCTTTTTCTGAATAACGAAACACTGGCCTCACTTTATTCAAAATAGAGAATTTATTAAAATTGGTTTTTTAATACTTTCAAGATATGTTTTTCATTGACCAATAACCACTCTCCATATAAATGAAAGATTTCCTCATTTTCCTTCTTATCTTTTTTCTTTTTGTGGTGGTCGGAATTAAACCCCGAACCTTGCATATATTATACATTGTTCCTACCAACTAAGTTAAGTTCAAGATGATATATTTTCCTTCTCATCTATTATAACTATTAATTAACCGTTTGTACTTTTATAGGATACAAAAAGATTGGAGATCAGAAAACTCTATATATACATAATAGTGGAAACACAACAAAACAAACCGTCTCCCATAGACCTCAAAAGAAATAGAATGAATCTCAAGGAGAAACAACATGAAATACTCTCTCTTTTGATTCGAACTCTTTTTTCACAATTCAACAATACCTGTATTTTGATGGACAAAAGAGCTTGAGTCAAAAGAAAAAAATATATACCATGATTGTTGCAATTCAATTAGAGAAATAATGTTTTAGTTTCATTAAGAAGATCTCTTAGTTGTGTTATTTGTGTCGTGAAAAAGTCTCGTTTTGTGCCGCTTCTTCTTGTTTGATACTTTGCTTCATTCTTCATCTCTCTTTTTGTTATGGTTTTGTTCAATTTATTTTTTGTTTGCTTGAGATGTTTTCTTGTTCTTTGTATTAATCAAACTGTAAGTACGTCTCTTTTTTAATTCAACTAGCATACATTCTTTGAAGATCTTTTTATTTCATATTGCATACAAAAGTTTTTTTAGGCTTAAATAGTTAATTCGTCTCTGTAAATTCGTGTGTATTTGGTTTTCGTTCTTGTATCATTTTTTGTTGCGAAACAAACCTTGTAAGTTCTAAACTTTTTGACTTATGTCCCTGCCGTCATCATCTGTTACAAAAACGCACACGTGACTAACAGAGGCTGACGTGGCAAATTGTGATGTGGCGAAATTAGCTGATGTGTCCATCCATGTGTCCAGTCACCAAGTTTAAGAGACCAAATCCAAAAACAAAAATTATCTGAGGGACTAAATTAAAAAAAAAAAGAGCTAATTAGAAAACTCAAATTAAGAACTCATTTCTCTTCCATCTTCTTCCTCACCTCCAACTTCTTCTTTGTCTTCCTTCTTCTTCATCTTCCTCGTCCTTGTAATCACAAGCCTAAGAATGTCTTCATCATTCATTGCCAACTCTTAGGTGAAAGATGGAAGCATGTGTAATATTCTCAATAAAGCAAGACCCGCTACATTTTCACCTGCTTATCTGATAGGTGGCTGCTAATTATGTTGCAACGGTTCCTGTAACATCTTGTTTTTTGTTAGGATTATTTTATTTATTTATTTATTATATGTGTTTAATTGCTTGTGTGTTTGATTTGTGATTAGTGGATTTTTAGGCAATAAGGATATTTTATTCATTTTTATGACTAAGGGTATTTTGGTAAGAGGAACGAGGGTAAATTAGTAATTTTAGAATGAAGAATATTTTAAGTGTTTTAGTGTAAATAATTATTTTTACTAAGTTAGTAGTAACTTGAGGTAATTATTTTTATATGGTAATTAATGAGATGTTTTAATGAGTTAAGTGAGTAGTAACTTTTAGGACATTTTACCCTACACCCCAACAATTATACCCCGACCCCTACAAACCATCAAAAATACAAATTTTAACCTTTTAAAAAAATAACACCCATTCACTTTTCCGGAATCATTGGTAAGTTTTTCGGATTTCCTCATCTCCAATCTCAACATCACAATTCACACACCATCACCAACAACACAATTTTCTGAAATTTTAAGTTGTTTTTGTAGCAACTCTTAGATGACCGAGTGATTGTATTCAAAACTGGTTTCTTATTAGGTTTTGCAGCGGATGATGTGAATTTGGTCTTGAACCATTGTTATAAAAAAAGTTCTTGAATTTAATATCCAAAACTGATTGCATCGACAAATTCATGTTGATGGGATTATTATTTTTCTTACATTTATTGGTCTATAGAAGGAGAAGTTGAGGGTTGGAGAGAAGATCTACGAGGGATTCTCAAAAGTTTCTAAAAGATCTCACTGTATACCATTTGACTATGGTTGGATATGAAACTTTTTTTTTATAGTTGTGTTATTTGAACAACCATTTGATTGACAATTTTTGGAACAACCATAATTTTACAAAAAAAAAGAGTTATTGACACAAAAACCAAAGCAATAGAGAAAGAAAGTAAAAACATAATGTGAGTATGAGAGAGAAAGTTGTCATAAAAGTTGTCAAAAATAGTTGTACAAATATTATTTCACTTTTTTTTTATTGTAATTTTAGACTGTTTGGTAATAAGACTATACTATGAAGCTTTTGGGTTCACCTTTTGTTTGATTGTTTTAGATTCTTCTTTGTTATTGGGTCATATGTGTTCATGTTCTGAAATTTTTCTTTCAATCAGTTCAAGATTATTATTATATTTCCAATTAGATCTTTTTTTTTATAATCAGTTTTGTTTGTTTTCTATGAAAACGACCAGTTCCGGGTTTATAATGGAACAATGACACGGGCAAACACACGACATAGATGAGAGAGTTTATGATCTAATCATGGCTTCTTTTCATAAAACCTTCCACAAAGTAAATTCAGAATAATTTGACAAATATTGTTAATTTTAGAAAATTTGTTGGGGTGTGAATTTGGAAAGCGTTAAAATTGGTATGTTTTATGGTTTATAAGGGTAGAAGTATAATTGTTGGGGTGTAGGGTAAAATTTTCTAACTTTTAATTAAGTGGTAAGAGTCTCTAGCCCCATTATGAATTGATGTAACCTAGCCCATTGGTTTGAATATTTAAGGATAACTTATGAAGAGAATTAGGGTTTAACTAATCATTTCACAAATTCACACGGAAAGGGTGGCTAGAGAATTGAGAGACAAGTGAAGATAGAAGAAAAAAGAAGAGAACCCAAGTGAAGAAAAGAGAAGAGGAAAGCTAGGATTCAACAGGGAAGTGAAGAGTTGGTGAATTAGCTTAAGCTTACGAGGAAACAAGATAAGGGGGATAAGTTTGTTCTTCCTAATAATCTATAATCATGTTTTAGCTTTTGGGACATATTTATTTTGATTGATTTGTGAAAATTGATTATTATATGTGTTGATTTTCATGCTTGAAATTAAGTGATGAATTTGGGTATGTGAAAGTTGTTGAAAACTTGTTGTTGATGCATAAATTTCATTGTTGATATATGTCAAGTTGTTACTTTGAGAATTTAGCTTAAATTGGTGAAAATAATGATGTCGTAGTTGATTAATGTTGAATTCATGATTTATGTGCTATAAATGTTGTTGGGTATATGTGATGAGTCAATAAATTAGTGTTTTTAATATGTTATTTAAGTCTATTTTATTTATATTTGATTTATTTTTATTTAAATATTATTTCCTTTTAGAATTATTTTACTTCAATTGCAAGTTATTATATTT
>Ga0228710_1011734_pt1 | contig 11181 bp, 13 predicted proteins | sample MedpolnodulmetaG_FD_177995 | JGI IMG/M metagenome (GOLD analysis project Ga0228710, IMG submission 177995) | Root nodule microbial communities from Medicago polymorpha collected in Santa Monica, California, United States - pink nodules | ecosystem: Host-associated > Plants > Roots > Nodule... | reverse complement strand
GGAAATTTTGGTGATTATTGAGTGTAGATTGTAGATTGTGTAATTAGGGTTTCAATTTTATACAATTGGGGAAGAAAGAGCCGTTGGGGAAGAAAAGAGCTATTTGGGAAGAAAGCCAAAACATTTTTTGCAAATCAATCAATTTAGTCCTTCGAAATGTTTGTTATTATCGGCCAAATTACTCCCTGCCTACGTGGTGTCTGACATGTGAGAGGTTAACGGTCACGTCAGCCCGTTAACGCTCCATTTGAACAGAAGGACTAACTTGATTGACATTTAACAAATTCAGGGACTAAGTTGATATTTCGCATAATTGAGGGACTAAGTTGGCCGACGCGTGAAAATTCAGGGACTAAGTTGATGGTTCACTCTCTTTAATGTGTGTGATTTACATAAATAATAATGTCAGTCATTCTCTTTGAATCTTGAGACGTGTCCAAAACCAAAACTATATAAACACTTACGAGAAATAAGCAACCATTGTTAGAGTAACTTTCTCTTTTTCTTTTCTTGTCTCCTATGCAACTCGTCGCATAGAATGTTATAGCTTTTCTTGAACAATAAAGATAGGTTAGCTAAGTGTTAGCATTCGGATCCATTTTCACTCTTGAAATTTTAGTGAAATCTACGATTTAAATTATCTACATTTTTTATCAAAAAAAAAAAAAAGTTAATCGTATCTATAAAAGTACCAACTTTTATTTTTCGTCTCCATAAAAAAGTGGTTTTTTTGTCCTTATAAATTTTTTCAGACATAGTTTTAATTATCCTAAAACTTTTAAAATTTTGAATAATTTTTTGTGTATGCCTAAATGATACATATTTGGGTTTTGACTATACAAATATTTTTTATGTTGTGAATTATATGAAACGTTTATTATGCTTGCCGTATACTAATATACGAATCTATGAAGCACATACATTTTTTGGATTAGGCTGTCTAAGTGTCGGACACGTGTCGATAATTATGAATTATTGACATTCCATCTATGTCCATACACCAACAAAACAACATATGACTGTTAGGCACATAGTCCAGGGCAACAAAATAGTTTTATGATCTTCCTTCAAGCATCAGTGTATCATCGCCTCATGTGGTTGTAGTTAAGAACGTTCTCAGCTGATCATCATATACTTTGTAAAAGTGAGAGATTGTATTTGGAGTTGGTGAGAGAGTACAAGTCATGATCATTGTATTTGATAGTTCAATTTTGTACCATCTGTCCCTTTTTGTGAAACCTTACATGATAAGCTGACTTGTATTAGTCTTCCAATCACCCTCTAGTCCTTCTTATGCATCAGTAATAGAGACAATAGGTACGAGACTTTGCCTAAATTTTGCTAAGGTGTATGTTTCTACAAGCAGAGATTGATTCACAACATACAGTTTATAAAATTGAATGATAATCTACTTGTGCATTTCTACCCGATAAGATATTTGAATGCAACAAAAGTATTCATTTATATTGCCACACTTGATCTTGTCCTGATATCGAGAGAGTCACAAACCATTTAGAAAACAATGGTTCATGCATCCTAAGAAGACTGATAGAAAAATGATGGAAATATTTTGCTAAATGCTAAACTAAACAATCACTACCTATCACCAAAACAGAAATAGAATTAGGCATGTACATCATGAATCATTTCCATAATTGCAAACACTTAAGCTTATGCAGTAGCAGCATCAACTTTGCCTCTCATCAAACTCCCAAAATCCCCACGAACATTAGTGGATTCTATTATTATTATCTCAGTCTGATTTAAGCAGTATATAGGAGCCTGCCAATTTGGTTCCTCAAGCACTGCTCCAACCTCAAATGTCATCACATGAGCAGTATATCCTCCATCTGTTAAAATTATCATTATATCATCAAACTTTACTTCATTTCACAGCAACAATAACAGTATTATAATTTTATTCACTTCATTCAATATCTTGGTTGATAAACTAATAACTAATTAGCTCAATCGGTTATAGCATAAATGTTTTTCATATAAATGCTTGTGTATAAGTTATTTCTATTACTAGAAATATAAGAAAAATTGTTTCATATAAGCTAATATTATGAACAAGTCATAAGTAGTTTACTCTCCCAAAATGTATGACAAGATAAAATTACATAGGTAAATCCAAACATAGTCCAAGAGTGATATTAGAGAGACAAACCAAACCTGAGTAGAAGAACCACTTAACAGGCCTACGAGTGAGAACATCTTCATGGTACACAATGAAATCAACTTTCGTCCAAACATTACAAAGGAAATTATCAACATATTCTTGACCTAAATAGGTAGCGCCGTCAAGAAAATTAGGACGGAGAATACCGACAGGAAAGTGGACGACCTTGCAATGGCGATCTGAGGGATGGAGAGTGTAGATGAAGGAGGTACCGTTGGTCCATTCGAGGTCGTAAACGACAACATCATTGAGTTGATTTTGGATGATGTTGAAGTTTCGACCGTTAGGCCAGTCGTACCATAAGTCCACTTTCTGCAGGACTCCGCTCTTGTTCATAAACATTAAGGCATGAAACTGCTCCGGCCAAACAGCCGGAATTGGCTCAGCCGTCGAATATGAAGACGAGAGAGAGAAGATAATGACATATAGCAATAACGTAGATAGTTGTTCTATTGCATAGGTCATGGCTGCTCTAAGTTTCATCACAACAAATAAAAAGTGGAAACTAAAAACAAGTCATTTATGAAAATTATCAGAAAAGATAAGAGTTTGATGAATGTGAGGTGGAAACTCCATTTTATTCTTCCAAAAAAGTTTTTATTATTTATTTCTTGTCCCTTTTTTTTTATTGATTTAAAAATACTTACTTTCATCTGCCATTTTGATTTACCAATTTTTTTAGATTTAATCTCTGGGTATTTTAAATTATTACTATTTAGTCCCTCTACCTATTTAAAAACAATATCTTAGGTATTAATAAGCAAATTGGAAGTGATTCTGCAATCAATTCATTATATTCGCAATCGATATTTTAAACACAAGCCGGTCATTTCATGCAGGCATGTGTGCATTAAGAGATTATTTTCAATCAATCAATCGTTTTAGTAACATTTTCACCAAAATCAGTCTTATTAATTGCTTGCAAGACTTTTAGCAATTCAGTTCATTATTTCCCCAAACGTAAAAGATAGCTGAGCTGACAAAATTTGATTTATGAGTTTGGATGAAAACCATGATGACATCCATCCCTACAAGATTTGGCTAAACTAAACAATCATTCGGAAATACATTAGGCATATACAGTTTGACCATTTCATAATTAAAAACTCCTATGCAGCAGCATCATCGACTTTGCCTCTCATCAAACTTCCAAAAGAATCGCCACGAACAGTGGCAGATTCTAACATATTCTCAGTCTGATTGAAGCAGTATACAGGAGCCTGCCAATGCGCATCCTCAAGCACTGCTCCAACCTCAAATGTCATGACATGAGCAGTGTATCCTGCATTAATTATCAGTATATCAAACCTTACTTCATTTCAAACAATAATAATATCATGAATTTATTCTCATTCGTTCAATCTCTTGATAATGATAGACTAATAAGTCCGAAGGGCTTATAGCAAAACTCCTTCTATACAAGTGATTATGTATAAGTTTTTTCTATTACAAAAAATAAAATCAAATAGTTTTTTCACAGACTCATTGACATGTAATAAGCTGTTTTCCAAACAAGATCACAAATAAGTCAAAATCCAAACATTAGAAAGAAAGAAGTAAACAAACCTGTGTAGAAGATCCACTTAACAGGCCTTCGAGTGAGAACATCTTCATAATACACAATGAAATCAACTTTCTCCCAAACATTACATAGGAAATTATCAACTTTTTCTTGGCCTAAATAGGTAGCACCATCAAGCCAATTAGGACGGAGAATACCAACGGAAACATGGAGAACCTTGCAGTGGCGGTCGGAGGGATGGAGAGTGTAAATGAAGGAGGTGCCATTGGTCCATTCGAGGTCGTAATCGACAACATCATTGAGTTGGTCTTGGATGATATTGAAGTTTCGACCGTTGGGCCAGTCGTACCATAAGTCCAATTTCTGGAGGGATCCGCTTCTGTTCATAAACATTAAGGCATGAAACTGCTCCGGCCAAGCTGCCGGAACTGGCTCCTCCGTTGAGAGTGAGAAGAGAACGACGGAGAGTAGTACCGTTACCGTAAAGATGTGTTCTGTTGCAGAGGCCATTGCTGCTTTCAACCAACACACACGATAGATAAGAATTTGATGAATGTTAGGTGGAAATTTCTTTTGGGTTTGGGGGACCACTCATTTGTCCACATTTCTATGAGGAAAACTATCAACCATTTCTTTGTTTGGATTATTCATAACCCAACAATAATAATGGAAACATATAGAAAGTTTTAACGTTAAAATGAAGTTTTAGTTTTGTTTTAAGATTTATCTAAGAGGAAAACAAAAGATACTATTAATAAGTGGAATTGGATCCAAATGGTTTGTTAGTAAATAAAGTGCACCATCTCAAGTGGAGATTTATAGTTGATTGATTGAAAGTCATTAACCCATCAGCAAGTAGTCAGTGTTAGAGACCTTTATAAACTTCACAGTTGTATCTTTGATATGGTAAGTTGGTAACTCGTCCGTTTCTTCTCAATGGTATGAATTAAAGCAGGTTGGAACTTGAAAGTAAAATATAAGAGAAGAGTTTAAAAAAACGCATTCCAAGAGTCGCATGTATTGTGAAAGGGAACACATCTAGTTTGTTATAAATCCAGAAATCAACGCAGAGATGGCTCTAGACTGTTACTCCACTGAGTGTAAACCCTGGAGGGGAGAAGAACATTCAGACTATTTCTTTCTTTCTTTTATCTTTAGTTTCTTTACATTCTGCAATGAACAAAGGATCGTCCCTCCCCCCCTTTGATTTTCATTGATGACCAATCCCCAAACAATATACCAATAATCAAAAGATAGATTACAGATAAAAGTTAAGATTCAAGTCAAAATCTTCAAAGTTTAGGCCCCTTTCAATTTTTCACTTATATCTAGTAGTAGCAAATACAAACCTTAAAGAAACATTTACTGATACTAATATTTTAGCGACTTATAGTGAGAAAAAAGGTGAACCGGAATCTATTCTTTGCCATAGATAGACCAAAAAATACTCGATCTCAAGCTATTGATTTCCTGATGCAGGACCATCCCGCCCTTTCTTAATATCATCCCAACCTCTTACCCATGGCTGGCCAAGTGTTGCTCTAGTTTCAGGAGCAGAATGGCTGTCAAGGTTTCTCATAACTTTTTCCCGCAATGCAGCAAAGACCTAAGCAATAACAGATGATATATTGGCATGAGAATTGTACCCCAAACAAAACAAAATCAACTAGCTAACATAATCGGAATTTAATTATCTGATCAATGGTATGAAACTCACTGGGTTTACATTCACTGATTCTGGGGGTTGCTCCTGTCCCGATATCCACTTCCATAAATCTGGATTTTCCTGAGCACCAGAAATGAAATAGAATTTTGAACTGACTTAAGTTAATCAACAGAACAGACTGAAACTTTGACCTTTACTTGCTATCACATTTTTCTTCGGAAATTGGCTAAGTAAATCCTCAAATAGAACCATAGCCACCAGTTTCATAATTCTCTTCAGCAAGTGCTATGGGTACGCAAGACCTCGAAGTATTAGATACATGGGGAATAGATTATTTGGCTTCATAGTACTTTCTAATATACTAATTGATGCACTATAAAAACAATAAAGTACTTGATGAAAAATATATAATATCTTCAATAGGGAATTACTTGAAATTTAAAAGACAAAATTAAGAGTCTGGACATAAACATAAAACACTGGTATTGAAAATAACTTGCAAAATTAAACATAATTTGCTAACAACAAAAACTCAATTTTTATGCATTTTTCTCTCAGGCCAACAACTCCTCCCATTGTATTTCTTTGAAAGTTCACGTCATTGATCAAGTCCAAGATCATATCTTGTAGAAGATTCTTCTAAATAAGTGTCATTAGTAATCCATATCACATATTTTGAACGAGTCGTCCTTGTAGCTATTAGAAAATTGTGACCAAAAACAATTATTTCCTTGAGTATAAACCAACTTGTCTGCTCTTGCAAAATTAAATTTGTCCATCATTACATTGTTTAAGAATAAGTACTCCAAGTTTTTTCCTAATAGAAGAGTTGCTTATTGGTTGAGATTGCTGTTTTTTGACATCTCTCTTTGCAAGTCTTAAATTCATATGTTGACTATCAATCAATAGAACTCATGGTTACAATATACAGTTGTGCGGGAAGACATTGCGTAAATTCCATTTTTTGTGTGAACATGACAAATTGATAGCTGAAAAGTTTGTGTTCCGCTTCGTATATTTTTTCAAAGACTTGTGTGCAGTGTCCACTTCCTTATACCGATTTTTAGCTATAACTCATAGAACTAGCGTCGCAAGATAATTTGTGTCACAAAGTCGAGGGATCAATGCCAAAACAAGACAATAATTGGTAGGTAATGTTTTCGATTTCAGAGTGACAATATGTATATTTGTCTCTTTTAATAATTTCTCGACTTCCCCAATCATCAAATTCATTTTCTCATAAATTTTTGAGCTTTTACCATCAACAAATTTAATCAACATGTAATTCGTTTTATTATCTTAATCACATTTTCAACTTCAACACAGTAATTCTTATTGTCAATTGTTACAGCAACAAAACCCCTCATTTTTTATATGTTTCTATCTCCTTGCTTAACTCATTCTTTCACAGTATTGAACATGGTTGCAGTTGCAAGAGCTTCTCGATACCAAGAAGCCTCTTAGGTATATTATAATGAGGCAAATCTGATTTTTGCAACTGTCAACAATTCAAGTTTTGGATTGGCTCTAAAAATGGCTGAAGATTAATTATGTTTATTTATGTACTTAATTGTGGTTTTTCCCTATGAGAGATGAAATGTTATAGTGAAGTACATAATTAATCATAGTCAATCTTTAGCCATTTTTAGAGCAAATCACAAACTTGAATTGTTAAAAGTAGCAAAGACTGGGTTTGTCTTGCATTATATTATATTAAAGTTGATTCTGGTGTATTGAGAAGGTTTTGCAACTATTGTTGTGTTGCATACTTGTAAAACAATGGATTAATTAAGAAGATGGAAACACAAGAAAAGGTTTTGTTGCAAAAACAATTGGCAGTGGGAATATTTGAGAGGAAGTTGAAAATGTGGCTAATATAATAAAACCAATTTACATGTTGATTAAGTTTGTTGATGGTGAGGACTTAAAAATGGGAGAATTTTATGAGAAATTGAATAAAATGTTTGGGGAAGCACGATAAATTATGAAAAGAAACAAGTATGCAGATTGTTACTCTCAAATAAAAAATATTATCACTACAAGATGACCAAAGCGAATTATACAACTAATTATTGTTTTGTTTTGAATTGACCCCTCGACTTTATGATACACGTTATCTTGTGACACTAGTTATGGGAGCTATAGATAGACATCATATAATGAAGAGGACACTACACTATGCAAGCCTTTGAAAAAAAATATATTAAAATGAAGAGGAACAAAAACTTTAAAGTTATCAGTTTGACATGTTTCACACAAAAAATGGAATATATGCAATGTCTTCAACTCAACTAGAGGTTGTAACCATGAGTTCTATTGATTGGTGGTCAACGTATGGATTTAAAACTCTTGAGCTAGCCAAGTTGGCAGAAAAATATTATCTCAAACAATAAGTAGTTCTATTGATTGGTTTAGGGTGTGTTTGGATTGAGGGTTTAGGAAGGGAAGGGAGGGGAGGGCTCACTTTTATTTTTTAAAATACGAACAATGTAAAATGTTTCTTTAAAATAAATTAAGTGTTTTTGAAGAATTATATGATTATTTATCATGTTGTAAATTCAATTTTCTAAAAATTATTTTATAAAGTCCGTAATTTAAAAAATAAGAGTAAGTCCTCCCCCTCCTAAACACTCCATCCAAACACACCCTTAGATTCACCCAAATATCCGCCAACAATCACGATTTTCTAATAGCTACAAGCATGACTGTTCAATACTAGCAAAGCCCCAACAGAAACAATCACATCATCAATTCATGTTGGGGATGAAATCCAACTAGACAAACAAACAGAGAAATGACATAGAAAAAGTGAAAGGGTCGTAAAATAATAATCAGTGTAATATGAAGATGTAGATAAATTACCAAGTCAAGGACATGAATGAGAGCTTTAATCCGAATTTGATCCAATTTATGGATATTATCCTCTACCCATTTGCCAAGAACCAAGTCCAGTTCCAGAAACCCGCGTTGTTTGCTTCTATATAATAACCTGTAGAGCATTGAGAAATCAAACAAATAAAGAACGTTAAACCCAATCAAAATGGGTATAAAAAAATAAAAAATAAAAAGAGGAGAACCTGTTAAATAAGCGCCTTTTGGATTCTTCGTTAGATAAATCAATAATTTCGGGTGATTGAGATTGGGACGTGAATGGGGCAAAAAGAGGCCTGAAATGGAGAAGGGGTTTTGTGGAAGAAGTGATGGTGCCTTTGTTAGAGTTGATGAGTCTGTGGACATTGATAACAGCTTTTCTTATAGTCGCCATTAGAAACTTTCAATTTGACTAATTCTATTGTTTTCTGTGTGCTATTTGGGTGGGAGTGGTTCTGTATGACCGATGAATTTCAACGATTTGTTTGAGAAATGGGATTGGGAGAGATAATATGTGGCGTTTAGTTATTTCCCTGCAGCACACGTGTTTGTTGCCAACCGGTTCTGGCCAAAGGCAAAAGTTACACGTGTTTGAATCCTTATGCACCGTGCATAAACACTTCATAAACATAAAGCGTTCTCTCTCTACAATTCAAATGAGTCTTCATCTCTTCCGGCCACACATGATGATTCCGGCGCCGTGCTGGAGAACCAAACTCACCCTTTTTAAAAACTAAAGCCATTTTTCAACCTCCATTTTCGTTTTAAAGCCAAATTCAAACTCGGATCGCGCAAAAACACAACGAAAAGGAGTAGATCTAAAGATTAAAGCCGGTTCGCTCCTCTTCTTCCCTCGCATTTTCTTCTTCTTCTTCGATCCAATGGCGCTGTGTTGAATGCTATATGTTACTGTTTCGTCACTATTTGTTTTCACGGTTTCAGATCTAAAGTTGTTACTGGATTCAAAATCTTTGTGATGTTAGAGTGATTTATGGCTGGGAAACTGCTGGAAACCATTAAGTACATCTAATGGTTTTGGAGTAACTGCTGGAAACAATTAAGTACATCTAATGGTTTTCCACAACAAAATGGTTTTGGCATTCCGGTACGGTGATGATGATGAATGACGGTGTTGATGATGAGATTGAAGATTTTGGAAACCATTTCCACAGCAAAATGGTTTTGGCATTCCGGTACGGTGATGAAGATGAACGACGGTGTTGATGATGAGATTGAAGATTCTGGAAACCATTTCCATAGCAAAATGGTTTTGGAGTACGACTCACAGAAACCATTTCCACAGTAAAATGGTTTTGGCATTCCGGTAGGGTGATGATGATGAATGACGGTGTTGATGATGAGATTGAAGATTCCGCGTTTGGTTCGTTTTGTTTTGTTTTGTTTGGTTTCATCTGGGGGTGTAGGAAGCAATTATGTTGGGATTTATGCACAGTGCATAAGGATTTTCTTATGCACCATAACCGCTCCCGTGGCCAAACTACCTCCATTCTTTTAATGTTAAACAGTATCTTTACTAGTGTACCTCTCCATTCTCTCACAACAACACAAACTACCTCATCTTTACTTTTGTACAACTTCTTTCCAATACATCTGAAGAAATATACTTGGTCATCATTTATGTTCATTGTTTTGGTTAAAAAAACAAAACAAAACTCAGGGAAGAAGCTTTTTAATTCAAAGAAAACTCAGATGTGAAACTCATCGTATCATAAATTTTTCGAATTTGGTTAAAGATTGCTATAGCATCAGCTAAACCCCATCAGATCTGCCACAAATTTCATCTGAAAAACCACAACCACAAACAAATGTTCATATCTAAAAAGTTCCTCTTGTAAAAGATCTGAATGCCATTTTTTTCCATAATTATTTTAGTTCAATTTATCACAATTTACTTTCCATCTCTAACTTATGTTCATAGTTTCTAAAATCATATGATGTGTGAATCATAAAAGGAATTTTAATTTTAAACCCACAACCAAAAATGACAAAGTAGAAGAGATGGTACAATTATTTTGTTTTCAACTAGATCTTAAAACTTGGAGAAGAAAAATATGAAACTCTTGTGTTGACTTGAATTGCAGATCTGAACGTGATATTTTGATATATTGGAGTATTAAAGCAAAAAACTCATGATTTATAACAAACAAAAATAAATAAATCAAACAAAAAATTGTTATTTAATTATGTGGGTGGGGTCCTGGTTCACAATACCCAATAATAAGTCAAAAATCTTAACCATTCAAATATAAAACTATTGAATCTATGGTTGTGATTCAACTTTCCCATGATGGGAAAAAACTTCTCATTCTCATGCTAAACTCCACCTAACTTAATTGTTTACGGAGGAATTCTTCTGAGAAAGCTTATGTGTCTCATATGATAACTAAAAAATACGGTAGTCAAAATTATCTAAAATTCTTTAAATAGTCTCTCACAGTTATATTTTTCTCATTTACTCGTCCTTTTTTTTTTTATCTTCCAAACTCTCCCCTCCCTTTTCCTTCAAACTCACAAACAAAGTCTAACCGATAAAGTTAATAGGGATACTAATTGTTAAGTTTTTTGAATAACTAGATCGTCTACCCGAAGAATTGAAATATATGTTTAAATATAATATCATGCATAATAGAACTATTGGTTAATTTAAATTTTAAACAAAATGACCTTGTTAATTAAATTTAAATTTTCTTGGCTAAACTACAGTTTTGACCCCCTAACTTTACCAATGTTGCGATTTTGGCCCCCTAATAAAAAATGAATATTTTGTCCCCTAAGTTTTAGCCCCGTTGCAAAAGTGACATTCTGGTCAATTTTGACCGGGTCAACGCTGAGGTGTCGCTTCATAAATGGTGTTGGCACGTCACATATGTATTTCGCCATTTTTTTAAAATCAAAATGCCACATGTGTATTTACTTGAA
>Ga0228710_1011731_pt1 | contig 11182 bp, 5 predicted proteins | sample MedpolnodulmetaG_FD_177995 | JGI IMG/M metagenome (GOLD analysis project Ga0228710, IMG submission 177995) | Root nodule microbial communities from Medicago polymorpha collected in Santa Monica, California, United States - pink nodules | ecosystem: Host-associated > Plants > Roots > Nodule... | reverse complement strand
GAAAAAATAAGACAATTCTTAAGCTGATGTGAACAGCAACTCATGGCATCATTTTTGTAGGGGGCACCAAAAGTATTATTTCTACATATAGGTTTTTTAAAAGTTAAACTAACTCATTCAAATTGACAACAGAGAGAAACGAACCTGAGACATTGAAGAGGAGCACGTTGTCCCAAGCCAACACCACTATTTAATAGTTAGTAATATATAAATATATTTCTTTTTAACTCACTTGATTAATTCTATTGAAAATATATTTTTGAAGAGCCATAATTGTGGATGAATCTTTTGCAACAACAAAAAAGGAAAAAGAAAGACACTCGAATAATTAAAAGGGCACAACTTTATTAATTCTCTCGCATCAAAATTTTTAGGACCGGCTCTCTCTAAAGACAACAATGTCTACTTAGCAACGACTAAAGAGATAGCTAACTTAGATTGAATGATGATTTCTGTTGTATCAATCTTGTTTATGGGAACCAACCGATTTTTAACACCTTAAAGTTGAAAATTGCTCTTTAGGCACATACTATTTGCTCACGCCACCTCAAATTGATCAAAATACCCTAAACAACAATTAATAATACTTTTGTTAGTAATGCAACATTTTCCCATTTAGCACCGTGCCTCGCTCACCTCTCCGTTAAGGTCATTCTTTCCATGTACCCTATAAAAAAAAAACTACAAATACCCCTCTTGTACCATAAAGCGCCTTGGAACAATCATTTTAATATGTTCAACTAAGCAAGAATATGGGACCTGAATACCCAGTAAACAGTGCCAAAACCTACATGTCCTATCTTTTTGCTTGGATAATAATTACCATTTAACCCTGGCCAATCTTTGCCACCAATTTAAAAAAAACGAGTTGAATGATAATTGATTATTGTTCCTAACTATAATGGGTTTTGTTTATGTGTTCTTGTACATGACAGTTTTTGGAACGACAACTAACTAACCTTAGAGAGGCGAACGATAGTTAATTGTCGTTTGGGGTATTTTGATCAATTTTAGATGTATGTGAGAAAACACTGGATGCATTAAGAGCAATTTTCCATAAAGATTGATGTGAAATTTGAAAAATCCATGTTTGGAAATAATTTAGGAGCGCGATTAAAGTTTCACAACGGTGCAAGGTTATTTTTGAAGAAGACAATGGTGCCATGTTAACTTCCCAAAACTTGACAATGTATGATGTTACTCCCTCCGTCTTAAAATAATTGATCTCTTTCAATTTTCAAAACAACATTAATTACTCATTTTCAATTGTATCATCTAATTATCACTCTCAATTCATCATCTTCTATTTTAAATTTTTGATATTGATAAATGGAAATTGCTTGATATCCTGAGAGACTGTGACGCAAAAAATTCACGACCGTGTAATTGCCAAATATAATTCTTAAATGATATTTATTACTTGTTTACCGGAACAGTTTGGGATAAAATCTTTATGGGCAAATAGCAATCTCTTGATAAATACACCAATACATGGTGAGGATACTTTTGTAAAAATATTATTCTCTCTCTTCCATGGTGACACACATCCTTTAGCGGTGTGATTTATGAATACCGATGATGAACCTGTGAATTACACGGTAGATAAATATTTCATTGTAGTGGAGTTGTGTTGTAATGGAGTAAATCAGAATTGTTAACATTTTAGGCTAACAGAGTTAGTTTAGAGGGGAGGTGAGTGTTTTTTTGAAAACTAGAGGGGGTATATATGTTATTTAATGAAACTTCAAGGAAGATGAGTGTAATTTACCTTTTTTTTTAAATATGTATAAAATGACACAATATCTTAGTTATTTTAGGACAGAGAGAATACTTGAGAATCTTCGAAAGAATGCAAATACATGAAACAAAAATAGCTAGGTTTTGCAAAAAGATGTTTATTGTATCATGTTTATTGTATCAAATTGACATAATGACTCTAAAGAACCAAATGAAACTAATCAAACTTCTGATTCGGTTCACTTTATCTCAATCACAAAAGAAATCAATCATTCAGCATGGGATAGCTACAATAGAAGCCATAATCAAAATGAGTACAACTTTTTTGCAAGTCACATTTTTGAATCTGGTCTTCTAAAACATCGTTGGATATGTTGTGACTACATTATTTTTTAGGTTTTAAAGGAAGATAATAAATATTACAAATACAGGAAGAGAAATATTTGGAATGCACATGTACTGTGTGTGTAACAGCAGCACCCACAAATTGCACAAATCCAAATTGAATATCTTTTTTATGCTTTGTGTGGATAAAGGCGAATTGGAAGATCCTTTGCAGGGATGGGGAATGGATCAACAATAACCTTCTCATCTGGAATCACCTTTTCCCACTTAAACCTTTTCACTAAATTGTGCATGAAAACTAGTATTTCTAATCTTGCATACTCTTTTCCAGGGCACATCCTTGGTCCTCCACCAAATGGCACAAAAGTATAAGGAGCTGGTCCATTTCCTTCAAATCTTGTTGGGTCAAATTTCTCTGGCATGGGAAAACATTCTGCGTTCTTATGTGTTGAATTTGCACTCCAATAAAGCTGCACATATAAATAATCAAATTAGATGCCACAAAATGATAGCACTCATACCTTATATTGTATTAACTCATGGCTAAAAAGAATATTGATAGAAATGATATATGATTGAAACCAAAAAGTAAAGACCGATAAAAAAGAGATATATGTTTAAATTACCTTCCATCCCTTAGGAATTGAGAAGCCATTGAACATAAAGTCAGTGATGGCTTCCCTGAAACCTCCTTGGAGTGGAGGGGAAAGTCTCATTACTTCACAAGCTACGTTCCAAGAGTATTTCATTTTCTTGAGGTCATCCCAATTCAACAACTCTCCTGCTGGTTTCGATTTTGCAATTTCCATTTGCTCTAAACATGCACAAAATTAGGAACACAGATTAAATTGTGTGCATATATCTTGTCTGACTTGCAATTTCTATTTGCTCTACACTTTTGCTTTTGAAATCAATAGGTTAAACATAATTTTTATATAATAAAGAGTTTACTTTTATCTTTTATAGGAAATACCATTTCATAAAAAAATAAATACAATTTGATCGTTTATAAGAATTATATTAAATTTGATTTCCTTGGCAGTAAATAATATTAAGTTATTATAATTTTAAATGATAGAAAATATTATTTTAAAAAAAGTCATTTAACTATTTTTTTAAGAAGCATTTAACTATCATTTTAAATGGTACATTTCTAATTTTTTAAATGTACAGTATAAATTATCGTTTTTATTTTTGTCAAGTAACTTATTAGTTAGAATTCATTTTTAAGGTGAATACACTGTTCTTGTCAACTGAGTTCTACTCACGGAGACACCGTAGAAATTATCGTTAATTATATATAAGTATTAAGTTATAAAGTTTTTTTTGTTGAAGGATGAGTTATACAAGTTTCCTTAAAAAAAAGTTGGTGAAACTAATTTCCAATTCTGCTTTTGGGGTTGACAGGGTTATTCAAGCCAGTGGTTTAAAAATAAGCCTTAGTCCTTAAATAATCGACAAGATCCAGATCAAAGTAAACCTTAGTAATCGACAAGACCGATGGAGTGCAAAAACTGAATTAAGACTTGAGGGGCACTATATTGCAAACAAGCTAAGTATAATCTTTATTTCATGATGAAGTTTCCTACAAGAATTGTTTTTTGAGGAAGTTTGTAAAATAATTGTTTTACGATTAATATAAAAAAAAAGAAGAGAATTCTTTTATATTTTTTGTAAAATAATTTTTTAGAGAATGATAAATTAATATTTATAATTTATGACAATATAGATTTAAGTTGAAGGAAAAAAATCTGAAGAATTCATATCCAATACAATTTTTAAGTTCGCTCAAATCAAAAAGATTTTATATTATAAAAAATAATAAACCCTCTAAAATCTTTCTCGAATACTATTTTTCTACTAACTTCTTCCTTTTCCTAAAGTCCCGCTCCAAAATCGCAGACCAAGCTTTAGGGTCAAATACCGTAATTACTATGCGACATTATTTTTTGGTTAAAGTGGGATTCACTCAAATTTTGTCAAAAATAGCACGAAATTAGACCCATAAACTCCTACGTAAATAATGAAGTCAGCTTTGAAAATTATTTTGGAGACTCAAGAAGTTCAAACATTAACCGAATCATATGAGATTCGGTGAGAGTTAGACATACTCTGTTAAGAGGCATTCTTCATATTTATTGAAAATTCTGACTTGTAGAGTTAGCTTTAAATATTCGGTGCTGTGTGAATGATTGTCTGTTTTTTTTTTTTTTTTTTTTAAAAAAAAAACCAAAAAAAAAAAATATTTTTAAAATAAAATAAAAAAATAAAAAATTAATAATTTAATATAAAAAATTTTATTTTTTTGTTTTATTTTTAAATTTTTTGTTTTTTTTATATTTTTTTTTTTTTTTTTTTTTTTTTTTTTTAAAAAAATAACCCAAAAAAAAACAGTGTTTTAAAATAAGCATAAAAAACTACCATCTCATTGATGAGTATTTAATATTTGTAGAAGTATGTTCTGGATTTTAAATCAATGATGAGAAAAGAAATTTGAATGGGAGAATAGAATAAAATAATATTTACTTTCCTATCTTAAAATAGTATATGCTTGTTCTTTTCATGAAAATAAAAGGAAACATAACTTTTATTTTACAAAAAAGAAAGAAAGAAAAAAACATAAAAAAGCCACTTATTGTTATCAATGTTGACTTTGTTACAAATAGCTTTGAAAATCATAAAAACAAGAGACTCTCACTTAAGACAAAAAGGGAAAAGAACAACTTTTCATTTTAATAAATTCCTTGCTTTCTTTCTTACTTTACTACCAACCAAGCTTTGATTTCAAAATAATAATGCTCACGTAAATGCTACTACCCTGTGTTCCTTTTTAATTGTCACTTTTGAGTTTTTTACACAAATCAAGACAACAACATTTTACTACTTTTGATACAACAATTTATTTTTTTCCTATAATAACATTCATCATTTAATATCTCATTTCATATATTTCTCTCTGCAATAAATAACTAAGGGTAATAATGTCAAAACAATATTTAATGTTATATTGACCTTTAAAAGTGACAAAAAAATTTATGCAAAAATGACAATTAAATTTTTTATATCAAAAATGACAATTAAATTTTTTATATCAGATTGATTTTGAAGTCATTCTAAGACCGACAACACACAAATTTTTAGAAAAAGTGTGAAATCTCCTGACGTTTGATAATAAATTGAAAATTATCAATACTTGCATGTTACTTATATTCCCTAAGCTATAGTACATCATGCATAAAGTTAGGCCAGCTATTGGTAATTAAGTGTGATATTGGTATTGACATGTTATTTGAGCTTTGGGTAATCAACTAATTGGGTTGAGAAAGACTTACACAAATATAAATAAAACATTTAGGCACGCACAACAATAACAAAAATTAAATGATAAAGAGAAATGGAAAATGTTAACTTGTGTCCTTAGAACACATGTTAAGAATTCCACTAATAGAAATTATGTATTGGAAATTGTGTTAATTTATTGTTCAAAATGTTTAATATTAATTTTTTTCAATAATTTTTTACCACTAATGGAATGACATTAATGCTTAACATGTGCCCTAAGGGCACAAGTTAACATGATCTTAAAGAAATTGGTCACAACATTCAACATCATTAAATCATTTTATTTTTACAAAGAAAAATATTTGTGTGAGTGTACCTAAACTTTTTAAATTTAGGTTTGTCTCTAAGTAAGTATTTCTCAATTGGGTTTAGTGAAAACAAAATCAACTATTTAGAAAATATTTTTTAAAGTTAGCAAATCACTTTAAATAATAAAATAATTAATAACATCAACAGTTGATAAATTATTGATTTATATCATATTCACATGCTTAGTAAATCTCGAGTTAATCTTGTATGGTTAAAAGATCAAATGCATAGACATTTAGACACAAAATATCAAACATTAACAACAAGAAAAATCATTTTTTCTATTATTAGAAAAGAAAAGTGTTTGCATAAGTACTATCGCTTTTGGTCTTATGACCCGACAAGCTATTCACAAACCATAGATCCTTCATTTTTCCTTTGAAAATAATAATAATATAAACATTTGATTCTTTTTCACTTTATTAACTAACCTATTTAGAGGAGTGAAATCCCAATAGAGAGAGATAGAGAGAATTGGAAATGGATGTGTATGAAAATTAATGATACACATACCTTGATAGACTTTATCATAAATGTGAGGTAGCTCGGCGAGATATTTGACAAGGAAAGTGCATGCGACACTAGCAGTGTCATGTCCTCCGATCAAAAGCCCAAGAATCTTATCAGCAATATTAAGTTCATTCATACTCTTTCCATTTTCATCACTTGTCAACAACATGTGAGACAATATATCTTGGGTTGGTGATGCCACTCCTTCTGCCAAATCTATCTTCCTTTGTTTTATGATCTTAATCAACTCCTTTCTTATGAAGTTTGAGGCCTTTATAGCTTTGTTGAATGGTGTTCCTGGCAAATCAATCGGTAGGGATATGATTCCGGCCGCAATTAACTGGAATGGATCACTAAATTTTGCTACATGATTCTCGTCCTCAACGCTCATGAACAAACGACAAGCTAACAAAAAGGTGTACCTGTTGAGTGTTATTATCAACAAATCAGTTAAATTTATAAATTTAAGGATTTAAATCTGTGCAATGAGGATGACTAAGCATTCATATAGTCAAAAAAATCATCACCGTTGAATAAAGATGTAACGATCTCATTTAACAAAATTGTATTTTGAAATTGATTTAGTGAAATCAAAGTACAAGTCATGAACAATGGAGAAACCAAAATAAATATTACAATCATGAGGTCAAGAAATCTTAGTTGTTACATGAAATTTGAGAAATTTAGATTTTAACTTCGTCAAATTAATCATATCTAAAACGTAATTTAGAAAACAATATGTCGTTAACTTAACTCGATTTTCACTAAACAATCAAGATCAGCAATCACAAGACCAAATATAGTATTTCCTATATGAATTTAATCTTAGGTATACTAGTACTATATATTTACTTAATTTGTATGTACCCGTCTGTAAGTCACAAGCAACAATAAAATAAAAAATGACGCATGCATTGTAAACGAATTAATTGAGGAGAATGAATGGTGCATGTGATATTAATATGAAGAAATCGACCTCTTGGCCAAGGGGTAGACGGTGATTTCATCATTGTTCTCCCAATGAGAAACAAAGTGTCTTTGAGCTATAACATCCATGACACCAACATAACGTTGTAGAGCTTCGGGTTTAAAGAATTGAGGAAGCAATTTTCTCATTTTGATAGATTCTTCCTTCAAGTTAGAGTCAAGAGAAGTAGTAGGGAAGATTTTGTTTACACTATCTGGCCACCATGCAGTCACAAGTTTATTCTCGTTTGAAAACAAAAACTTGTTACTTGCTGCTCCACAACAAACCACAGTAGATTCTCCTACGATTGATGTTTTAAAGAGTTCGGAGGAGTATTTACGCATACGGTCGAAAATGAATTTTTCAGGATGTCCTTTCCATCCAGTTGATAAGAACTCAAGGCTTTCACCTATTATTGGGTAACCCATTTTTCCTGGTGGCAAATTTAATGGAGATTTGTGTTTGTAGAATATGAAAAAGAGAGAGAGAGAAATGAAAGAGACAAAGAGAAGGAGAAGGGAGAGGTAGAAATTATGCTCCATGCTTTTTTTGTGACTTAAATTTTTTAGAGCAAAACTTGTTTATAATAAATTCTCTTTAGCTTGCAATGGCGCAATGGCACTTGGACTGCGTGTCCATGTTTTGGATGCCGCAATTTATAGGCATATTGTTAGGGGGTGTGCAATTTCATGGTTATAAAACAATACAATATGACAAGTGACAATATCAATTACTGTACGGCAATTGATTAAAGTATTAATTGTATTATTACTCCCTCCCTCCCTCATTTATTCCCACCATCCTTAGTCCTCTCAACAATATTCCCACCATACTAGCATTTGTTTTAACAACTTGGTTATCAGAAGTGTAATTAATTTAGATTTAGATTAGATAATTAACTTGGCTATTTTAGATAATTTCGTCATGAGTAAGTAAACCTACATTTTTTGTCAAAAAAAGAAAAGAAATTAAACTATATTTATAATGAGGAAAGAACAAATAAGGAGATAGGTAAAGAACACTGGAAAACTTGGTAAGGAATTAAGAAGGATAGTTAATTTAGGTAATTTTTTTAAAAATACGGTGTGTCTTTTTATATTATTCTTCGTTATCTTCTTTGATAAATCATATGAAAAAGAGGGATATCGCTCTCTCTTTTCCATTTTAATTGTTGCGTTTATAGAAAGAAGAAAAAAATAATATTTAGTTGTCATTTTTAAAGTTCAATGCAATATTGATTATTCGTTTGTCAACAATGCCATTACGTATTTATCCGATTGTAAATGTGTTCTAGCTTCCTTATTGTATGCGTGTGTGTGTGTTTGGTTTGACAAATAATGATTAGAGGATGAGCATGATATATGTTAGGGTTTCAAAGGATGAAACTAACGGCTTGGTTAGAAGCATGAAGAAAGTAAAGTTGAGACCTGCAGAGAAGTTAGATCTTAATGTAAAAAGTGTGTGTTTCTTATCGTTGGTATTCACTACTCCCTCCAGTCTCAAATATAAGAAAAGATTTCTTTTTTAGGTTCATTGAATAGTTAATGTATCTGGTCTACATTGTAAAACAGATACATTAATTATTCAATGAACTTATAAAAAGAATCTTTTCTTATATTTGAGACCGGAGGGAGTACTTGGTAAAACCATCTCTGCAAATTTGAGAATCTATTTTTCTACTTTTGCTTTTGTTTCAATAACAAAATATTAGTTACATTGGTCAAATATATAATGATTAGCTTATTTGTCATAATTTTAGAGGAGAACAACACCAACTGTGCCCTATCTATTGTTGGTATTGTTGTGTTATAAAATTGTGACACTTAAGTAATTTACCCTAACCCAAATTTAACGTGTTAAACTTTATTTATCCACCGTCATACAAAATATTGTTTACACATTCAATGATTAAAACGAAATGAATGAAGCACTATGCATAGAGACCCAACAAAATAGTTTGTTTCCTTGTCACTAAGTAACCCGTTGCAATCGTTTGACATTGGAATACCTCCATCATTTGTCTCTATTAAACCATTGGAAGTTAAAATAAAAAGAAAACTGTTTGTTTTGCGATTTTTCTTCCTTATTCATCCGTTTTAAATTAACTTCGGTTAGCTGTGTATCAGTAATTGTGTTGCTTATTGTCTTTAAATTGATTTTCATTGCTTGGTCAAGTCTTCTTTGCAAATTTAAGAATATATTTTTCTTCTTTTTCTACTCAATTTTTTAATCTATTTAAAAAAAAATTGCTTTTGTTTTGGTGAAAGAACAATGATGATGTTGATCAGATATACAATGATTAGCTTACGTGTCACAAATTTATAGGAGAACAATACCCCATATACTCTTGGTGTTGTTCGTTCTCCTATACAATTGTGCCACATAAGTTATTTACCCTAACTCAAATTTTAATGAGTTAAACTCCATTTATCCATCATCATCAAAAAAACTTTGTTTATCCATTCAATGATTAAAACGAAATGATTGATGTTTTGTACATAAAGACCGGGGAAAATTGCTTACTTCCATCACTACTTAAAAAAAGTTTCTTAAAAGTTATTTTGGAGTAATAGTCATTTTAGTCACTGAATGTGTAATAAATAGTCATAATAATCCTTCAATGCATCAAAAATTTAAAATAGTCTCTAACCGTGCATTTTGTTAGTCAAAATAGTCCATGTATTAAAATGTTTTATTAATATTGTCATATCAGTCTTTCAATATACGTACGCATTGTCATATTAGTCCTTATAAGCACTTACTTATTGTCATTTCAATCTCTATATAAAAAGAGTTATTATGAGTATTGAGAGATGATTTTAGCGTCATAGACTATTTTGATTAACATAGTGCACAATCAAAGACTATTTTAAAATTTTGATACATCGATGGACTATTGTGACTGCTCATTATACATTCATGAACCAAAATGACTATTATCCTAAATTATTTTTGTTGCCTAAAAAAACATATTTTTTAATTTATTAACATGCAGAGCATAAGTTTGTGTGTTTTGTTGCATTGACGTATATAAAGACATTCCCTTCATTAAATGGAGTAGTTTGTTTCCCAGCGACGTTGTGAGGATCCTGAATTAGGAGCTTAAACTTTTGAGCTTTAATTATATATATATATAAATTATGTATATTTAAAAAAATTACATTACTCAATTTATATTGTACTAAAAAAATTACATACATATTCTATAATTGTCATATATGTGTTTCATGTTCTATAAGTGTACTAACATGTTTCAAACTCAAAACATTCAAATCTAAGACATTTCATTTTCCTCCAATATGGTTTAAATTGGTTCACAAAGTTTGTTCGATGTTCCAATGTGTGGCTTAGCAATCTGTACAACTACAAGGCTTTTAATTTGTATAGTGTGTGCCTTATTTTGCACCGTGAGTTGAGTTGGTACAAAACTTAAATATGATGTTGATTCAAATTAAATAAAAGTATAATTATTGGGCTAAATTTCAATAGGTGAGCAGCCTCTGCCCCCTGGTTTGTTGTATTACCAAATATTGGTCTTTGTCTTTCAATTATTGAGAATAAAATTCTAATGACAAGTTCACAAAATCTGTCCTCGTATATTTTTTATTTTGCATAATCTTTTGAAATATAATTTATATACATGGTTCAATTCTAAAACTATTCGTCAAATAAAATATATGGTTCAATTTGAACAAATTCAAGCAAAATATATTTACCAAAATCTAAAACAATTTAACTTATGTAAAGATTTGGTGTTTTTTCTGAACATATTTTTTCCTCTAAATTGTCCTACCTATAGCTTGACCGGAGAAAGTCTTGGTTGGGCACATACCAAACACTTCAATTTTAGGCACACACACAAGACCAGGAAAAAATTAAAGAAAAATAAAATTATAGTATATCAATTGATGTGACTAAATACTTTTTATTTAATTTTGTTAATTTTATGTGAGTATGTGCCCAAAATTGAAG
>Ga0228710_1011728_pt1 | contig 11183 bp, 9 predicted proteins | sample MedpolnodulmetaG_FD_177995 | JGI IMG/M metagenome (GOLD analysis project Ga0228710, IMG submission 177995) | Root nodule microbial communities from Medicago polymorpha collected in Santa Monica, California, United States - pink nodules | ecosystem: Host-associated > Plants > Roots > Nodule... | reverse complement strand
AAAAAAGAGAAAAAGGCCGCCACTGTTCTTCTTTACGATGAATTCAAAATGACTCAAAAGGATTTTTACTTTTTATGTTATCTTGTGTTTTCTAATTCATAGGGATTGGGAGTAATTCAATAAAACTCAACTGATGCGAACGGTTTGCATCTCTTTCAACATGTAGTCATCAACAAGCTTCTAACAGAATCAGCAGTTCAGCACCAAATTCTTAATCACAATTTCGTAAGCAAGACCTCAAGAAGATAAATTTCAAATATGACATTATAGCAATACGATCCGAAGACGATTAACAGTTTAGAAAGCCAAAACAACGAACAATAGCAGTAAACCATTGTAAAGCAGATCAGAAACAATATTCATTAATCACTAAAATAAAAAAATCCAGTATCATAATAAAGTCAGGACCGACAGTAAAACATCAGCATAAAATATAAGGGATGCGATAAAGAAATACTTCGATGAATGTACCTGTTTTCCTTTAGTGCGGTTCAAGAGCATACATATAACAATCACCCTCCATGGATCATGGAAATGATACTCTTGAAGGAGACGCTTTTTAACGAGAGGAGGTGTAGAACGTGGAGGCACCCAGTTATTATCAAGGGTTTTCCTTTTGTAAGCCTCCCTGCATCTATCAGCCTTAAGAAAAGGTTTGGTTTTTCTTTCGGTTTTCCTAGGCTTTTCAACTTTCGGTCTCTTTCGAGAGTCTTTGGAAATCTTAGGAGGAAGTTCACTCTTCTTAACACACTCTATGAGACTTGACACTTTTTCACTTTGATACATAAACTGACTTAAATCTTCAATGCTTTTCCTAGGCGTTTCAACTTTCGGTCTCTTTCGAGAGTCTTTGGAAATCTTGGGAGGAAGTTCACTGTTCTTAACACACTCTCTGAGACTTGACGCTTTTTCACTCTGATACCTAAACTGATCTAAATCTTTAATGCTCTTCGTAGAACAATTCTGAAAATAACGAGACAGGACCCTAACTTTACACTCTTCTTCGACTTTCTGAAAATAATGAGACACGACCCTCTGTGGATGTTCCACTTTACACTCTTCACTCTTTCTAAGATGATTTCCCTTACACGCATACTTGCTGAAAGGATTGTCGACATACAAGTAATGCTTACTTTCCATTCTCCCTGTGTAACAGAAAAAATTGAAGTTACAAAATAAAAAAGAAAACTAAAAAAATTACCCAACAAGTAAATAGAGGCAAGCTCAGTAGCATCGACATTTCTGATTGAAAACATGTCAGTGTCCAGCTACAATCATAACAATTACATTGAATTATATCATTTTCTCAAATTATTATCGATGCTGGTGTCGGTGCTTGATAGGGTTATACACATTATAAATAAGAAAGAAATAACACCGACATTTCTGATCGAAAACGTGTAATAACTACCTGACCTTTGTTCGTGTCCATGTACAAACATACTAATTACATTAAATAAGTTATTTCGTATCAGTGTTTGATAAATGGGTCGGAAACGAGCAAAATGGGTCGATGAGGGAAATCACTACCTGACCACCACCGGAAAGTTCCTGTCACCACCGGTCACCGAAATGCTAAGCGACCCGGAAACGAGCAAAATGGGTCGACCCGGAAATGGAGAGAGAGAGAGAGAGAGAGACAGCGAGCGCGCGCGCTGGTGATGAGAATGGGTCGGAAATGAAAAAGTGTAAAAATGAGAAATGAGCTGTGAACCTTACCTACCCTACTCACCCCATTTATTTACTTTTTTAACTTTTTTATTTTTCCCTTCAAAAAAACTTTTGGAATTTTTTATTGCTCTGTAATGTAATCTTTTTTCCCTTTCTCTCAAAAAAAAAATGTAATTTTTTTCCCTCGTTACTAAAATGAATTTTTAATAATAGCGATCAGATGAGATGACATAAATCTATTTTAATTTAACTAAGATATTGAGTTCGAATTCAATCTTAGGCATTCAGCCGTGTTAAATTTTTGTGAAGAATTTGTCGTTCATTTGAGTCCCACAAGACTCGAGGGATTAGTTTCCGTGCGGAAATACCCGGTTTACACAAAAAAAATGAACTTTTAATTTCAATTTTCACAAACCTACGTTTTAATCTTTTACTTTAAAAATAACACAATATGACCCTCTTTGTCTATAACTCTTTTGCAAAAATATGACCAAATAATGCAAAACCATTCCTTCCCTCACCACTAGTCTGCCACAACACCCACAAATTTACACATCACAAACACCAATAATTAGTAAGGTTTGCTCATCCCAATCACCATGATTTTGTCTACTACCAATAAGAGATTGAGGCGAACAATTCTATCACAACTAACCAACAAATCATAATGATGGTATAAATCATCTTACCCGATTAGCTATGGTGTAACGATAATGTGTATTCAAGGTCCTTTTGGAGCGCAAAGAATTCAACTGGGTAGACTTTAAAACTCAAAGAACTTAACAGTGATATTAGAAGTTGAACTTACGTCCTTGCAAATCAACTTCTTATTTTCTGAACGTATGTCCTTGTTGATTTATAAGCTTTTAAGAAGACAAAATTAACAACCTCATTTTTTTTGGTCAAATCTAGGTTCAAACGCCAACCTATGCATATATAATTTAATATCTACGACGACTAAGCTATCAATTTTTTCCGCTTGTTTAAAATAAGTAAGAGCGAATATGCTTTTTCGTCTTTCAATTTGTACGCATCGATCAATTTATCCCCATATTAATCGAAATAGTCAATACGTCCCTAAATTTTACAAAGTTCAATCAATTTAGTCTCTTTGTCAAGTCTCGTCGTTAACAATGCCAACATGTAACTTTAAATGTTGACGTGGAGTCTCAAGCCAACTTCTACATGTACATAGACGAATTTGATAGAAAATTTTGAACTTTTGCCCTCACGCTTAAACTTTGGTGCTAGCTAAAATTTTCTCTAAATATAATGGTCTCTACAACACCATACAGCAGCTCTAGAGAATCCAAATTCTTCTGATTGGTGAACTAAGAGGTAAAAAATGTGCCAGGAAGCTATGGGAAACTTCTGTGATGTGCTTGTATGATATTGTTGTAGATGAAATTGATGATTAACCTCTCTTTCATATTTCTTATAAACAACTACTGTAACGAGAGAATTGTCATCAATGAATTCCATTAATACCCTTGTTGTTATATTACAATTTTAGGTGCAAATGTAGCTAATTTTGTTGCATAAATGTTGCTAAATAGTGGATAATAGATCAATAAGTAAAACATTAATATATTTGATTTCTAAGATGTTAACAAGCTAAAATTGATTGATAATGAAAATAACAAATACATTGTAAAAAATCAATTTGTTGTGATTGCGAATTTGCCACTAAAATGGGTGGAGAAGTGATACCGAAAAGAAATAAAAAAAACACTAGAAAGGATCTTGATAATTTGGAGTTTGGACTTTTCGTCGGAAGATAGGTAAAATCTTCCACAAATTATTTCATCCGACAATTGAAATTCAGGTTCTCCTAAACAATTTATCTTTGGTGGAGCTCATTAATCAGGTAAGTAAAGTAGAGTCCTCTCCATCTCCATAATAAACATTTGCCTTAAATATGTTAAAGTACACGCGTCATGTAATTTGGCCTATACTCATTAACTGCTTTCATTTAATCATATACTATTATTTGCATTCATGTTGTGTAATTATCACGGTGCTTATAGCTGGATATAATTTCCAAAGATAGTTTGACCAACAAAATATCCATAGATATTGATTCTTAATATCCTTATTCATTTCAAATATTTGTTTGTCATGACAAAAAAAAACAGTTATAATGAACCACATCATCACTAAAATATACTGAACCATACAAAAAAACTTTTGATTAATCAAACCTAAATGATTCTAAATTCCATTGATTTGGACCACCTAATTTGTATTCAAATTTCTATAGTTATACTATCATTCTAGAATATTAATGATAATCATTACCGTTAATTCCATAAAAAATATCCATAGATAATGTTCATGGCAGCTATTGTTCATACGTTGCATTCTATTTGGATGTCGCGCAACACTTTAAGGTTCAGTAACGATAAAGCTAGTATTCATGTGGCGCAGGTAAAAATTGATTATTTTGTTACTATGAGTGGCAATAATTCTTCAGGTTGTTGTCTTGTCTCCGACGCGCCTTTTCTTGATTCTTTTTCGGTGTCTCCGCATCACCGCCGTCGACTTAAAGAGGTTGTTACTGTTTTTTGGAAGCCGCCTTTCCCTCCTTGGTTGAAGATTAACACGGACGGCTCTGTTGTTGGTACAAATTCAGCGTGTGGAGGCATTTCGAAGATCATTTGGACACCTTTCTTGGGACCTTCTCCTATAATTTGGGAATTAACTCGGTGTTTAATTCAGAACTGTTGGGTTATATCTATGCTTTGGAATATGCAGATTTGAATGGGTGGCAAAACATCTAGTTGGAAAGTGATTCAACTAGTGTCTTACCATTGTTTAAGATTGATTCTTTGGTTCCCATTTCCCTTCGGAATAGATCGCACAATGCGCGTCGGCTTGATGTTCAGGTTATTTCCTCGCATAATTATCGGGAAGTTAATTGTTGTACCGACAAGCTAGCAAATATGGGGCACTCCCTTCAGGGTACAGTTTGGTGGGCTGAATTGCCGCATGAGGTTCATGGGGTTTTCTTTAGGGATCGATTTGGCTTTCCTAATTTTAGATTCCCTTAGCTGCTTTGCTTTTCTTTTTCTTTTGCTTCTTGCCGAGGGGTTTGGTCTAGTCCCCCCTCTTGTAAATATCTTTTTATATTTTTTAATAAAATTTTATGAGTTTGGCGGTAGAGGATAGGAGGTTCTTCAGAGGGCCAACCTAGTTGAGATGTAGACGACTCTTCTTGATGCTTGCCCATTCTTCTGGCTTAGAAAAAAAATTAGTCATAATCATACCTATTAGCCTTGCACCAAATTGAAAGTACACATGACAACTTTTTTTTTAAGGGGCAACTTCTTTTTCATACCTATTAGCCTATTGAAAGTGCACACGACAACTTTGAAGGTGAGAAAAACACGGGGGGTTGAATTGTGTTAGCTTTTTTTCCGTTTTCTCCTACTGAAGTCACTAATCAGAAGCAGATAGAATTCAGCTTCTGATGTGATAATCATAATCTAAATGCAACGGATAAAAACAGAGAGAGAGAGAGAGAGAGAGAGAGAGAGAGAGAGAGAAGAAAGACACAAAGCAATTATACAGGTTCCTTCCACAAACCGGAAGTAGTCTTGTCCCCCTTGCACTTTCAAGGAGAGTTCACTAAAAAATGTAATATCTGATTACAACTGCTCACTGCTACAACTAGGAAGAGACTTCAAATTACTCAAGCACAACTGCAAGAGATTTCCTGTGCTCAAGAACACAATCAAGAGACTTCCTATGCTCAAGCACAACTGCAAGAAACTTCTGTTCAAACAGAATTACAAAAAATTTTGTTTGAGGTTGAACACTTGATATACAATCAGTGGTATTCACAATGCAAATCAGATACAGACTCTTAAGACTCTAGAATTTCTAAGATATGAACTTTGATAAGAAATTCTAAGTGAACTTTTGATGTGAAACAATTTCAGCAGAGTTTTGTCACTAATAAAATTGTTGTATGAGTCTTGAGTTTCCAAACAGCAGGTCTTCACTCCTTTATATGAAGGTGTGAAAGATACGTTGGAAATTGCCAGCACATCAGATAGAGTCGTTTGAAGCTTGATCAGATCACCAATGATCTTTTGCCTGATTTGGTTATTGTCCTATGAAGGATCAATTCCAAATCCATTCCAAGTCTGGAGGAACACCGTTGCAGGCGCAGCTGTTGTTCTTGTACTTGCAGACACAAAAACAAAGTAGTGGAGATAGTGGTTGTACACTTCGTACAAATGTCCTTTTTCAATGCTCTCAACTGAATAAGCATCCAATGTCTTCAAATCCATTTGAAAAATCTGCTGTTTCACTCTTCCGGTCTTCTGCAATGATGGGCGTAATTCAATCTTCATTTGAACAACATTTGAAGTTCTTCCGTCTTCCAGCTTCTGATGATCTTCAAAACCTCTGATGACGTCAGCTTCTGCTGAATTGCTTCTGAAGAGGTGCTTCTGATGACGTCAGCTTCTTCAGAGCCGCTTGTCTTCAAAACCTCTTTCTTCAAATGCTTCAAGCTTCCTTCTTGTTGATTCCATTGCTCTCATTTGTTCTATCAGAATCTATGCTTCAAAGATACACTAAATTTTTGTCTATGGTCCTGCATACTTGAACAAATATTAGCATATCCAATTGACACTTTTAATATCTTGTTATCATCAAAACTCAAAGGTAATGTTAAACACATTTTGTTCCAACAAACTTCTTTTTCATTTTTTTTTTTAAGGGGCAACTTCTTTTTCATACAAGCCTTAATTGCTGGCTATAAATCCTAATTGAAAGGTACATGATCAAACCCTTTATTGGAATAGGGAGTAACATTCATAAAAGGAATATCTCAATGAATTTGCATTACCTTCAACACAATTAATTGATTTGCCCTTAATTTCTACCAATTAATCACACGCCAAATTAATTATAAAAGGCTTATCACACGCCAAATTAATTATAAAAGGCTTATCACACAAGATAAAAGAAGCATATTCGTTACTCTCAATCATAAATATTTCTGAGTTAATTAATATGATTTAATTCTTTTAGTATAAATATTGCTTCTTCACCATTTTCACATCACTCTCAAATTTCACTATTTTTCTCAAAACCTCTCTTTAGGTTTATTCAAACATTTTCATTATTCTAAATTTTCTTTTCTTTTCCATGGATTCAATTGATGAGATTAATCCAAAAATTGATTCTTTTCCATGGATTTAATTTCTCAAAATCCCTCTTTTTGTTGTTCAACTTTGGTTTGTTCACAATGTATCACATGAAAACCTTCAAAGCATCAATACGTCTAACTAATGTTTTGTTATTTTTTGACAAAACTAATGTCTTGTTATTGTTTTCAATTTTTTAGTTCATATATTTACATAATTGTTTATTTTAATTGATTTTATATTTCAAACTCTATTTATTTATTTATTCAAATTTAATTATGTCAAATCAATTGCTTTTTTTCATCTGTTTTGGAGTTGTCATATTTACTATTTGTCGATTCATTCATTTGTGTTGTACTCTCTTTTTTAGGCTATTTATGTTGTACATTTTTTAAAGAATTTATGTTGTACTCTCATTTGCGTTCTATACGTGTTGCATTCAGTGTCAGTTTTCAATTTTCATCAGATATAGTTTTTAGGGTTAATACCGCCTTTTGTCTCTGTAATATGAGCGAATTCCTGTTTTGGTCCGTATTAAAAAATTAGATTATGTCCCTGTAATTTCAGATTCTTCCACTTTGAGTCCCTTACTTAAACTTGTCAGCAGAATCTGCTGACGTGTCCAGTTGACTGTGTAATTATTTTAATTTTTAATTTTTTTTAAACAAGGAATCAGATGCCACTTGGATTTTTCTTTTAAACCATTTATTTTAAAGATTAAAATCTGAAAATAACACAAAAAAATAAATTAAAAACAAAACAAATAAAAGGAAATTACTCTTCTTGTTCCTCAACTAATTTTATTCACCTTCTTCCTTTCTCGTTTCCCTCATCTTCATCATCTTCATAAACGTTCATCCGCCCAAGAGTTTCAAGGAAAAATAAAAGATTATATTTCGAATTTGGAAGGGAAGAAAATTAGGGTTTAGAATCAAAAGTTTGGGACTTTTGATATTGAATGTTGAGTACGATGGTGTTGGCGACGAGGATGGTGGCAGTGACAAATTAAGGAGGGTGTCGTGGTGGTGGTGATTGACTGATGAGGGAGAGGTGAAGGTGGATGGAGATGAGGAAGAGGAACAATGACATGAGATGAGAAGAAGAATGTTGAAATTCTTGAATTTATGTTTTTGAGAAGAATCATTGAAGCTATATTTGAAAGTTGTGTAGATATGAAGATCTTTTAGGTTTTGGTGATTCCTGATCGGAATCCCACCGAACCGCACCGGTTGTTCTCCTCTGCTCTCTCTTTCTTTTTGTTGAACGTATGGGTTGATACATTTGGGAAAACACAGTTGTGTTAATGCTTGTGGGCGTTAAAAAGATTAGTTTACGTTATTTCCAAAACTTTGAACCCTACAAATAATATTCAGAGAGTGTGGTGTCTTTCTGTTATCTTCACAGCTGAGGCCATGCCCTTCGACAGGTAGGCTGAGTTGGCCACACCACTGGGTCCCCCATCTGTTGCGATGGCTCCCCTCCTCTTCAAATCGTGATCATGATTTCCTTTGCACAGGCGTTGACAACATCATCTATTGTTTCCTCTAATGACAACTTGTCGCAACCATTAATTAGAGGTGAGTCTGTAAGCATCAAAATTTCACAAGACATGTATGAAAAAGGAATGGCGGTTTGTAAGCGTAACCTACGGGGTCGACTGGTTCTGAATAAGGGAGACAAACGTTATACAACAAAAGACATTCATCTGAAACTCCAAAATCAATGGAAGACGACATGAGCATGGAACATGTTGTCGTTAGGGAAGGGATACTATGAATTTACTTTTTCCTCTGAAACTGATTTACGTACGGTATGGACAGTATGAACGGTAAATCTGAAACCAGGTGTCTTATGACTGTTTGAATGGACCAGAGATTTTAATATGCATACACAACGTAACACACATGCTCGAGTGTAGATTAGATTGTTGGAACTGCCTCATGAGTATTGGATGGATAGGACGCTCCGGGAAATTGCTATTGTTGTAGGCACACCGCTTCTTATTGATAATGCGACGTCTATGCGCATTTATGGTCATTATGCTCGCATACTAGTGGACATGGATTTTTCGCGCAAGCTTTTTCATGAAATCACAGTTGAAAAGGAAGGTTGCGCTTTTAACGTGGAGGTGGCCTATGAATGGCTTCCGGAATTCTGTACACATTGTAAAAACATCGGTCTCGATGTTACCGCTTGTAGGTGGTTGTATCCCCATAAGGGCAGTAATGCAAACAAATAAATAATTGTTCAGGGCAAGAAACCAGTTCCAACAAACAAGCAAAATTGGGTTCCTATTAAAGACAACCCTTCGGGTATAGGATCCTCTCTTGCTTTTGAAGACCCCAACAAAATTTTGTCTCAGTACCTACTGTAGTAAAGGCGCAAACATGATAAAAATGTGGGTTAACATTGATTTCATATTAGACTAAGATCAACCACAAAAATGAGGTTGAAATCACATGTTCATCCAAGTCTTAATGACATTAGGTATATGAGTCACCTCACTTATATATTGCTCAACATCAATTCTTGCATACAATTTAAAATTTTAACTCACACTCAACACTCCCGCTCCTTCATAATAATGAACCGGGATATGATACCATCATTGAGCCTTATGGGCTATGAAAGACATGTGTGGATCGACTACATGGTGAAATAGCAACCAGACAAGTGAGAGTGATACCACATATTCGTCTAATATTATAAGGTTTAACCGTATAAGTTTTTCACTTATTTGTTGTTCAACCTCCACTATTTTATCTAATGTTGAGTTTTAAGCCTTTAACTAACACATTTCTGAAAGATGCCTTTAACTTTAACCGACACTTAATACATCAAAATATTATATCCCCTAAGTATAAAGAAATTCTAGCCCGTCCTTAGCACAAGTGTCCATACTAGTTAACCAAGTAAGCAAAGTTTGAGTAACAATTGTTCCACCCAAAAATTGAACTCAAATTCCCATGAAGAATTTCTCTTAGATGGAAATCATTAACCACTTGAGTTTATTTAAAACTAATTGATTTAATAAATTAAGATTAAGATATCAAAGAGTTATTGTATCAATTAATCAAAGAACAAAAAAGTTAGCGGTACTTTTGTCAAAGAATCACAAGATCTGTGTAAATAGTAAAGTTAGTTATATATCTAGGTTAAACATCACGATATCCTTTAAGTTGAGTTGGTCTTTTTAAGTTTTACTTTTTTTAATAATTTGATCATTTAAGTCATTTTTTTTTGAAGAAGCTAAATAATCCATGCAAATTGACATCGAGTAGAATCGAACATAAAATCTTAAGGAAGAGTATACTCCAGTTCTTGATCATTTAAGTCATAATTTGTGAAGTTACCCATTTTCTTTATGCCGCTATTTATTTCTTTTTAGAGTAGCAAATTTTTTCTCCCCGTGAGTTTAACTCAGGTGACAACAAAGACAATACATAATATATGCAAGGTCTGAGGTTCGAACCCCGGACACCACAAAAAAAAGCAGCAATTTTTTTTTTAACAAAAGCAAAATTATGTAGATTAACTAAAACAAATAAATGTACATATGACCAACAATTAAAATAGGACTAATCAGATATTCACATTTAGTTTTTTAAATATAAAATTAAAATAAAAAATTAGTATTTTTTATAAGTGACTTGGCGTTGTTGCGGTCATCCCTTATAATGTGCCGGGCCATTTTAATCAATTTAGTTATAGCGGTGATGTTTTTAAGGTGCGCCGTTCGATCATTCAGGTCATTTGGTTTGCTTCAGTTTGGGAAATTTGGAAGGAAAGAAATAACATGAGCTTCACCGATAAAGAATGCTCAGTAATACAGGTTGTCGACAAGATTAAGTCTCTTGCTTTTAGGTGGTTGAAGGGGAAATTTCCTACTCTTCCCTTCAATTACCATGGTTGGTGGCTTAGTCCTTTCACCATGTTGGGCATAAGTTAATAGTTATTTCTTTCTTGTTTTGTTTTTTGTACATGATTTATCTGTAAATACTTTTGTTCACTTTGTTGTCTTCTCCTTAGTACACCTTGTGCTAGGAAAGACACTTTTTTGTTGGTAATATATTCCTTTTTTGCCTTTAAAAAAAATTAGTATTTTTTTCATTTCACACATATTAAGAAAAAATGTACATTATCCGGTCATTATTATAAGCAAAAATTCACTTTATAGGTTCATTCTATATATGATGTATCATACATCATTTATGTGGTATATTTAATAGACCACATACATAATTTATTGAATGAATCTAAGAAGTAGGTGTATAAGTGAGATATATATATATATATATATATATATATATATATATATATATATATATATATATTTTTGTGTGTGTGTTTATT
>Ga0228710_1011726_pt1 | contig 11186 bp, 6 predicted proteins | sample MedpolnodulmetaG_FD_177995 | JGI IMG/M metagenome (GOLD analysis project Ga0228710, IMG submission 177995) | Root nodule microbial communities from Medicago polymorpha collected in Santa Monica, California, United States - pink nodules | ecosystem: Host-associated > Plants > Roots > Nodule... | reverse complement strand
ATTGTAATTTTTTTTTTTTTTTTTTGTGTAAACTTGGTATCTCATCTAAGCCCTCTTGGATAATTTGGTAGGGATTTTATGTTAGTCTAAGTTTAGTCAATTTTTTTTAATGGTGTCTAAGCTTCGCATAAAAATGATGGGTATGAAATTTATTTCAGTCTAAGCTTCGTCTAAGTCCTATGTTTCTTTTTTTATAAGCCATATATAATATTATTCTTAAAGTTCTTCAAAGAAAATTATTCTAAAAGTTTTTTTGTGTGAATAGATTATTCTATAAGTTATTCATGCATTAGGATAACAATGAAATGTCTCGAGAGAACATAATATCAACAAAAGTTTTTCCTGATCTTAAGAGAACTTAATATTATTCTAAAAAGTTTTTTCTTGTGAATATATTATTCTTTAAGTTATTCTCATTTTTTATCACTATAATTTTTTTTGGTTGCTGAAAATGCTAATTAGAGTCGACCTTTAAACCATATTTTAAATTTCCATAATAGATTGACCCATGTTTCAAATAAGTTTCAAGAGTTATGGAACATAATTTCACGTTCTCACCAGAGAATGGCCTAATAGTTAGTCTTTCAATTCATTTTGGATATGCATATGAAGGTCAAATTTCAAGCTTGATAGATTTTTTTTTACCGATCTCGCAACACCCCTCAAGACCACCTCTAGTCTAAATAAATGTTTTTATAGAATGGGTAATCATATATGATACATGTGCCTGAGTTGTTGGCTAAAATATGATACTCGCACTTGCCTCATATTCGCGTGGGTATTCCCTAAGTGAGTAATCTATAAATTTTGTTGCACTCGTGAATATTTTAAGATATCCATGTATAATATTTATTATTTTGACAAAAATAAAACGATATTTATTCATTCAAATTGATAAATTGCATCATTCAAAACTACTAAAAATGTAAATGATGAGTCTGCAAACAAAATCACAACATCTAATGACAAAATACCTACATATAATATGATAAAATTAAAGTGACCATAATATCCATGAATATTATATATATATATATATATATATATATATATATCGATACATGAATACCTAATTACCTTTAGTTTCTTCATTTTTTTAAAGACACAACAAATTAACACATAATAATATCGATACATTTCATTCCATTTAACAAGAATTTATCAGATTCATTTCCATCTTTTTACCAAAACATAATCATGTCATACATTTCATTTTTAACCAAAAAAAGTTCATCGCATTCTAACAAAATCATAAAATATTCTTTCTAGCTCCTATAATAATAGCAAAATTCCTTGTTTCAACAACCCCATGTTCAACAAAAGTATAAACAAAGTACTAGGTTTTTTTTTTACAAGGCTAGCTTTTATATTTAACTAAAAATATTTAAGTACTTTTTCTAATTTACTGAGGAGTACAAATACCCGCATATATACGGCCCACGGGTACAATTTAATTGACATATGTACCGAAAAAGTAATCGATAGTTAAAACATTCATTTATTTTATCCGTGGATTTCCGTTAAACTATCTTACCCATAACGAATTTTATCCGCATATACAAGTATTTTTGCCCTCCTTACATGGGAGGTAGCCGCCATGGTAGAATATAAGGAAATACTTGGACACATGATTGAGAGGCACTAAATAAGGCAACATTTTTCCTATCAATAAGAATCAGATTCGACCCACTTACTCATCTATCATTATTTTCGCAAAATTCTTTGTCTAAAGAAAAGTCCACAATAGTAATTAAGGAGAGTGAGGACAAGGGTTTGCTTATAGTCTTCACTAGGTCTTCTTGTACTATTCATACCTATCAAAGGCTTTTAATTCCACCAACTTTTTCTGTTGCCCTCTAGCTAGTTCACGACAAAGAAATGGGAAGACCATACCACTTGTGGTCCTAATACATTCTCTCACACTATTCACTCTTTTGTGATGTTTCACTATTTATATTTATATATAAGAATAGTTTTATGGTCTTGTTCTCCTCCTCATATGAATAGTTTGAGTTTCCTCCACATTTATAACCTTGTTTTTAGATCTCTCTGGCCTTTTTCCTTGAAACTATGGAGACAAGAAGGACAGAGGGAAAAAGAAGTTTGAAGTACAAAGAGGATCGTGAGGAGGAAGAAGAGGAAGAGGATACGGATTTTGAAGAGGAAGAGGATGGTAGAAGGAAGAGGGTAGTGACAGATCTCTATAGCAAGAGAAGTTCCAAAAAAGCTGGAAGCTCAAATATTCCACCTTGTTGTCAAGTGGAGAATTGTGATGCTGATCTTAGTGAAGCTAAGCAATATCACCGGAGACATAAGGTTTGTGAGTATCATGCCAAAGCACCTGCCGTACACATTGCAGGGTTGCAGCAAAGGTTTTGTCAGCAATGTAGCAGGTTGATAATATAAACCCTAATCTCTTTTAAGTAAATTTAGAATTTTGTGATTTTAATATATTTTTTTGTTTAATTAAGGTTAATTATTGCTAGATGTGAAATATTCTTATTGAGGGATTTGATTACTGTTTACACTTTTGTCTAAAAAAATAATTCCAGGGAAATGTTTTTCAAACAAAAAAAATAGACACATATACCCCAAATAGTGATACAATTTTCATTTTTTAAATATTTTTTTCCCTTTTCTTTTGCCAACATCAACACTTATGTTTGCTGTATTGATGTTTGAATACAGTATCCGTTTTTGTGTTTAAACAACAGAACTCAAAAACTAATGTCAAGTACTAGTATTTTTTATGATTGGAGGTGGAGACATACTTCTTGGAATCTTTGCTTGTATTTTAATTTGTTTTAAGCCAAGACTTTTCCTCTGCTTATTTTAGTTCCAAGTACATATATTTTGTTAGTATTTCCATAATTTTTCTTTTCGATTTTTACTACTACCAAACACTTTGAACAGTAATAAACTGTTCTATCTGTGACTTAATTAAAATGATTTCGTTTTTAGAAAAGAGTAAGCTACCTACCTAATTTGGGTTTCAAGTAGCTGATCACTGTGCACGGATGGATTATATTTTAGGGGATATATAAATGTTTGACCATAACTGTGTGCTTTTGATCTACATCAAATCTTTATTATGGAGCAGTTTGTTGTTGGGGGTCTAAAATGAAAATTTTGATGTAACCGTTTATATGTCAGATATTTAGGTTTAAATAAAACAGATTTTATAAAATATGTTCAATCATTATGAATCATTAGCGAAAACAAATAAAACATTGAATATAATTATGATTGGATCTAAAAAACATTGTACACGATTATGATCGGATCTACAACATGTTTGATTTATCAAGCTTTGATGACAACCATCTTTCAACAATAATGAAACAGAGAGAAGTGATGATCTGAAACACACAACATAGAGTTAACGGCGGCTGATTTTGTTCTTACTCAACCGATACATTTATGTCTCAAGTTCTCTTCAGATGGGGAGAACATGATTTATTATTGTACGGTGTATTGAAGACTACAACCTCTTTTGTATTAGATGACCATTAGGGTTTCCCATTATTCCGTTAATGGGTCATCCAGACAATCACTTGTAGTGAGTCTATATTAACTAATTAAACATTTAATTAATTATCTAATTAGAAAACTAATAGCCTTATTATTTAATTTGATCAATAATCAACTCACAATTGATAAATTACTAATATAATTATTATTACAATATTTGCTCACTATCAGAATATAATTAAATAATAAAATATTTCAACATTATATTGCACTCAAACAATTTTTTTATATTAAAAAAAGGAAGAAAGATTTAGCAACTCCCAAATTGAAAATCTTGGGTATAAATATTTCTCAACACTACCCTGGTAAATTCGCAAAACTAATATGAGTATTAGAAAAGAAAAAAAAAAGGAAAAAAATTAGAATGAATAAATAAGAAGCCAGTGTGTCAATAATTCTATCCCTAAAGTTAGTGATGAACCTATTTTTTCCATTTCTAATTTTAGTCACTAATTGGGTTTGTCTAACAACATTGCACATGTTAGAGTAACAAAAACGGGAAACCTTTTATTGAAAGACACAAATTATTTATGAAAAAGATACAAACTTAATATTAATATACAAGTTTCAATGTAAATTTACCAATTTAAACTTCTTAACATGTGCAAATTTGCACATGTTAGAAAAACCCTTTGAAATTTTTTAATAAGTTTTCTTAGGACATTACTTAAGTATCCAAAGGTAGTAACTTTTATATTGAAAGTTGTGTATTTATGACTTTAACATGTGTTTGACTTGTATTTTTTAGACAAAATTTCTTTTTATGGGTTCTTTAGATAATACACTTAAGACACTTGTTAGCAAAACTCATTATATTTTTAACGTAAATTAAGCATAATGCCTTATCGTAAACCACTATTTCAATTTTTTTTTATCATAAACCATACTATAACATTCTTGACCAAGGTCCCATTTTTGCTGATTTTTTATTTTCTCCTTCGAAATTTTAAAATAAAATATAGTTTTGATCAGTTATAAGTTTTAGTTATGAATCTCATTTATGATTTGAATTTCTGTTATTATTTTTAGTAGTTGATGTACTCTTTATTTCTTTTTAGTGTGAATTCACCTAATGCAAATTTTTTATAATTTATTTAATTAATTATAGTTTTAATAATAGTGGTTGAGAGTGATGGTTATTTGAGGTGGAAGTGTGGCTGTTGGAGCGATGATCGGTGGACAGGTGGCTGCAACGGTCGGGAGTGATCAATGAAAAAGTTTATGTAACGGTTAAATGTGGTTGGAGTAGTGATCAACAGTGGTCATAGTAGTGTTTGGTGGATATGTAGTCGCAACCTTAGAGTGGTGATCAAAGTGGTTGGTGTGAGGTTTGATGCTGGTCGAAGTGGTGCATGATAGACGAACATGTAGCCACAACGATCAGAGGCGATAAAGTGGTGGTCGACAGTGGGTAGAGCTGTGCTCGATGGTAGTTGAAGTGGTGCTTAGGATCCACCAGCGATGTTGTGTTAATTTAGGTTTTTAAAAAAAGAATCATAAACACTATTTTTGTGGTTTAATTTTGCGATTCAAGTGAAAATTATTTTTAAATTAAGTAAAAAATAACATATTTAACCCTATTTTTGTTGAATCATGAGGGAAGTTCGGACATGCAGATTGGGTTAAGAGCAACCGTTCAAGTGAATTAGACACCACATTTTTATTTACAATTTTAAGACATTGAGTTTAGAAGTCCTTTCACTTGTATATTGATCAACACTCATGTTTTCATCGAACATAAAACTTCTCCCTCACACTTACCATACAATACGACATGTTTTGTTTTTAAGTTTAAGTCCCAAAAATCAGCAATTAAGAACCACCCAGAAAAACTCATAAGGTATTTTTTTTTTGTCAAATAATATAGTAGTTAGAAGTTGTCTCATCTGATTAAGTAGGGAATTTAGAGTGCGAACTCCAACCCTTACATATTACAATGTCCATATCAACTTAAGTATGCTTAGATGAACACCTCTAAGATAATTTACTAATTGAGATATTAGTTGAAATCCTATAAGCTTCAAAACATTGAGTTGAATTTGTTGTTTGGGGAAGAAACACGGTAGGTAGCTGATGTGAAAAGAAAACCATCAGTTTGATTCCCCACTAACATAATATATCAAATAACATTTGTCTTTGTAAAAAAAAAATCAAATAACATTTGTCAGTTTAATCTCTAAATAAAAAAATTTTGTCAGTTGAAAAGTATAAATCACGAAGACACATACGAGGGGATAGTAACCAAAAAAAAAAAAGAGTAGTGCTATTCATCTATAGGGATTCTATCCCGAACTGTTCCCGAAAAGCAATTGGCCAATAAAATAAGCTGCTGAGCGGTAAACATGGGAGATCAATGGGTGTAATTTATGAAATATACAAAGTAATTAGGCACTCGTGATTTTGTCGTGATGCATTCTCTCGGGACAAACAACAATTTCAAAAAAAAAAAAAACAAGGGGATTGATTTATTCCGATTACTTTTTTATCATGTACATATATTTGGAGTTCCGGTTGATTCAATTTAATCCCGACAAAAAATAATACATATATATTTCCTTTTTTTTTTGAGCAAACACATACTATTTCCTGACATTTTCATACTAGGAATTAATTAACCTTTATGCTATAACGAGTCAATGACTGATTTTTTTATGTAAAAATAAAAATTAGGTCATGAAAAAGTTGTGAGAGATCGAATTGAATCTCTTGACTTTTTTTTGAATAACAAATGTTTTTTTATTAATTATTGAATGTCAGATTAGTAGTTAATTTGTGAGATTAGCTTTTTTCAATACCTCCAACTCCTTATTCTTTATACCATATATGGGGCCGTCTAATTAATATCGAATGATATATAGACAAATAGACAATATTGATGCGTGATTTGGTTCCTTATTCATCTTCATCAACACAAGACGTACGATAAAATAAAATTGTTTGTTCCCCATAGTGAAAAAAGTTAACTCAAATTTGAAGACAACTTTGTTGATGAAACTTGTATCTGTTGAATATTTTGTTTCAGATTCCATGGACTATCTGAATTTGATGACTCAAAAAGAAGTTGCAGAAGGCGTTTGGCTGGGCATAATGAGAGGCGTCGCAAAAGTGCAATTGACTATCAAGGAGAATGAATGATTTCAGACATTAATAAGGAACATGGTTGAAACAAAATCTCAGGTTCAAGCCCTTCGTATGTTGCTGGTCTCTAAGGATAGATTAATGCTCTCTATCTTCTGTCAATCTTTTATCTATGTATGCAACGATTTCTGTTTGCTGCTAGTTACATCTATGTCATGTAATATTTAAGTTTCACCTAGACTAGTCATCATTAAAATCATGCATGAACACATTGACATTTGAAAGTTTTTGTTTCCTTTGCTTTCTTCAATTTGTTAGAATTACTTCCTCCGAAATCCAAGGGACATTTTTTCCAATACTATTGCTAAAATGTCCAAATACTTGATCGATTATTATAAGTTTCTCTAATATATGCATGGACGGAGTTGGACCTCCTAAAAAGTATTCAAGGCCATTATCATTTTTAGTAAAATACACAGTAATTTATAGTAAAAAATGGGAAGGAGACATAAAATAGATAGTAATTTATAATAAAAATCCACATGATGTGGTGTCGCCATGACTTGAGACCTTAGAGTGTGATCCTCTCAAGTTCAATTCTTTTTGGGGTTAATTTCGGCGGACAAGTTTGACTCCTTCAAACAAAAAAAAAGCTTACTAAAAATAGTCTCATAAGTGAAGCTCAATTGATAGTTACCATGATATATTATGCACATGGGTCAGGGTACGAATTTCAGATTCTCCACTTCTTCATTGTGTGAGTTCTAACCACTTAATTACTTGGAAAAAAAAGTTTACTACAAATAGTAAGAGTGTTATAAAGGATCCTACTATTTTGGAACCATACTCATTCTTTTTGTGTTGATTCATTAGGATTTCTTCTCATTATTATCTATTTGTTTTCTTTAAATTTAAGTTCATCTACTATGACATAAAAAACACACACATATATATCATAGTAAATTAAAAACACTTTGATCAAAAAATAATAAAAACACTTACTTTTAGAATATACTATATTATAAAGATAAAAAAAAAATGAGAGATACGCTTCTTTGTTTTTGAGGAAAGACATAATACAAATTAAAATGTAAATTGAAGTGACATTTGGTCGTGTTAAATATATATATAATCAATAACATAAAGTAAAATATCATAAAAAATTGGCAGGTGCAGTGGTTATGCTTAGCACCTCAGTTAGTTGGCAGCCTGCACGCCAGTTCGATTCCCATTGGGTGTAGTTTTCCCATTTTTTAATATATAAATTTATTAAAAAAAGCTATAACCCGGTTGACCCAAAAAACCGCCGGTTCGCCGGTTTTATGCGAGTTTTTCCGGTTCACGTCAGTTCATACCGGTTTGATAGCATGACCGATCCAAACTGTCAACCGAACCGGTCACCCCACCAGTTCACGGTTGAACCGGCCGGTCCGGTTTTCAAAACTATGCATTTAAGTGTGTTTTGAATTTTGCCCCTTGAAAAAAAATCTTAAATTTTCTCTACACAACTTAAGATCCCATCATAATTAGTCCACAAGATCTCCACGTCACATTTATCACTTATCAAGAGAAGATGAACATTGTCACGCAACATTGAGTTGCCATGTCATCGATACATCAACATATAATGGGTGACTGCCACGTGGTGAGGTGGTAGAGACGAAAAATTAAACCAAATATAATTATAGGAATATAAAAAAAACAGTCAAAATTACAAGGAAACAAAAACAGAGATTATAAAAATTTAAAAAAAAACCTTAATTTTAATTTAAAACCTTAACTATTGGTTATGCAAGTTTATTTTATCACCGTAAGATAATAATTTTTGGTCCATCTTCTCTTTTATCCGTATAAAGCTTATATTTAAGTTACTTTTTTAAAGTTAAATATAAGTTGTGTGGAACTATAGGTAGGGGATAAGCATGACTTTATCTTAGGTTACATTCACAATCCATCAATCCTCAATTCTGTCAGAGTGTAGACATTTTTGTCTTCATAATAGGTTGGTTGTACTAGTCCATAATTCACCAAACGTCAAGTTTGTCAAGATGTAAATATTTTTATCTTCATAGTCGTTCGGTTGTATCAGTCCACAGTCCACCTTAAATCTTCCCACGTCAAATGTTACCTTCGTTGAGTGTTTTTCCGTTGGTTACAACATTCATTACCTTTATTACGTGTCGGCAAGTGGTTAAAATATTCTTCCTTCTTCCATTGATCAAAATTTTGGTTATCATTATTGATGGTAGCAATTTGTTGGGGAGATATTTCTCTACTTGTTATTTTCATCCTCCTTTATTTGTTCACTAATTTACTTTGAGTATGAGTTCTTTCTCTTACTATATACTATCATGGTTCATACTTAGATCTTTTGGACATTTTCTCCTTAACATTCGTGGCTTGAAAATGTATAAGGATCTGAAATTAAAGTGGATGCCTGCTATCATTGATCTTCCTTACAAGGTCTTGAAATTGTTTCCTTCCCACCTTATTGTTCTATTTTGACTTTGAAAGCTACCACAATGCTCCTTTTCTGCCTTTAGCATTACACATATCTTTATTATCTCATCCCTATTGAATATTAAAGCAAACAATAAGAACATCTTGTTGCTCTCAAATCATTCATTATATAGCTTACCAGAGGTTATCATCTCACTTCCAAAATCGTAACATACCACATTCAACCTATTTGTTGCACCTCCATGGTCCACTTTCAGGTTCAGTCCAAGAGGTACAATCCTCATGCAACACTCTGGTAGTAGCTGAACACCCAAATAACAACAAGAATTGCACCAACACATATGGTACAAATGAAATCAAAGTTAACAGCAACAAAAGTGAGTTGTCACTGGTATTCAAATGTGTCTAAATGTGGGCATGAGTTTGTATATTAGTAAAAAAAAGTCCAAAACATATAAAATTAAAAGCATGAATAGCATAATTTTTTTTTTTTTGAAGGAACATGAATAGCATAAAATTAAATCTAATAATAATAAAATAGGCAATACGATTGTTATTTTTTGTTTTTGTTTTTTTGGTTACCGCATGTTAAGTTTGAAGTAACTTAATTATCACTGGGATCAGTATTTTTGTATCATAAACATCAACTGGAAAATAATAAATTGAGATCGATCTACATAATATTAATTAGAGGGTTTAGTTAGGAAAAAATATCAATTAAAACTACATTGAAAATTGAAAGTGGCCTTCTTTTTTAAACTTTTTAAAAAATGTGACTGTTATTACATGATAAAGAGAGTATAATTTATTTTATTAAGCTTCTATCTTTTTGAGATGTGAAATCATTTAAATTAAATTTTTATCTTCTTGTTCTTGATTGAAATTGAAATTAAGATTGATAACATTTTCAACATCATCTGCAGGTGACTGTTCTATAACTTTTTAATTAATTGAACTTGTTTCTCAATAATTTTTATGAATAGTAGCAAATTTATCAAGAGAGCCACATTGAAATTGAAATAAATTTTCGTCTTTTTTTCTTTGATTTCGATAACTTGGTTCATACTTTCTCTTTGACATTTTCTTACAATACAAAGTATAAGAATAAATTTAAATGATGAAAAACAGTAAATAAATATAAATGAAATAATTTTAAAAATGAAATAAAATAGATGAAATGGTAGAACTTGGAATTAAAAATTTGCACGTTGATAGTATGTACCACAAGTCTGCAACAATTGGATATCTACTATTGCTTCAAGAAATTGCGTTAAGTGTTCAAAAGAATGTGAAGATGAGGAGAAAATGAGGGGAAAAAATGAAAGTAATAGTAAAAAAGATGAAGCAAAAATGTTTTTATTTTATTTTATATATAGAGTCATTAAAATTGATGTAAAAAAAAAAAAAGATATAAAAATTGAAAATTTTATGAGACCTCAAGCATATGACCTTGCATTATACATGACCTTATTTGTATCCTACTAAAGCTTAGTCTGTGACTCAAAGAAGTAGTTGTTGATGTTTTGTCCAAAGGACATAGCAGATATTTCTCTCTCACCATATCATCTTTTATTTTAAATAGGCTTAAATGCTCTTTTGGTCCCTTAAGTATTTATTTGGTATCGCTTTCGTCCCTTAACTAAAAAAAAGACCGTTTGAGTACTTTATCTTTATCTCCGTGACCTATTTTGGTCCCTTCTGTTAAAAAAATCAAAAAAACGTTAGGGTTTGTATTATTCATCTTCTTCCTTCTCCTTCCATCTCCTTCCATCCTCTTCTTCATGATCTTCATCATCAACAACATACCAATCCAGAAAAAAAAAATCTTTTTCAACATCTTCATCAAATCTATAAACATAATCAATTTCATAACTCAATCAATAACCAATTTTTCCATTTAAAAACATCCCTTTCAATCTAAACAACACAATAAGAACAACAAACAAACTCAGGAACCTTCATCATCATCATCTCTTCCATCACTATTTTATGCAAAGAAAAAAAACCTCATTTTCAACTCCAATCTAAATCTTTATCATCATCATCACCAATCCTTCACAAAAACCCATTTTCGGATCTAAACCCATTATCATCAATCTTTCAAAAAAAACTAACCC
>Ga0228710_1011725_pt1 | contig 11186 bp, 7 predicted proteins | sample MedpolnodulmetaG_FD_177995 | JGI IMG/M metagenome (GOLD analysis project Ga0228710, IMG submission 177995) | Root nodule microbial communities from Medicago polymorpha collected in Santa Monica, California, United States - pink nodules | ecosystem: Host-associated > Plants > Roots > Nodule... | reverse complement strand
CACCTATTTTAGTGTAAAAGTGGGGTTACAAATACATATAGCACACTAGTTTATTAGAAAAAACAGGTACAATATGTTGTTTTTATACCCAATAAAAAATAGGTGTCGTGTCTCAAACTTACAACACCCGATGATATAACCCCGGCAAAAAACAGGTCTTAAATCTCAAAAAAAACAGGTTTTGTATCCCTGATTTGCACTAGTGAGATCATGGATCATTCTACCATAGACTTGAAGAAATTTTAGAGGCCAATTACAATACAACAACACATACACTTTTAGAGAACTTTTAGGCTGTAATGAGAAGTTAGGCACGTAGTCTCAAATCATCCTATTTTTTTACACTTTCAATATGAAGTTTCCAATACATTACCATAACTTAAAAAGCTATGATTCTTTATTACAAAACTCAAACACATATATTTTCCTTCAATATATATATATATACCACAAACTTATAAATTTGTTATCCCGTGATCAACCCAAAACTTAATGCTTAATGAAGTTTGTTATTGGCCTAGTAGCCGACATATACTCGAATAAAATTACATACAAAAAAGGGAAATATGATGACCCGAGTTCAAACCTGAAATTCGACATAAAACACCTTTACAACCAAACCATTAAGCTATACTAATTAAATGGTCGAAAAAAGTCTTTTTAATATAAACAAATAAACTATTTGAGAAAAACACTTAGTCCATTTCATTTGAGTCTTAATTTACAATTTTTACTGTTTTAAAAGTTTGTTCTATAGTTGTTGTAAAGAATAAAAGTGTCAAACTTGTACCAAAATAAAAAATAAAAAGTGTCAAATGATAAATTTTTTAAAATTAATTATGCTAATTTTTAGCAAATAGATTTATTTGAAATAGCTGATGATATATTATTTGATAGCTAAATACGCAAATGCACTTATTCATTCAAATAAAATAAAGTTTTTGGGATAGTCAAGGCTACCCTATTCACCCAAAAGCTTCTGCTGCTTATATCAAAGAAAATTATTGAAATGAAAAAGTCTCATCTGTTTATTTATACTTTATTTATAAGAAAAAGTTGACTTTTTAGATTCATTGTGTAATTAATGTATCTTGTGTGGAATATAAAACAAATATATTAACTATGCAATGAATCAAAAAAGTCAAATATTTCTTAAAAATAAGACCGGAGGGTCACCATATTTAATAGTTACAATCTGTTCTTGATAAATTCGCTATGTTTCCAATAGCGATCAATAGCAATGCTCTTTCGTAAAATCATATGCTTTTATCATCAATGAATTGGGATAGTCAAAGCTACCCTATTCACCTGATCAATAGCAATGCTCTTTCGTAAAATCATATGCTTTTATCATCAATGAATTGGGATAGTCAAAGCTACCCTATTCACCTAAAAGTCTTATCTGCTTATATCAATGAAAATTATTGACATGAAGATAAACTTGTAGAAGTCTCTGACATTGCCAGTGTCACCGTTCGTTTCCATCCCTCATTCTTGTTCACTCATGTTCATCTTCTTTCCCTTTCCATCCTTTTTCTTGTTTAAAGTTATTTTCCTTTTCTTTTCCCTCTTGCTCCATGGTCCATTAAGACATGTCTAATCAGGGCTGTATCTGAGGCAGGGCGAAGAGGGCGACCGTCCTAGGTCCCAAAAAATAAGTACGTAATTTGGGCCTCCAATTTTTTTTAGGGGTCTATTAGATTCTAAAAAAAGTTGCTTAGTTTTTTGTATCAAGTTTGATGTTTGAGAATTGCTCTAATTTCATTTGTTTTTGCTCATTTTCGTGCTACTTGAGTTAACTCACACTGAAAAATGCCTAACTCACGTTGAAAATACACCTATGTGAGTTAACTCACGTGCGGCTTTTTTATGGGAATGGGTAATTCTAAATGGGAGAAGAGCAATTCTCTTGATGTTTATATATATTTATTAGTTAGGTTATGATGCAAATTGTAGATTCGTCCTAGACCACCAAAATTTCAGAAACGGCCACGTGTCTAATTGAAATATCTTTTTTATGTAATGAGAAGAATACTTATCAACCATCAATGCAAAATAGATGGTTGAGAATTGAGATTAAAAATCTCTAATAAAAACATATGTATCTCTCTGTGGTTGTGTTTATTTACAAAAGTAATTATGTTTTAGAATTCATGTATACATAATATTTTAAATGTCTAGAAAAATATTTCCCTCAAAAAAAAAAGTCTAGAAAAATATTATTTTTAATACAAAAAAATTCTCTTTTTCTTCCTTAATAATTGACTCAGGGATGGCAAAACACACATGTTTGACTCATTTTAATTTATATATGTTCGACATCACTTTATCACTTTTAGTTGGACCTAAGCCCACTTATGAGTTGTAATATAAAGCTTCCCTAAAATTAAATATTCCCATCATTGCAGGGGGAACCTGAAGAAGAGAGGACGTGAATGTGATGGGAACATGAAGAAAGTTCACGTATATAATTATAAAATGTGTTCCCATGCATGCCTCGCAAAATAATTTATCAACCACGTTAACCCACTAAAGGAAACTATACTTTTTTCTGACAAAAAAAGCGAATTATCATTTTTATGATAAAAGGAATAAAGCAAATTATCTTTTGTACCAGAAAAAAAGTAAATTATCTTTGTGTTTTGATAACAGTGACGGATTTGATTATTTTTCCATGTCAACCTTACCAAATATACGTTAATACATTCATGATTGTCAGAAATATAAAATAGAGTATATTCATTTAGGACTAATACATTTTCCTTCAAAATAAATAAATAAATTTAGGACTAACACACATATAGAAATTATTTTTTGAATAATACAAATATAGAAATATTATTCCCACCTTTGAAAAAAAGAAATACTCTATAATGTTGGAAAATGTGTAAAGTTCAAAAATTGTGTTTTTATTGAAAAATTTATATTGTTATTTCCTTAACAAGTGTCCTCCCTTTTGACACTTGTTAGCATGACCGTTATCATTTTCTTTTAGGAGATAGTTATTATGATTATCCTTATTCCTAGCATAAATAAAGGCATTAACGTGTTAATATTTCCGCTTCTATTAGCAATGAACAATATAATGGTAAAAATTAAAAGTAAAGGGTGATGAAAGGAAAAATGTTACCCCAAAATACAATACTTTTTTATATAAGGTCAAAATAAAAGAAAATATTATTATAGTGTCAAATATTATTTCTATTGTTGTTGATTGTTCCTTATATTATTATAGATTATTTCTATTTTAATGAGATTTAACTAACTTTTTAATTTTGTCAAAAAAAAAACCTACCTTTTTAATTGATGATTTAAATAATATTATAAAAATGGTAAAATAGTTTAAATGAGAGGTAAAAAAGGAAGAAAAAGTTCAACACAAAAGAGTGTATCCATTTACATATCGGCCCCGTTTGTTTAAACTTTTTTTCAAAAAAAAATCACCTTTTTCAGTTTTAAGTGTTTGTTTAGGATTTTTTGAAAAATCATTTTATCAAAAAAATCTATTTTGACCTTAAAATGGAAAGCTATTAGGATTAGCTTTTTTCCAAAATCTATTTTTTTCAATAACAATGAGGTAACACATGTACAAGTTAACACTCATTTTTTAAAAAAAATGGATTTTTATGGGTAGTAGGCAAACAAAAATAACTTTAGATTTTTTAAAAATCGCTAAAAAAAAATCTCTAAATTCTCTTACCACAAAATCTATTTTTTTTAAAGCTGAAACAAACGCACCCATTGTTATAGATTATTATTATTTTATGAATTTGAATTTTTATAATATACCATCAAATCCTTGATATCCAAGGCTTCTGTTCTTAGAAATTGTATTTTAGTGTCAAAGATTTTCTTGTACAATTATAAAACCCCGACCATAATCAAAAAAAATTCCACAATGTGGGTATACTACTTTTTGCACTGTTTTCCATTATATCTGAATTCAATATAATCGTTTGTCGGTGGATTCTAGGGTGAGGGCTCTATCAAGTCCCTCACCGGTGGACCATAATGAACAATAATTAAGACACGTTAGATTGATCAAACTCACATGTCTTATTGTACACCAAACACACCACATAACACATTTCAATTTCACTTTCTTTAATTCTCTTTTTCTTTCCTTCTCCGTCGCACCATCATTCCAATTACTCGGAAACAGAGTGATGATAACAACCCATTTCAAAATTATTACTACTATTATATATGGTCTAAATTTATATCATATCCCAATCAAAATTTAATTATTAAAATATATAAATTCAATGTGTTAAGTTGCAGGTGCAAGTAAGATTGAGGATTTGATTTTCATCCATAAGTAAATCTATATGAACTCAACTCTCTAAATATAACTCCTTAGCTCTTGCTTGATTGGTGTCTGGCAATGAACTTTCCAGCAACGTTATCAACATTCTTGGTACATTAATCTCCATTAGATTAGGGTTGGAATCCCTCACAATCAAGGATTAAGGTTTTTTATTAAACTCTTTTGGTTGAATTAATTGTTTAGATTGTTGAAGATTTAGTTAAACTGGTTTAGTATTTGGGTAAAGAAAAGATGATTTTGAGAGGTTTTATCATTTGATAAAAAAAGAAAGAAGGGGAGGAAGACGCAAGAGGGAGAAAGAAAGAGAGAAAGGTTGCAATATAGTGTGTATGGAGTATGATATGATCCATCAATCTAATGGATCTCAATTGAGGGCCCTCACCCTAGAATTCACCATCGTTTGTCTGATGGAAAATTCAATATATTGTTTTCTACCTCAATAGCTCTCCAACACAACACGTATGAATATCTCTGAACCCACCTATGTAATAGTTAAAAAATCAAATAAATTGTAAGGAAACCAAACATAAATAGTACAAATCATTTTTAATTGTTATTTTAATAAAATCCTTAACACTTATTATTTAGAACAATTTTTTTGAAGTGGCTTATAATTTAAGAGAAATGATATTTATACAATAATTTTTGACAATTTTCTCTCTCATACTCACATGTTATTCTTATCCTCTCTCTTTCTTTTTCTCTCCCTATTGTTTTTGACCAATAAAAAGAGAGAAAAACATGGTTGTCACCAAAGTTATTATTAAATAGATGTACAAATATTATTGCTCATAATTTAAAGTGGATAAATTATTAATTTGAGAAATCAATTTTGTTTAAAGAAAATTTATATTACTATTAAATTGAAAAAGATGCTTTCTAAGAATTTTTTATTTATTTTTTTAAAATTGTGACACAAAGATGAAACTAAAGGAATAGTAACTAGTTTAATACCATACTTCCTGTTAAGTAATTAATACATAACTGCCTTGTAACAAAGTTAGTTACAATTTGTTTCAAAGTTTGTTTGTTGGTTAGGTAGCTTGTACTACAAGCAAATGATATAATTGTCTATAAAAGACTTTGTATTGTGTAACTTCAAACCTTAATGAGATTCCACAATTCATACTAATCTCTTTATTCTTCTCTCTTTCAGTTTTTACAGTTCTATTTTGCTATTTTCTCATCTTGCTAAAACAATTTATTTCAATAAGCACTTTTCTGCGCATTAGAACACAGTTTTTGTTCTAACAATTGGTATAAAGAGTGTGGGTTAAATCAAAGGGAAACACGAGGGAAGTGTGAGGGGGTCATATTGGGAAACACTGAGTGAGGTGTGAGCATTGATTTCTTGAAAAGCAAGATGAACAACAATGATTTTGGATCAAACATTCTAGTTCTTGATGGCAAGAACTGGAAACGATGGAGTGCTTTGATGAGATCTCTATTTGGAGCACAATATGTGAGTGATCTTGTGCATAATGGTTATAAAGATTTGGGGGCAAATCCAATTGAAGCACAAAGATTGGCCTACAAAGAAGTAAAGAAGAAAGATTGTAAGGTACTGTTTTACATTCAACAAAATGATGATAATCAACATTCTGAGAAGATTTCAAAGGAAACAGGATCGAAAGAAGCTTGATATATACTGGAGAATTATCATAATGGGGGAGAAAAAATGAAACAAGTCAAGTTACAATCATATAGATGAAAGTATGAGATGATGCAAATGGAGGAAGATTAGAAATTAAGTGATTACTTATCCAAGATGATTGAGATTATGAACTTAATGAAAACTTGTGGTGAAAACATCTCAGATTAGATGGTAGTTGAGAAAGTCTTGAGATCCTTAAGTCCAAAGTTTGATTTCAAAGTAGTAGCAATCCAAGAAGTAAAGGATGTGAAAACTATGAAAATTGAAGAATTGCAGAGTTCCTTAGAAGCACATGAACTACTTGTGATTGATAGAGGTTCAGAAAGACCAGTACAACAAACTCTTCAAGCTCAAACAACCAAGAAAGAAGGAAATTATAAGAATTTCAAGAAGAAAGGAAAAGGTAAAACAAACTGGTCAAACAATGGGAATTCTAAAGCTGAGGACAAAACTGAATCTTCTAAAATAAGAGGTTTTAGTAAATAATCATAACAAGAAGAAGGAGTTTGACAAAAGAAAGGTTCAGTGCTACAATTGTGAGAAGTATGGACACTTTGCTGATGAGTGTTGGTTCAAGAAGGATTAAAAGGTTGAAGAAGAAGCAAATATAGCTCATGGAGATGATCCTAATACAGTTTTGATGACGACTGCTACTTGTGAAGACAAGATCAAAGGTGAAGAGTGGTATCTTGATTCTGGATGTTCTAATCACATGACATCTCATAGAGAGTGGTTAACAAATTTTGATGCTAGCAAGAAAACCAACATCATCTTAGCTGATAGCAGAAAACTTGCATCAAAAGGAAGTGGAAATATAGTTATTAAGAGAAATATTGGTGGGAAAATCATTATTAAATATGTGTTTTATGTTCCAGATATGAAGTGTAATTTGATGATCATAGGTCAATTAGTGGAGAAGGGGTTCTCAACAACCATGAATGGTGATACATTGAAACTGTTTGATGCAAAGAAGAACTTGGTGCTAAAATATACTTTGTCCAAGAATAGAACATATATAAGCAACATATCAAGTGATAAGATGACGTGTATGTCTGCAACAATTAGTGAATATACTGAAACTTTATGGCATTTTAGGTATGGCCACTTGAACTTTAAAAGTCTTTGTGAATTGAACTCTAAAGAATTAGTGCATGGTGTACCAAAGTTGAATATCAGAAAATTTATATGTGAAATTTATGTGAAGAGCAAGAAAAGTAGATTTCCATTTGTTTCTAAGGCACCTAAAAGAGCAAGTGCAACATTACAAGTAATTCATTATGATATTTGTGACCCCTTTGAAGTAGCTTCTCTAGGTGGTAATAAGTATTTCATTACTTTTGTTGATAAATTTACAAGGATGATTTGGCTGTATACTATAAAGATTAAGAGTGAGGCTTTAGATATATTCAGAAAATTCAAAGTCTTTGTGGAGAAAGAAAGTGATAAATCCATTAAGATTTTGAGAACAGATGGTAGAGGTGAGTATACATCTAAGGATTTTGTAGCTTTCTGGATAGATCAAGGAGTTCTTCATGAAGTAATTGCTCCATATACACCTCAGTATAATGGACTTGCAGAAAGAAGGAATAAAACTCTACTAAATATGGCTAGAAGCATGATTAAGAAGAATAACTTGCCACACAAATTTTGGGGTGAAACAGTCACTACAGTTGCTTAAATTCTAAACAAATGTCCCACTGAGAAGCTGAACTTGAAGGTAACAGAAGAAGCATGGTGTGGAAGGAAGCCTAGTGTAAATCATTTCAAGGTGTTCTGTTTTTTGTTCTATAAACATGTACTAGATGCAAGAAGAAGCAAGCTTGAAGACAAAAGTGAGATTATGATACTCATAGGGTATCATCCTACTGGTGCATACAAACTCTATAGCCCTATAACTCAGAAGGTTCATATCAGTAGATATGTGAGTTGAATGAAGCTGAGAAGTGGAAACAGGAAAGTGAACCTGAGTATAGAAGTGAGATCAAGCAAAACTATATATATATCCTGATTCAAGTGATAAATCAGAAGGTGAAGAGGATCACGATGTTGTTCAAAATGATCCAGAAGAAAATATAGCATCAACATGGCCTTAAAGATACAGACAAGAACCTACTAGACTGAATGACTGTGAGATCATTCCTGATAATGAAGTGAATGATGAAAGTGATCTCATTCACTTTGCACTTCTAGAAGATTCTGAACCAATCAATTACAAAGAAGCATTCAAAAGTGATGTATGGAAAATAGCTATGATATAGAAACTGCAATCAATTGAGAAAAATTAAACTTGGGAACTTGTTAACTTGTCAGACAAGAAAAAGAAGATTGATGTGAAATGGGTATTCAAAGTGAAGTTGAACCCATATGGACAAGTTTCTAAGCATAAGGCAAGGCTAGTTGCTAAAGGTTTTTTTTGCAAAAGCATGGCATTGAATCCAATTTAAATGTTAAGTCAGCTTTTCTAAATGGTCCATTGGAAGAGCTAGTGTTTGTGTCACAACATTCAGGTATTGAGATTGCAGGAAAAGAAAATATGGTGTACAAACTCCATAAAGCTCTATATGGATTAAAGCAAGCCCCTAAAGCATGGAATAAAAGAATTTATCAGTTTCTAATTCATATAGGCTTCAAGAAGTGCTTAGTTAAATTTGGTGTATATGTTCAAAAGCTTGGTGGTGAATAAACCATCATAAGCTATCTGTATGTTGATGATCTACTCATCACTAGTAGCTCAACATCAGAGATTAATAAAGTAAAAGACAAACTGAAGTCTGAGTTTGAAATGACTGATCTTGGTGAGATTTCATTTTTCTTAGGTATGGAATTTGTAAAATTGAAGGTAGGAATGGTAATTCATCAACAAAAGTACATTGGTGAATTGCTAGATAAATTTGAGATGAAAACTTATAATTTAGTCTCAAATCCATCATAACAAACTCAAAGCTAGATGAGTGCAGTGAAGAAGAGAAAGTGGATTCAACAAACTTCAGACAAATGGTTGGATCAGTAAGGTATCTATGCAATAGCAGGTCAGATATCTATTATTCAGTCAGTATAATTAGCAAGTTTATGCATGATCCAAAGAAATCTCATTTGATAGCTGCTACGAGAATCCTTAGATACATCAAGGATACTGTGGAATTTGGTTTGCTATTCCCTAATGGAAGTAAAAGTAAAGTGAATGAGCTTATAGGTTACTCAAATAGTGACTAGTGTGGAGATTTGACTGACAGAAGAAGCACTTCAGGCTATGTTTTCTAGTTCAATGATGCTTCCATGTCCTAGTGCACCAAGAAACAACCAGTTACTACATTCTCATACTATGAAGCTGAGTATATTGCAAAAACATTTGCTACTTGACAAGCTATGTGGTTAGACTTAGTGATGAAGGAGCTTAAATGTTAAGTTGCGAAGCCTCTAACCCTCAGAATTGACAACAAATCTTCCATAAGCCTTGCTAATAATCCTATCTCAGTAAAACTTGACACATTTGAATTTTTGAGGAAGAAACTTGGTGTTTTTAACATTCATCAATTATGAATTAAGGGGGAGTGTTAAGTGATTTATACATAACTGCCTTGTAACAAAGTTAGTTACAATTTGTTTCAAAGTTTGTTAGTTGGTTAGATAGCTTAAACTACAAGCAAGTTATATAATTGTCTATAAAAGGCTTTGTATTGTGTAACTTAAAACCTTAATGAGATTCCACAATTCATAGCAATCTCTCTATTCTTTTCTCTTTTAGTTTTTACAGTTTTATTTGCTATTTTCTCATCTTGCTAAAACAACTTATTTCTATACACACTTTTATGCATATTAGAACATAGTTTCTGTTCTAACACTTCCGCCATGACAACATTGCTTACATATTTTTCCGTTTTCACATGTGTCGTTAATGAATGGAACTAACTCAAAATTAGTAGTTTAAACTTAGTGGGGGATTTTGGAAGATTGTAGAGGGTTAGATTTGTATTTTACTATTTTTTTTTCTCAAAGAAATGATACAATGATATAACAATTCAACCCATTTGGATTAGTTTGATGATATTGGTTTGGAATCTGCTTCTCAAGGTATCAAGTTTGATTCTCTCCGATGTTAATTTAGGTAGGCTAGTTTAGCTTCTTAAAAAAAAAACTTCTATAACAATTCATATATTTGCGATTTAAAGGAAAAAAAAAATGAAAGAATTACTTAATAAATGATATTGTAACAAATTATATATTTGAGATTTAAAAGAAATGAAAGAATATTATGATATATGATATTATATCATATCCTTTATACCAAACGCCCCTTGAACTGTAGGACCGGTAGGTTTCCGTTTGTTTACTTGGGGTTGCCAATTGGTGGAGATTGTAGGGGATTTAGTTTTTGGAAACCTGTGGTTGATCGCATTACTGCTCTATTGTCGTCATGATATAATCGGTTGTTATCTTTTGGTGGCCGCTTGGTTCTCTTGAAATTTGTCTTGTCCTCTCTTCCAGTTTACTTTCTTTCCCTCTTTAAGGCCCCTACAGGTATTGTCATACCCCAATTTTTGACCCAAGACCCTACATTTGTACGCCATTTGACCCTGATCGAACCCTGACATTTCAGTGAAAAATTCGACACAAATGGTGACTTCACTGGGGAAAATAATTGTGTACTATCGTATTGGTTTGGGAACGATAGCTTAAGGGAGACAAAACTTTTTAGTGACACCTCTCGACCAGACACACTTGGGATGACACTTGAGAGAATGACAGGTAAACACAAGATGTCCGTTGTTTAGGACCGACCACTTGAAACATGACAAAAATAAACTCAAGTTGTCCATTGTTTAGGATTGACCACTTGAAACGTGATAAAAGCTAAACTCGAGTTGTCCATTGTTTAGGACTGCCCGCTCGAAACATGATAAAAGATAAACACAAGCTGTTCACTTGAAACAAGATAAAAGGTAAATTCAAGATGTCCGTTGTTTAGGACTGACCACTTGAAACATGGTAAAAGATAAACTCAAGTTGTCCGTTGTTTAGGACTGGCGGCTTGAAACAAGATAAAAAAGGTAAACTAAAGCGGTCCGTTGTTTAGGACTGGCGGCTTGAAACAAGACAAAAAGGTAAACTCAAACGGTCCGTTGTTTAGGATTGGCGGCTTGAAACAAGATAAAAAGGTAAACTCAAACGGTCCGTTGGTCATTTCTGTCGCGTCATTTAAAATAA
>Ga0228710_1011721_pt1 | contig 11187 bp, 11 predicted proteins | sample MedpolnodulmetaG_FD_177995 | JGI IMG/M metagenome (GOLD analysis project Ga0228710, IMG submission 177995) | Root nodule microbial communities from Medicago polymorpha collected in Santa Monica, California, United States - pink nodules | ecosystem: Host-associated > Plants > Roots > Nodule... | reverse complement strand
AATAAATGAACTTTTATTTTAATTTATAAGCTCTCACTAACGAAAATTGTATCTTCATAAACGGTTTTTTCATAAACTACCTTAAAAACCTATAAATAATGTATAAAAACTTATTTATTTGTATAAGCTGTTTTATATAAGCTCTAAAATAAGCTAATCCAAACAGGCATTAGATCAAGTATAGTTCAAGTACAATGTCAATTGATGATCGAAATATGATTTGTGATATAACATTATGTCGTAATATGATTATGTAGCGAAACCCTATTTATGAGATAAAACATGTCGTACATTTTTTTGACAAAATTTTCACAAATTACTTAATCAATAGGATTGAGAATTTTATTAATATTAATTATGACGAATAATATTTATACTAAAGAATGATATATCTTTTATGAAAAAACTATATAATGATCGTTAATTGTTAAAAGCATTATAAATAAATCAGTGTAAATCATGGATATTACATCCTCTAGTGATATACATTAATCGTCAACAATGCATCCATTTAAACCGCATTCAACTTCGCTTGTTACCATAACAAACTTCACTCACATTAACCAAACAAAAACAAAATGTAGTAATTTAAGATTAATACACACACAATATGTCTCAATGTTTCTGTGATCCGAACAATTCTGAGCTAGAAGGATCATTTCCACTTGCATCAAATTCCAACACCAAAGAACACAAAATAGTGTCATGCAACAATTAATCTAAAACCAAATTTGAAGACCATAACCAAAATAAACAAATGCACTATCCTTCCCATCAACGCATGATCCACACAGGCTCAAGAAGCATCACTACTTGGTTGATCTTAATCACAATTGTATTATACATTCTTTATTCTTCCAACATTCTTCTCTTCAACAATGAACAAGAATGTCCAACGACAACGACCACTTTAGATGACACAACACAAGATGATGTTCACATGACTAGTTACAACATTTCCTCGACTTCGGATAAAAACATTGAACACAAAGTATTACCAATAGAAAACAAAGAACAAATGCAAGATGAAACTGAAAAAGAAACGGAACAAGAGCAAGATGATTTTCGTGAAGGAGAAGGAGAAGAACAAGAAAACAAATCACCTATCGTTGTTCGGTTAACACCTCAACAAATGGCTCAAAGACAAGATACTCAGCTGAAACACATTGTTTTTGGGATAGCTGCTTCATCAAATTTATGGAATACAAGAAAAGAATACATCAAAATATGGTGGAGGCCAAAACAAACAAGAGGTGTTGTTTGGTTAGATCAAAGAGTGAGTACACGAAGGGACGAAGGACTACCTGAGATTCGAATCTCAGGCGACACTTCTAGATTTCGGTATACAAATCGACAGGGACAAAGATCAGCATTGAGGATATCAAGGGTTGTTACAGAGACATTGAAGCTTGGAATGAAAGATGTGAGATGGTTTGTGATGGGAGATGATGATACTGTTTTTGTCGTTGATAATGTTGTTAGAATTCTTTCAAAGTATGATCATAGACATTTTTATTATGTTGGTAGTTCTTCTGAGAGTCATGTTCAGAATATTCATTTTTCATATGCTATGGCATATGGTGGTGGTGGATTTGCTATAAGTTATCCATTAGCCGTGGAGTTGGCTACGATGCAAGATCGTTGTATTCAGAGGTACCCTGCTTTGTATGGTAGTGATGATAGAATGCAAGCATGTATGGCTGAGTTAGGTGTGCCACTCACAAAGGAAGCTGGATTTCATCAGGTAAATTATTAGAGATTTTTTAAGTGATTGCGGTGTTCTTTGATGGACAATGTGATAAAATATATAGTATTGGTTGAAAATATTTTCATAATATAATAAAACATATGAACATGTATGCTTGGCATATTTTTGCATATGGATCATAGTTTACCGACAATGGTTCTTCGAGCTCATGAGCCCCTGTGGTACGATTCAAAGGTAATCTTGAAATAGGACCATAGTATTTTTAAACACGGTAATATGTAAATCCTATGCTTGAATAATAGAAAGGTATTGCAATCGCTTTATAGTCAAAGATGTAGGCACAGTTGGCTTGGATCTCGTGTGTTCTCGGTTTGTGTAAACAATGTTATTATTATAGTCCTTATTGAAAATACTTGAAAATTTTAATTATCTTTACTTTATGCAGTATGATGTGTATGGAGATCTATTAGGCCTTCTAGGTGCACACCCTGTGGCTCCACTAGTGTCATTACATCACCTTGATGTAGTGCAACCAATATTCCCAAGTATGTCAAGAGCGCAGTCCATAAAACATTTAATGGAATCTATCAACCAAGACTCATCCAGCATCATGCAACAATCAATATGCTACGACAAAAACAGGTTTTGGTCAATCTCAGTTTCATGGGGATTCATGGTTCAAATTCTGAGGGGAGTTTTGTCACCAAGAGAACTAGAAATGCCATCAAGAACTTTTCTGAATTGGTATAGAAGAGCTGATTATACTGCATATGCATTCAACACAAGGCCTGTTGCTAAACATCCTTGTCAAAAGCCCTTTGTTTACTACATGAGCAAAACTCATTTTGATACTGCTTCTAGACAAATTGTTGGTGTTTATTCTCGTGACCAAACTAAGAGTCCTTTTTGCCGGTGGAGAATGGAATCACCTGAGAAAATTACTTCCATTGTTGTCACAAAGAGACGCGATCCTTTGCGCTGGAAAAAGGTAAGGTTGCTCATAATTTTTTATATTCAGAGATCAAACTTTAATACTATCCAAACAATTTGATTTCAACTAAAAATGCATTAGGTATGTTTAGATTAGCTTATTTGAGCTTATCTAATGACATAAGCACTTGTGAAACTGTTTGGAAAAGTTTATGAAAACAAATTATGACATGACATGTCCACAAGTTGTTTCCAACTTGTTTCCACAAGCTCTCCATGGTGCTTATGAAAACAGCTTATAGGATTGTAGTCAAATGTTTGACTTCATTTTATTTTTTGTTATAGAAGTAGCGTATAATAAGCACTTATATGACAAATGTTTATGATATATGTGTTTAATTAAATTGTTTATCCAATCTTATCTCTTACTATTTATGATGAAAGTTTGTGATATATGTGTTCAATTAAGTTGTTTATCCAAATATACTAAGCCATATAACCAAACACAATTTATATTCATTCTTCCATTAAGAAACCTCACTTTTGCAATTTTTAGCTAATATCTATATACTAAAGGGAATTAATGTTTTAAGATTTTCTTGATTGAAATGGATGATATTATGAAGTCAATATTTGACTTGTTTTGCAGTCACCAAGGAGGGACTGTTGTCGAGTTCTGCCATCACGTAAGAGCTCGACTCTATTCTTATGGGTAGGCAATTGTCGACAGGGCGAAGTTACTGAATTGTAGCTGTGACAGACATATATGGAGCATGCTGGAAATAGAGCTTCAAACTATATTTCCAATTGCTAGCCTCAAGCTGCATCAGTAAGACACCAGAGGACCAGAATATCACATGCTAATGTTTTGTTTTTTTACAATTTTTGTTTCATTTTCTACTCATGTGTAAATTAAGCAAACTTGAATTTTTTTATGGTAGAAGGTGTCATTTGATCCATGTAACCGATCTCATTTAGTCAGAAAATGCTTGGTTGCTATTGTTCTTGTCGTTGTTGTGTTCATTCTTGTTTCCGAGTGTGAGAACACTAGTTGTTTACAAACACAATAATCTTGAACAAAAGAATGTCTCTAATAAATTGCAAATAAGTAACAAATTTTTTTAAATGTGAAATATCAATAATGTTAAGTTGAATCCTTGAAGGCTTCAAACCAATCTTCACACTCTTGAGGGGAAATTAAAGTTTGAGTTAAGTTGCAATATTCACATTCAGTAATAATATGCTAAATGATTTTTATGTCCATACTATATATCTTCCTTTTTAGAAGGGAGACTATATTTGTATTGATAGCTAATGAAATTCAATTAATAACAAGATCACAAAGTCATATATAGCTAAAGCCAAACACTAAGAAATTATCCAAATCAAGAATCCTAATGAAAAGCATCTTCAATGCAAAATAGTAGCCTGGCATGTTCAAAGAGGAAGGGGGAGGGAGCTAAAAAGAAGAATTTTTCTTTGTGAAATACTTGAGATTTTAAGAGGAACCTATTGTCTCCTATAAAGCAAAAAAAAATTGACAATTGGGCACATTACAATGTAATTGTCTCAAAACACTACTCCACTTGTTCTAATCTCTGAATTTTTCTGTCTCAACCATTACTAGTAACACATCTTTGACCTTCGCTCCTATTTCCTTAAGAGGAACCATTTCATGAGCTTTGTATCGGATGAACTTGTGGATTGTACTGATGTGTAGCAATGTAATTTAGAACTGTGGCCACATCGGCTATAGAAGGTGGCACATCAAGCTGCTCCTCCAGAACACACATAGCAGCAACAGTGAGAGCTCGGTACAAACCCCACACTGGATATCGACCTTCAAGCAATGGATCCACCAACTCTGAGAATCGCCGGTCTCTGATTAACGGCCATGCCTGCAAACATATGCATAAAAAGCACAGTGATCTCAAACAACATAACAATGTCATAATGAATCAGCAAACTTAAAAAATAGATGCCTTTCTTCATCATAATCAGACTACTTAGTGAAACATAATGTGTTCAATGCTAAAAGGGATATATAAAAAGCTCGGTGAAGCCTAATGGACACTTATATTCTATTATAGCCATACAAAGAGAAATAGTCACTGCAAATAGCATTAATTTAAGATGTAACAGAAAAAACAAGAGCCTAGAAAAAGAATTTGGAAAGGAAGGTCATTCACAACCTTGAAGACAATGTATCCTACAAAAATTAGGCCTTCGATGAAGATTTGCACCAACAGCGCGGTTAATACAACTTTGTCAACAACTGAGGCAACAAATGTGCCAGTTCCACTTGAAATATCAGAGGATTGACAACAATTTTCTTTGTGTATGAAGTAATACTCCAACAACTAGAAAAGGAAAGGCAATGCAATCGCAACACTATTTATTGCACATCAAATTTAGATATTTGGAAGTACTTCATAAAAATTTATTGCAGGAAATATGGTAATCTAAGTCTCCAATTTTTCTATTATCATACACTTCAACTAATTTGAGTTTCCTTAAATACTACCAATGGAAAATTCACATATTCAACCAAAGACGTGATAATCTAGCTTCAAAAAAGTTCTAGCCAACACACTTTTACAGCATGCAAGACATTGGTATGAACAAAAGATACAATTTTTAGCAACTTAGTTAGGTAAAAGATAATTGACATACCCATGCAACTAGAATTTGTTCATCAGCAGGTCTTCTATAATCGATGGCCTTTCTGCCTGTAATGAGCTCCAAAAGAACAACACCGAAGCTATAAATGTTAGACTTGACTGTCAATGGACCCATCATTGCGTAATCCAGAGCACCATACCCATATGAGCACATAACACTTGTCGAAAAAATCTTATTACCAATTGGGTCTACTTTTGCAAAGCCAAAATCAGTTAGCTTGGGATGATAATCTTCGCCTAACAAAATGGTGGAGCATTTGAGGTCACGGTATATGACGGGAGGCTTCATTTCATCAAGCAAATGCTCCAAACCTCTAGCTACACCAACAGCTATTTTCATTCTTGTGTTCCAATCCAGTGGTTTTTGTCCGGGCGAAAGATCTGAAAAAATGATGTAGAGGAAAAAGATAAGCAATGAGGACAAAGAATACTTTTGCCAATTTATTTTGCACACGTTTGGTTTGACGGTGAGTTCGACATAATACACTATGCCACTAAGATTTTTGCTAACGTTATATTTGGAGCTTTAACAAAACCGCGGTGCCACCGTGATTTCGCTAAATTCACCACCAATCCAGACATGCACTCTATTTTATATGAAGACAAATGAGAAACTAGGAATTTAAAATAACCATATAGCATACCATGCAAATGGTTCTCTAAAGATCCTAATGGCATATTCTCATAAACCAATAGCCTTTGCTCTCCCTCAGCACAAAACCCAATTAACTTGACAAGATTTGGGTGTTCCGCTAAACTGAGTCTTAACACTTCAGAAACAAATTTCCTTTTTCCTTGAAGCACAATAGGATCAAGTTGCTTTATTGCAACAACCTACACCAACAATAAAATGTCTCAATCTCACCAATTATAAATGTGCAAATTAACATGAAACTATTTTGCAAAGAGCATAAATGTGGAAGGCATTACAAAATTACTATGATTTTTAGGGGTGGGCAAAAAAACCAAAAACTGAACTGAACTGTTAAACTGAATTGAACTGAACCAAAAAAAAAACTGAACTATTACTAACAGTTTTGAAACTGAACTAAGTTCAGTTCAGTTCAAAACAGTTCAGTTCGATTCGAAACAGTTCAGTTCAGTTCGGTAACTAAAATTCAATTTCATTTGTTTTTTTCATATTTTTTTCAAAGGTATCAATAATAACAGTTCAGTTCGGTTTGAAACAGTTCAGTTCAGTTCGAAATGCAAACAGTTCAGTTCAGTTATTTTAAATTTAGCAAACAGTTCAGTTCAGTTCGGTTCAGTTTTCATCCCGAACTGAACCATGCCCACCCCTAATGATTTTATGGGAACAATTTATAACGAACCTGATTTATTTTCTTGATGTAACCTTTATAAACCTTTCCAAACCCTACTTCACGAACAAAGCAATCTACCCTGAAATTCCCTGTTGCAACAGCAAGCTCATCAAAAGTAAATTTCTTTGCGACATTTCCATCCGTGGAAACCCCGTCTTTTAAATCCAAATTCCTCACGTCCAAGGAAAGTTGATCATGTTTAGAATCGTCTTCTCTTTCATCTTCACTTTCATCATCTGCAAAAAAATGACATACAAAATAAAGAAAAAACACCATACAAATCAAAGAACATGTGAGGGATAGAAATCAAACAAAGGTGCGCATCATCAAAAACTGATAAAAGTGCAAAATCACAGCCCCACTATGATTTATTATTTGAACCATTCCAACCAGACAAGCATCCAATAGAAGGAAAAAAAACGATATAGAATATAAATAAACAATTAGAATCTGAACTTCAAAATACTCCATCAATACTCAAAATTCATCAGAGAGAGAAAGATATTCTACTATGTGAAAATGTTTCTCTCACCAATAAAATTTTTCGTGATATAAAAACATGAATGGTCACAAACTCTAAACCATAAAAAATTGCAAAATAAAACATAAACAGTTACAATAAAAATTCCACATGGCACAAGAAGTAAAAAAAAAACAGAAGTATTCGATAATTTGCATCATGAAAAACAAACTCCCTCTAAAAAAACAACCTTTGATATAACAGGAACAGTCATAAATCCTAAACAGGAACAATAACAAACTCTAAACATTAAACTCTAACCCTAAACCATGAAAAAATTGCAATATAAATCAGTTGCATCAATAACTTGCAAATGAAAAAAAACTGAAGTATTCAACAATTTGCATCATGAAGAACAAATAAGATCATTGATAAAACAAACAACCTTTGATTGATCTATGACACATCCACCTCAAGAATTTCATTTTGGTAAAGTAAAAGATGAGAAACAAAATGAACAATAAAAAGGAATACAAGGAAATATATAGGAGCATAATTGTGTTGTTTATAAACTAGGAAACAATTTTGCAAACATTTAATGTGGATGAAATTTTGAACAGATTCAATGCAATCACAATTATTACAAAAAAAAAAAGGAAAATAAAGGATTGTGGCATTTTAACATGGTATACTTGTTGAGTAAGGGATTGGTGCGCAACCTTGTACTCCCTATGGAAGATGTAGAGACCTGCAACCACGCTATTGATCCTTTAAGGTTAATGCAGCTCGATCTTTCATTAGACAAATATGATAGTTTATTTTCATAAATCAAGTTGCTCAACCGGCAAACATGCATTGTTAAGACAGACGCTGTGATTCTCGACTTGTGTGTGAATTTCTAACTCTAATGACGATTTTATTTCGTCTATCTATCTAATTTAATAATTATTTAAATTATTGTTAAAAAATAATTATATTTTATTAAAATATAAAAAATTACTATAATATGAACGATATTGAATATTATTAAAAAAACTTATTTTAATATTTTTTTAGGAAACTTTAAAAAAGGTTATTTTAATCTTATTGGTAGAAAAAATTGAAAAATAATATATACCAAAATTGATGTATACCTTTTTATATACAATTAAATGCAATAACGTCTATGTCTTCAATAATTTTATTTTACTAATTACTGAATTTTTAATTTGTCAAAACTGGGGAAGGGAGCGAGTTCAGTTGTGGGATAGGTATAACATGGCCAAAAATTATTTCATCCAAAAATCAAGCTTTGGTTCTCTTGAACAAACCGTCTTTGGGTGAAACTTATTAACCACTTAGTCTAATGGCTTGTTTTGTATATTACTTTGATCATATAGACTAAATATTTACTTTAATTTTTAATTTTTCTTAGGTGAATTAATGTATATTAACTTTAACATAAACCTTTCAATAAATTTAATACTTTTTTAAGGTAATGAATTTAATAATTTTTTTAGAAAAGTAATTTAATTTTTTACTTTTCCTTGTTAAATATGCACATGTAATACTATTCCATTAATAGTTTCTTCATTAAAAATATTTTTTGGTCCCTTATCTTTATTTCATGGTTCATGTAAAGCCCCTTGTTTAAAAAAAGATGCAGATAGGTCTCATAATTTGTTTAATTAGTACTACATTAGTTATTTTCATCCATCAACGGCTAACGACGTTAAATGAAGTATATGTGACATCTCATTCTTCCGGTTTAAAAAAACCCCTATAAATCAAAATTAGGGTTCATTGGAACCATTTTTTCTCCAAATTCTTCACCCCAAATTAAAGATATCGTAACCAATCTTCTTCCGTATCTAAGAAAACATGTCAAACTCACGAGGTTCATGATCAACTTCCTTTCTAAAATCTTTGAACAATGGTGCAAAGGGTGGATCCAACGCAAATTCCCATGGAACTCGTACTTCAAAACCACGAACTCGCAAGAAAATGATTAATATGGTACTAGTTAAACAAATTAAAGAAATTATATGCACCATTTTTTTTAATAAGGGACCAATATGAACCCCGCAATAAAGATAAGGGACCAAACATATGTTTAAGCCATTAACATTTTATGCACTAGATTTTACATATATTACTTGAAGGATATAAAACCTAGTTTAATCTAGTTTTTTATTTTAGCAAATGGGTTGTAGATGGATCCAGATTGTGGGATGGATCCATAACAGTTTGACCAGAGCTCAAAATAAATTGGAATCGCACAAGAGAAAATTGATCGCATCAGATATGGATGACAACAAATAACAAACCCTTTTGGGTTTTAAAACAACAGACCATATATGACGTGATAGATATTTAGCAAGTGTACTAAAAGCTATCGAAGTAATAAAATGTTCATATCCACAAGGATTGCGTTAACTTCAATTTGGCAGTATTTGTTATGAATTAAGATGTGTAAAATTGGGGGATTGCCCTAGGTAGTTGGTTAATTTGCATAAAATAATAATAAAGCTTGTAAAAGTGTTGAGAAAATAATAGGAGAAACAGATCAGGTCTGTCAAATCTTCTTGTTATCACTACTTGGTAAACTGCACATATCCTTAATAATGTTATTTTAGTTTTACGATGATTAACTATGTTATCTCTAATCAATTCCTTGACTCGGAGTTCTTTTCAATGATTACAGATCCTCAATTCCTTAAGTGATCAATCCTCTTCCTGAAAACAAGTTTAGCTTATATTGGCAAGGTCTTGGGCGCCCAAAATCTTGTCACGATGACAAAAATCATGACACGTGATGTAGCATATTTACGTATATCAAAAGTAAGTATTTATATATCGTCTCCTCAGGGACTAGTGCGATATCATGGATCGTTCGACATCGATTACCATTTTAAGTTGAAAGAGTAATTTGTTTGTTCGTTCATTTAAAACCTAAGTATCTACGTTATGAGATTAAAACTTGAGATTGATAGGGCGTAAAACTTGTTAGGATTAGAGTTCCTTAATCAAGCGTCACACATAACCTAAGGATCATGCATGGATTCTAACTTTCCTTTGATATTACCACGTATCCCTCGTCAATATCATTCGTGTCCAAATAATATAGTGACTTCAATTGTATCGTTTAATCGTCGATGTCTCGCACTATTAAACGATCCAAGAGTCGTTCCTATCATTCAATCGATGATTTCTCAATCTCTTGAATGATAGAAAAGCATTAAGTTCGGATACAAAGAGTAGTTATCTAAACATCAATTCCACGTCTAGAATTTATGTTTGATAGATGATTATTCTAAACCTAGATTCAAAAGTATTTTTCAATCACAATTAAATCAAACATGAACAATAAAGTACAAGAATAATCTCAATATCAAATCAAATGCTAGAACCATACATTTATAGATCAACTGATTACGTGATTAGCTTAGATCAAGTACCTCTAATCCCAACAATGGAGATCTAGCTTCTCATTGTCATGGAAGCCTTGCAAGAATGAATTGAAAGGAAAAGATTCATTACAACTTTGTGATTTCTCACCAAATGTGGAAGAATCAAACTTCTATCACTCTCACTCTATGAAGACCAAGCCCTATCTCTCTCTCTCTAAGTATCTATGTATTTTTCTGTAAATAAAAGCTTACCCCCTTCAAGAAATGATCAAGGGCTATTTATAAGCTTTCCCATCTGCATTAACTCGCCTCGCGAGTTACTCTGCTCACCATGGCGAGTTGAGGTTTCTTTCTCATTGGGTTTGTGCCACGTCATCCTGGGGAGTTTTAACCGCCCTTGCTCGCCTCCCAAGTAACTTCACTCGCCATGGCGAGCAAACCTGTGCTTCTGCCTATTTTTTCCTTTGCTAACTCGCCATGGCGAGTAGGGTGCGAGCTGGTGGCGAGCAAATGTGCCTATCTGCCTATTTTTTCTTTGATAACTCGCCATGGCGAGTTGGGTGCGAGTTGAGGGCGAGCAAATGTGTCTTTCTGCCTATTTTTGGCCTTGTTGCACTTTGTTTCTTGTTTTCCATCTTTGCTCAGTGCCTTGAGTAACTTTCCTGCAAAATTAGGTAAAGTAAGATAGATAAAGCGT